>Ga0193961_1000018_pt1 | contig 69735 bp, 63 predicted proteins | sample FB_4_MG_FD_140371 | JGI IMG/M metagenome (GOLD analysis project Ga0193961, IMG submission 140371) | Microbial mat bacterial communities from the Broadkill River, Lewes, Delaware, United States - FB_4_MG | ecosystem: Environmental > Aquatic > Freshwater > River > Microbial mats | place: USA...
ATCTCTTCTGGATAATTAACTATCATTTTTGCATAAGTAGAAACGAAGTCAGTTACCATAATGATTATTTTTTAGCAGTTAATTTTGCTACTTTTTCACTAGGTTGAGCACCAACGCTTAACCAATAATCAAGTCTTTCTTGATCTATTTTGAACTCTTTTGGAGTTGATACTGGATTGTAGTAACCAATTGATTCAATCCAACCTGAATCTCTTCTTTTTCTGCTATCTGTTACAACGATTCTATAAAATGGTTTTTTGTTTCTTCCCATTCTTGTTAGTCTAATTACTGTCATGTTAATTCCTTTAAATTTGTTTTGTTTACTCGTATGTCAAGTGCTAAATATTATAGATATAATATTTAGCACTTGACATACGAGTACTTGCTTTTAGTTATCGAGGGAGTTGTGGCATTCCACCTTGTCCACCCATTTGTGACATCATTTTTTGCATATCTTTCATGCCACCTTTACCAGACATCTTTTTTGCCATTTTAGCTGCATTTTTGAACTGCTTAAGGATTTTGTTTACTTGTACTTCAGATACTCCCGCACCTTTAGCAAGTCTTCTTTTTCTTGAAAGATTAATAATACTTGGAGTTTCTCTCTCTTTTTTTGTCATAGAACCGATTAAAGCCTTGATCCGTACAATTTCACCTGAATTTTCAAGATCCATATCTTTGAGTTGGTTTGCCATATTTCCCATACCGGGAATCATTCCTAAAATAGATTTCATAGAACCCATTTTTTTCATCATCTCAAGCTGTTCTAAAAAATCAGAAAAGTTAAATTCACCTTTTCTAATTTTTTTAGTTACCTCTTTAGCTTTTTTTTCATCGATAACAGCAGCAGCTTTTTCAGATAAACCTTCAATGTCACCAGCACCCATAAGTCGAGATACAATTCTTTCAGGGATAAATGGCTCAATATCTGGCATTTTTTCACCAATACCAATAAATCGTAAAGGGACTGCTACTTGATGCGCAAGTGAGATAGCAACTCCACCTTTTGTATCTCCATCATACTTTGATAAGATAACTCCATCGATACCGATTTTTTCTTTAAATGATGTAGCTGTTTTTGTAGCATCATGACCTGTTAATGAATCAGCCACATAAAATATCTCGTCTGGCTGAACAGCATTTTTAACATTTTCAAGTTCAGTCATAAGTGTATCATCGATAGCAAGTCGTCCTGCTGTATCAATAAAAAGAACATCATACAATCCCTCAAGAGCTTTCTTTTTTGCATTTTTTGCTATTGTAATAGGATTGGTTTCATTCTCTTCAAAGTAGACATCTACTTCGATTTGAGCTCCAATTTGTTTAAGTTGTTCAACAGCTGCAAGTCTTTGTAAATCGGCTGCTGCTACGAGTACTTTTTTATTTCGAGTTTTAAGATAGTTGGCAAGTTTACCAGTAGTAGTAGTTTTACCACTTCCTTGTAAACCTGTCATAAGTACAGTTGTTAAAGGTGATTTGTTACTATAAACAAACCCTTGATTTCCTGTAGTTGTTAGTATATTTGTAAGTGAATCTCTTAAAGCTTTTAAAAAGGAATCTTGACCGATCCCGTTTGCTTTTGTTTCAAGTTCTATTTTTGAAAGAAGCTCTTTGGTTGTTTTATGGTGTACATCTGATTTTAATAATGATTTTTTAAGTTCACCAATTGCTCTTGTAAGGGCTTTTGCATCATCTTTATGTCGTATCTTTCCAATAACATTTTTAAATGAACTTGTTAAATTATCAAACACAGTACTACTCCTAGATTTTTTTAAGTTTGGGAGTATATAGAATTACTTATTAAAAGTAGCTTAATTTGTATATATCTTTTTTTATATAAATCCTTTAGCTAAAGGGATTATATAAAAAATATAGAGTTAAAATTAAGTGAAATATAAGGTTAGAAGAGAGTTTTTATCTTTTCTCTTTTCTGAAAATAGGTACAATGAGTGTAACCAATCTCTTTGGCTAAAAGTGATGCTTGTTCGTATTTAAATCCTACTTGTTCTATACTATGCGCATCACTTGAAAATGTAATAGGGATATCAAGTTCATAACAAAGCTCAAGTAACTCTTTTGAGGGATACTGTTGTTTTACTGGTTTTCTATATCCTGCTGCATTTATTTCGACAACCATGTTGGCTTTTTTGATCGCTTTTAAGGATGGATACGCAATACTTTTGATATTTTTTTTTGGTAAATAATTAAATACTTTTATCAAATCCAAGTGACCTACTATATCAAATTTACCAGAGTGTGCCATCTGTGTAATTGCTTGAAAATACTCTTCCCAGATAGTGTCGATCTTTTTATTTTTGTACTGACCGATAAATTCAGGATTGTCAAATCCCCATGTATCTCCGTTGTGTTGTAGAAAATGAACACTCCCAATAAGATAATCAACTTTTGCATTGAGTACTTCTGATAAAATATAATCACCTTGTAAGTAATCTACCTCATATCCTAAAATTAAAGTAATATCTTTTTTATACTTTTCTTTTAAATATAAAATAGTATTTTCATAAAACTCTTTTTCTTGAATTTGCAAGCGGTATTTTTCATCAAAATGCATAGGAGCATGTTCAGAAAAACCAAATATATCTATATTAAGATTCATTGCTCTTTTAATATACTCTTCAACAGAACCTGTAGCATGGTTACATAAAACAGTGTGATTATGAATATCTACCCTCATTGGATACATCGCACTTGATTTCTACCATTATTTTTGGCGATATACAAGCCCTCATCACTTAAGTTTACCATATCATCCAAACAATTTTCTACCTCAATAGTATATCCTATAGATACGGTATATTGAATATCTCCCTTGAGAGTTTTAATAATATTACTTTCAAACTCTTCTCTAATTTTTTCCAAGATCCCAATAAACTCTTCTTCATCTATTTTTGATTGAATAACACAAAATTCCTCACCACCAAAGCGTGAAATTATAGCATCATCTATAAAATATTTATTCACTATCTTAGCTACCTCACAAATAGCAATATCCCCTATATCATGCCCATAAGTATCATTTATATTTTTAAAATTGTCAATATCAAGCATAGCAACAAATACACTATCACCATTGTTAATTGCATCTAAATAGAGCTTATTTCCTTCATCAAAAAAATATCGTCTATTAAACATACCTGTCATATAATCTTTATTTATTTTGTCTTTAGTAGTTTGAAAGAGTTCCAACATTTCAAGATTTGAGTTGAGCCTTGCAAAAAACTCCTCTTCACTAAAATTTTTATACAAAAAATCATTTGCCCCATGTTTTAGGAATTGTGCTACGACATTATGACTTGTATCACTTGTCATCGCTACAACAGCAAGTAGATCCTTCGAGTATATTTGACGAATCTTTTTTGTAAGCTCCAACCCATTTAGGTTTGGCATATTAAAATCAGTAAAAATCAATTTGATATTTTTTTTATTTTTAAGAATTTGTAAGGCTTCATTTCCATCTGCTGCATACGAACAGTTAAGTTGGTATCGTTTTAAAAGATTTACTATTTGAAGTGCAGCTACTTTAGAGTCATCTACAACCAAAACTTCTATTTGATAATTTGCAATCACTCGTTTGATAAGACTTACTATATATTCATACGAAAATCTTCCTTCTTTAATTACATAGTCAATAATAAATTTGTCTTTTAAAAAATTTTCTTTCATAACCGTACCTGTTAAAACAATAGAAGGTATTTTATATTTACTTATGCTATCTATTACTTCACCATTTGGAGCATCTATCAATGCCAAACTGACAATTGCAACTGTTATAGTTTGTTTATATTGTAAGAGTTTCTCTTCACACTCTTTTTTGTTATTAGCAATAATAACATGAAATTGTAATTTTTCTGAAATAATCTTGTTTAAAGCAGCACAAACTGTTTTACTATCATCGACTATTAATATATGTTTCATTTTTATCCTAAAATTCCAGCACCTTTGATAGTATTACTTCTATCAAGTGCATATTTTCTTTTACCACCTACAATATCATATTTCCATATGGGGGCATTTGCCTTAAAATCTTCCACAAACTCATCTATAAGTTCAAGTGCAACTCTTCTTTTTGGGCTACACACAGCTGCGATATAAGAACTTGTATGATTCAAAACATCATTTTTACTATGTGCCATAAGTACAATAGCATTCTTCTCTTTTGCTTTTTGTTGCCATGATTCAAACCAATTATTTAAAATAGGTTCATAAATATCAAAACTTAACCCATCAATATTATCTTCATCTCTAACAACTCCAACAAATGTAATAATGGCACCAAAATTTGAAAGTCTAAAATTATTATACCATTGGTTGGTAATTTTTTCGACCTCTAAACTTCCATCATAAAGTTCTAGATATTGCATATCATCCTCCACATACAGGAGGTAAAAGTGAAACTTTATCACCATCTTTTAATGGTGTGTTTTTATCATCTATTAAAACATCATTTATTGCACAAGCACTATTTTTAAGCCACATTGACAATAATTCATCTTTTTTTAAAATCTCACTCAATTCATTGAGGTTTGATATCTCTAAATTTAAAGGCTTTTTTCCGATTGGTCCTAGGAATTCTATTTTTACCATATTAACTCACTTTTTATAAAATATTGGATATTATATCTAAAATTAAATAAGGATAATGAGATATATGATTTTTGCAAAAATAGATTTTATAAATCTACTTCCGTTACATGTTTTTTTGAAAAAAAATATATCTTCTACCCAATTCAAACAGATTATAGAGTATAAAAAATCTTATCCTTCTGATATTAATCAAAAGTTTCATAAACGACAAATTGATGCGGCTTTTATTAGCTCAATAACATCACAAAAGTCAAAAAGCTTAGATATTGGAATCGTAGCACAAAATGAGGTTTTGTCTGTTTTGGTTCTTAAGGGTAATTATCAAAAAGATATACAATCAGATACCTCAAATGCACTAGCCAAAATATTACACATAGATGGTCAAGTGATGATAGGAGATAAGGCACTTCAATACTATCATAACAGTGAAGATAAAAACTTTGTAGATTTAGCTCAAATATGGAAAGAAAAATATAATTTGCCATTTGTTTTTGCAAGATTGTGTTTTAATAAAAATGAAAAAATATTACAAAAATTATCAAAAAATTTTTTACAAACAAAAATCAAAATACCACAGTATATTTTGAAACAATATGTAGATAAGACAGGATTAACTCAAAAACAAATTCAAGAATATTTATCAAAAATATCTTACAAAATATCTTATAAAGAGAAACAATCTTTAAAATTATTTTTTAAATTACTAAAAGATAATTAAAATAGCAACTTTAACTGTTAAGGTTTACAATCTCATCATCTGTTAATCCAGTTATTGTTTTTATCATCTCCAAATCCAATCCTTTTTGCAAAGCTTTCATCGCTATCTCATACGCTTTACTTTTCTCACCCTCAATTATTCCTTGAATCTTTCCCTCTTTTTTCCCCTCAATTTTTCCAATAACATAAGTAGATTCATAAGCACTTGCTTGATCGTGCAAAGATGTTTGGTATTGGTTATATTCTATTCTCTCTTCATCTTCCATCTTGAGATAATCAAGAGTCTCTTTTGCTTTTTCTAATCCTTTAGCTTTTGGATTTTCTCCTATCTCTTCATTTTTAAGAAAGTGTATCCATTCATCTAGGGGTTCTTTAGCTACTTCATTAAAGTTTTTTATCTTGATGAGATAATATTCTGGATATATTTTTGCTACGGTAACTGTTTTATATAGTTCTTTTTGTTTTTCATTGAGTTCGAGCAGACTCTTATTATGAAGCCCTATAAAGTTTGTAGTTCCTTTATAGATATAATCATCTCCATTTCCAAAGTCAAAGTATAAGATACTTATAGAGATTATTTTACTCACTTGTGAATAAGATTCTGATTCTTTGAGGTGTTCAACTATCGCTTTAGAAGAAGCATAAAGTATCCGTTGCATATAGTCTAGCTCTCTATCATATTGAATCTCTATAAGAATTATCTCTTCATTAGAGTTTTTTACTTTAATATCAATTCTATTAAACTTATCATCTCTAGTTTCTTTATTCGATTCACTTTCGAGTATCTCTAATATAGTAATATCTTCAAAAAGTAATTCACTTAAAAACCCCTCCAATATATCAAAGTTTGCTTTACTTCGTAAGATTCTTTTGATTGCCCAATCGAAGCTGATGAGTTTTCTTTTTTGTGGCATTTTTTATCCTTTTGATTCTGTACAAATATTCTAACAAATTTACCCTAAAATCACCAAGACTATAACCATTCTATACCATTTAAAACATATATGCTATAATTATATCAATGAAAATAGAAGAGCATTTTTATTAGAAGGGGATAGGTTTTGGAGCTAATTTATTTATGGGTAGATAAGTATAAAAATATAACAAATGATGAAGACTTAAACAAACGACCGCTTAGTAAACTTATCAAAGATATTTCAGAAGAATTAAAACTGATATAATAGTGTTAAAAAAAAATAAAAAAGGAAAAGAAAATTGGGAATATTAGAATCGATACTTTTAGGTATCATAGAGGGATTTACAGAGTTTTTGCCTATTAGTTCTACTGGGCATCTTATAGTTGCTAGTGAGTTTTTGAATATAGATCAAAATAATGTCACAAAAGCGTATGAGGTTATTATACAATTTGCGGCTATTTTGGCAGTGATTTTGAACTATAAAGAGAAGTTTAGTATTAAAAAAATAGAACTTTGGAAGAAACTCACTTTAGCTTTTATCCCTATTGGTGCGGTTGGTTTTGTTTTTTCTCATCAGATAAAAGCGATGTTTGATATTAAGATTGTCGCTATTATGTTTATTGTGGGAGGTATTGTATTTTTAATAGTTGAGAAGTTTTATAAAGAGAGTGATGATCATATCGATGATGTAGAAAAAGTGACTTACAAGCAGGCTCTATGGATAGGACTAGCTCAAATTTTTGCATTGATCCCAGGAACAAGTCGAGCAGGAAGTACGATTATAGGGGCGATGCTTGTAAAACTCAATAGAAAAGCATCTGCGGAGTTTAGTTTTTTATTGGCTTTTCCTGTGATGTGTGCGACTACTGGATATGATTTACTCAAACATTACCAAGATTTTACCGATGCCAATTTTATGGTTTTGGGTGTTGGTTTTGTGACTGCTTTTGTTGTGGCGTATGTGACTATCAAACTCTTTTTGAAATTTTTAGAAAAATTCACTTTTGTCGCTTTTGGTATCTATAGGATAGTTTTTGGTACAATTTTACTCATGTGGTTTATCTAAAGGACAAATAAATGAATAAAATATTTTTAGTATTAGTATGTTTTATCTGGAATACTCTGTATGCAGAGGATACAAAATCGTATATAAATATCCACTCTAATGTAAAAAATACAATAATATATTTAGATGGTGTAAAAATAGGAACAGCCCCAATAGAACAATATGAAGTCTCTCCTGAAAAAGATATTAGACTTATCGCTTTGGTTGATACAAATTATTATACACAAAATATAGAAAAAACTATTGTTGTAAATACAAATACAATCCCAACTATTGATTTGAAATTTACAAAAGCAAAAACAAAAATATTTTTGGTGGGGGATGATGCTGAATTGTATATCAATGATCATTTTGTCAAGAAATTGAATGATGATAATAGACTGATCACAATTGATGCAGGAAAAAATATAAAAATCCGACTTGAAAAAAGTGATGCAGATATAACTCTTTATGAAAATGTTTATGCAAATGATAAAAAAACTATACACTACACCATGATAAAAAAACCTCTTGATGTAAGACTTTATACTGTGAGCATAGACAATTTAATGTGGGAAGATACCAAAGATGCTGCAAATACAAATATAAACTGGAAAGATGCAAAGTCGTATTGTGAAGATTTACAATACGGAAACTATGATGATTTTCGTTTACCAACCATAGATGAGTTAAATTACTTATATGAGAATAAAGATAAAATTTATAATGGTTTTGGTAGTCCATTTTACTGGTCTAGTATGACATATAAGGATTATTATAAGATATGGGATTATTCTCAAGTAAAAAACTTTGAAGATGGTGAAAATAAAAAATCTATAAAAGAGTTTGACAAAGGAAAAGTACGGTGTGTGAGAGAGATTTATAAAAAAAGTATTGAAGTTATAAATGATGTAACAGTAGAAGAGATTGAAGATTATACAAAAGACGAGGCTGATGATGAAAGTGAATAGATTTTCTCGCATAGGATTTATATTAGCAGCTGCAGGAAGTGCTGTAGGATTGGGTAACATTTGGAAATTTCCATATATTACAGGTGAGAATGGTGGTGGAGCCTTTGTGATGGTGTATCTTTTGACAGTTGTATTTATTGGTATGTCAATATTTATAGCTGAGGTAGTTTTGGGAAGTACATCACATAAGGATGCTGTAAGTACTTTTGAAACTTTAGCACCTGAGGGTAAAAAATATTGGAAATATTCAGGTTTTTCATTTTTAACAGGGGTGATTATTTTATCTTTTTATTCTATTGTAGTAGGGTGGATTTTAAATTATATAGTTATTGCGGCTACAGAACTTCCATCAAGTGTAAGTCAAGCCGAAACAGTATTTTTGGGGCTTTTAAAAGAGGATATTTTTTCACAACTTATTTATTATACTCTTGCTTTCTTACTTATCTCGTATACTATTTCAAAAGGGGTAAAAAAAGGAATTGAAAAATTAAATAATATTTTGATGCCTGCATTACTTATCATTTTGTTTGTGATGTTTATATATAGTATGACTTTAGATGGATTTAAACAAGCATTTGAATTTATGTTTTATCCAAATTTTGAAAAATTTCATCCAAGTTCAATCATTATAGCAGTGGGTCATGCCTTTTTCACTCTTTCTGTTGGAATGACAACTATTATGACATATTCAGCTTCTTTAGGGAAAAAAGTAAATATAGTAAAAGCTTCTATGATGGTAGTGACTTTAGATACTTTGATTGCAATTATATCAGGATTGATTATTTTTGCGATAGTATATTCTGCAGGTCAAGAGCCTAGTAAAGGTCCTGGACTTGTTTTTATTACCTTACCAGCTATATTCTATGAGATGGGAAGTATAGGAAATATAATGGCAATTGGATTTTTTATTGCCCTTGCTTTTGCTTCAATTACTTCTGCAGTTTCTGTTTTGGAGCCTACAGTTATGTATCTTGTGGAAAGAAAAGGGCTATCTCGAGTAAAAGCTACCTATGGTATATCTATTTTATTTTATATTTTTGGATTATTTGCTTTGCTTTCAAATACAAATGAATTTGGAGTGGCTTTAACTTTTGGAAGCAAAAATTTATTTGATTGGTTTGACTTTGTTACAGCCGCTATTTTGATGCCTATTGGAGGAATATTTGTAGCAGTATTTGTAGGCTATATAATGGATAAACAAATAGTAAGAAATGCTTTGGTTCCTTATATGGGAGAAAGATTTTTTCATATTTGGCTTATTATGATCAAATATGTTTCTCCTATTGCTATATTTATTATTATGCTTAACGAAACAGGAATCATAAAGTTTGCATAGTTACAGAAGAGTTGTTATCTTTCTAGCAACTCTTTAAATATCTATTTTTCTCTTTTTTTGCACACAATTTACACATAGTTTTATTATAATTCAAATAAAAAAGGAAAAACTATGATAGTAGAGATAGTATTCGCAGCTGGATGTTTTTGGGGAGTTGAAAAAAACTTCGAACAAATCCCTGGCGTAATTGATGTGAAATCTGGATATGTAGGTGGTAATTATGAAAATCCAACCTATAAAAAAGTACTCAAATATCGTATAAATAAACCAGATAATATAGTAAACTATACAGAAGCTGTGCAAGTGAAGTTTGATAATACAAAAGTAAGTGCAGAGAAACTTATCAAAAACTTTTGGCAAATTCATGATCCAACTCAAAAGAATGGACAAGGAAATGATATAGGGGATAACTATAGAAGTGCTGTTTTCTATACTACACCAAATCAATACAAGATACTTTTGGAGACAAAATCTAGCTATCAAACACTCTTAACTGAACATGGATATAACAATATCGTTACCGAAATTAAACCTCTTAAAAAGTTTTATACAGCAGAAAATTATCATCAAGACTATCTTAAAAATAATCCAAATGGATATTGTCCAGATCATAGTACTGGGGTAAAATTCGAAAAATCAGATAAGTCAGATACAGATAAAAATTCACAACTGATCCCTATAAGTGGAAAAGAGATAGTAGTCATAGAATCAGACAATTGTCCCTATTGTGAACAATTCAAAAAACATGTTTTGTCAAAATATAATGGAACTATAAAGATACGAACAGCATACGCTTCTCAAATGAAAAACTTTGATATAGATATTGATCTTTTTGCAACACCGACAATTTTATTTATAGAAGATGGGAAAGAGGTTTTATCTCATCGAGGTTCTATGAATGCAAAAAATTTCTATAAGATGTTAGGTGATTTTAAACTTGGCAAAAATTCTGAAAGTTACAATGTTGCTTTTGATCAAGGGACGGATAATAGATTTTGTAAACAGTATGATATCTTTAAAAATACTCCTGATGGTGTTTTTAAAGATAAAGTTTCAGGAGATATCTTATTTGATACACGAGATAGATTTAATTCTGGTACTGGTTGGTTGAGCTTTTTTAAGGCTGTTGATGGTGCTACAGTCGAACTAGAGGACAATAGTTATGGTATGAAAAGAGTTGAGATACGAGCTAAAAAAAGTGGTATACATTTAGGGCATGTTTTTCCAAGAGCAGATGGAAGAAAACGATTTTGTATCAATGCTACAGTTTTGGAATTTGTAAAAAGAGTAGATATAAAATAGTTTTATATCTACTTTTGAAAGTTATTTTTCTTTGAGATAACTTTCAAGTTTTGTTTTGTTGACTTCCCCTACAAATTTTTCTAAAAAAAGACCCTCTTTATCATATAAAAATGATTCTGGTATCATGGTGACATCATCTAAATTTTTGGCCAAACGAAAATTTTCATCACCTACAGTTACAAGAAAATTTATTTTGTGTTGTTTTATAAAAGAGTGAATCTCTGGAGTACTGATCTTTTTATCAAATAATACTCCAATGATAATTAAATCATTTTTATATATTTTTTGAAGTTCTATAAAAGCTGGCATCTCTTTGATACATGGTTTACACCATGGTGCCCAAAAATTGATTAAGACCATTTTGCCATTGAGTTGTTTGGAATTGAGTAATTGTTTTGATATCTCAAATGAGATTTTTTCATTTTGAGTAGTTGTTAAAGTGTATCTATTATTATTCTTTTGTGCAGCTTCTTTTTTGACTATTTGCGTTTGTACTTCTGCCGCATTATGTGACTTTGAGTCACATGACACAAAAAAAAATGAAAACAAAAAAAGATATAAAAATTGTTTTTTCATAACTCTATCTACTTATATATTTCAGATTCTACTAAATCTAATAATGCTTTATGACTTAATTCTCGTAGGCGTTTTCCATTGACATAAAATGTCGGTGTACCCGTTACTCCCAATGTATGGGCATCTTTTTGATCAAGAGCAAGTATATCGTCAACATCAATTGTATTAAAATCTTTTCGTAATTTTTTCATATCAATTGTAGTTTTTGCTAAAAATTCCCATAAAAGCTCTGGCTTTTCTCGGTTATGTTCTGCCCATTTTTCTTGATGTTGAAACATAGTATCTAATGCTTCATTAAATTTATTTTGCATTCTTGATGCTTCCAAAAGTTTGACTGCAAATTTTGAGTAATTGTGAAAAGCTAAATATCGTAATGCAAGTTTTGTTTCCTCTTTATAATCATTAAAAACCTCTTCAATAATTGGATGAAACGCTTTACACGATTCACATTGAGGGTCAAAAAATTCTGTGATGATCACTTTGTTTTTATTGTTACCAAATGATGGAGAGTGTTCTCTAATAAAAGGTGTCCCATTTGTATTTTTTGCAAGTTTCTGTGTATTTGTGTCGATTTTATTTTGATACATTATTGTTGCAATTATAAAGAGTGAAAAGAGTGCAATAACAGTCAACAATATGATTTTTTTATTTTTCATTTATTTTTCCTAAAATTAATAATATTAATAACAAAGAGTATGTTATTAAAGACAAAAAAGGAATAGTGATAAAACCAAACCAATTTATATAGACAGTTGAGCAAGGTACACCACTGACACAAGGGACAATTGACTCAGGAATAATATCCCACATCAAAAGATTGTGATATAAAGAGATTAAAAATCCTACTCCTATTAAAGAGATAGCATATTTGAAGACTTTATCATCTGGATAGAGTAAATTTACTAAAAAGATGAGTACTAATGGATAGAGAAAGATTCTTTGATACCAACACATTGAGCAGGGTATAAAGTGCATAATTTCACTAAAAAAAAGACTTCCTAGTGTAGCAGTACTTGCCAGTATAAAACAAATAAAAATAATATTTGTACTTATCTGTTTGTGTGAATTCATAAAATACCTTATGTAATTTTTACCATTTTAGTCAAATTATTTAGATAAAAGTATTAATCTAATAATATAATTTAAAGTATTTAATTACATTTTATTTAAGACTGTAACTTAGCAAACTACTTAAATAAGCTTGCTCTTGGTACTTATTAAGTTCTTTTGGAAAAATCACATCATTTACTTTGATATATTTACTGATAGCTTGTGAACTTACAAATTCTACTTCGCATACTTTATTGAGTTGGATAATTGTTTCTAGTTTAAAAGTTACTGCTCCCCCTGCAAAGTTTCCTTTTTTAGCTCTTCTTTTGAGTGCTATTTTTTCAATATTATTATCTTTAAAAAAAGTTTCTAGCTCCTCTTGAAATTGTAAAAGTGAACTTGTTATCTCGTCATTTTCCAAAACTATCTTTTTTATTTTTGTATTTACAAACTTTACATTTTCATTATCTCTTTTAATAACTGAGACAATAGTATTGTTTGATTTAAGCTCTATTCCACATATATTCATTTTATTATCACCTTTTTATTTTATAGTGTATTATATCATAGAGATAAATAAATGAATAATAATATTACATATTGTCATTTTATTGCCTAAATATAGTATTTCTTAAATAGTTATAAGAAAAAATAACTTATACAAGTTTTTTATAAAGTTATATTTGATACAATACCTATACAAAACTCGAGTACTATTAATTTATTTAGAAAATTTATTCTTGATAATTTATAAGTATTTTAGAGGTAACAACAAATTCTAGGGGTGGAAAATGAACGAAAATAACAAAAAAGGGTCTTTTTTGTCAAATTTAAAATTGGGTGTGCTTTTTGCAATAGTAATGAGTGTAGCGATGATATCAATTACAACATTATTGTATATGTTTACATATGACAAAACAAAAAGTGCATTGGAACAAAAACTTGAATCAAAAGCAGATTCTGTATTAGATTTTGCAGATGTATTATTAGATAGTAGAAATGAAAAGTATTTCTCTAGAGCAAGTCATGAGGTACCTCAAATAATTCAAAATGAGGTTTTTGCAAAATTTACTGCTATTTCAAATGGTGAAGTATATTTTAATCAATCTTCAAAAAAACCTATGAATCCAAAACATTTGGCAAAGGGCGTTGAAATGGAGATTCTTAGTAAATTTGAAGATAATCCTAAAATAAAAGAGGACAAACGCTTTATTGAAGAGGATGGTGTAGAATATCTTTTATCATCGCGAGCACTTTATGCAGAAAAAAGATGTACAGAGTGTCATCCTACTTGGATAGAAGGATCTGTTATTGCAGCTGAACATGTTCGTATCAATACAAGTACATTTCATGAAGATTTAGCTGAAAACAAACTCCTTCTTGCAGGACAATGGTTTTTAAATATTATTCTTATTATTGGCGCTTTATTGGTTTTATTTAAAGCAATTGTTTCAAATAGAGTGAACAAACTTCTTGAGATGATGAAAAAGCTTTCAGGTGGTGATTTTGTGCTTGATCAATATGTACAGAGTGAAAATATAGATAAAAAAGCGACAAATAATGAGATTGACAAACTTTTTGTACAACTTTCAGAAGTAGCTGATACTCTTAAACCAAAAGTAAGAGAGGTAGTGATACAGTCTAAAGATGTTGCATTTAAAGCATCAGTAGCTTCTATGACTCTAGGTAAATTAGAAAAAAGTAGTGCTATTAGCAGCGAATTTAAAAATGAAATTGTAGACTTAGCGAAAAATAGTGCGAGTTTAAAACATGCAAGTGATGAGTTTTCAGTAGTATTCGAAAATAGAATTGCTAGAAGAGAAGTGGTTGCTCCTGTCATTAGTGGAGAGGTTCTTTTCCAAGATGGATTGACTCTTGAAGAGGTATTTATCTTTGATAAATCTACAAGTGGAATTGCATTTTATATTCAAAATCTTGATGAAGATCTTGCAAAAAGAATGGCAAATAAAAATGGAACAATAAAACTTACATCAAAACTTGATGGAGAATTAACATATAATATTCAAATCGTATACTGCATTAAATCAAAAGTAGATACAATATCTTTTTGTGGTTGTAAAATTAGTAACTAACTACAAAATCTTTTATTTTAAAAAAGCAAAGCGTAATGCTTTGCTTTTTTTATTTTTATAAGAAGGATATCTTAAATACCATGAATAATCACATAATACAAACAATCAAAAACAAAATCAACCTCGAATCAAAATATATAAAAAACATCATCGAATTATTAGAAGATGGAAGTACGATAGCTTTTATAGCACGATACAGAAAAGATAGTACAGGAAATGCAAGTGATGAAACACTTTTAGAGTTTCAAGAGGTATATGAATATACACTAAAACTCAACAAAAGAAAAGAAGATATTGTAAATATATTAAAAGAAAAAGATAATCTTACTCCTAAGTTACAAACACTTATAAATGAAGCTGAAACATTAAGAATACTAGAAGATATATACGAGCCATTTAAAGGTACTAAAAATACTCGTGCAGATGATGCTGTTAAAAATGGGCTTACAGATTTAGCGAATAGTATCTCTACTATGAAATATACCAAAAATGAGATAGAACAAAAAGCAAAAAAATTTCTCAATAAAAGTGTACTAAAAATAGATGATGCAATAAGTGGAGCTAAAGATATTATCGCTTTGAGATATTCTCAAGAGTTGCGAACAAAAGAGGGTGTACGGAAAAACTTAGAAAACCATGCCAATATAGTAACGAAAAAAACGAAAATATTTGATGCAAATGGTGTGTATAAAAACCTAGCTGAGATAAATTCAAAAGCAAAATATCTCAAATCTCATCAACTCTTAGCGATACTTAGAGCAGTAAATGAAAAGCAAATATCTTTAAAAGTTGTAGTAGATGAAGAGTTTCTTATAAATGGTATAAAACAGTATCGTATACCTAATCACGCTCAAAGTTCAAAAGAGTTTGTAATAGAAGCATATGTAGATGGACTGAAAAGACTATTACTGCCTAGCTTAAAAAGGGAACTTCTTTCAAATCTCAAACAAAAAGCAAGCGATGAGGCTATTGAGCTTTTTGGTAAAAACTTATCTGAGTTACTTATCACTCCACCACTTGTCAATCAAGTGATTTTAGGAATGGATCCAGGCTTTAGAACAGGATGTAAACTGGCTATCATTGATGAAAATGGAAACTATTTAGATTCAACTGTTATCTATCTTTTGAGTGAAAATAATGTAAAAGAATCTTCTAAAAAAGTTTTATCTTTGCTAAAAAAGTATAATATTACAGCGATTGCTATTGGAAATGGAACGGCTTCAAAAGAGACAGCGAGTTTTATACACACGCTTAAAAAAGAAAATAATCTTGATATAAATTATGCGGTTGTAAGTGAGATAGGGGCTTCTGTGTACTCAGCTTCAAAAATAGCACAAGAAGAATATCCAAATCTTGATGTCACTATACGAGGTGCTATCTCTATAGCGCAGCGACTAAGAGACCCGATGTCTGCTTTGGTAAAAATAGACCCAAAATCATTGGGAATAGGGCAGTATCAACATGATGTAGATCAAAAGAACTTAACAACAAAACTCAATACTACAACTGCTACACTAGTAAATAAAATAGGAGTAGATTTAAACTCTGCATCGTATAAACTTCTTTCTTATGTTTCTGGAATATCTGAAAAGTTAGCCAAAAATGTAACTGATTTTAGAAATGAAATAGGTGGTTTTAAAAGTAAAAAACAACTGCTTAAGGTCAAAGGTGTGGGGGTAAAAGCGTATGAGCAAAGTGTAGGTTTTTTGCGAATCAAAGATGGTGAGAGTTATCTTGATAATAGTGGTATTCATCCTGAAAATTATGTCGTAGCAAAATACCTCAAAGAAAAATGTAATTTATCCGACATAAATACTGCTCAATTAAAAGAGTTATCTATAAAGTTTGATTGTGGGTATGAGAGTTTAAAAGATATCGTTGTTGAGTTGAAAAAACCTGGCTATGATATACGAGATGAGTTAGAACAAATCTCTTTTTGTGAAGATATCAAAAGTATAGATGCGTTACGAGTAGGGGATAGTGTCAATGGAGTGGTGAGAAATATCACTGATTTTGGAGCATTTATAGATATAGGACTCAAAAATGATGCGATGCTTCATATCTCACAGTATTCACATAAGCGTATCTCTCATTTGATGGATGTATTAAGTATAAATCAACAACTTAAAAACATAAAAATACAAAATATTGATATAGAAAAAAATAAGATATCTTTGACGATGTTGGATTAGAGGAAGATATCATTAAGTTATACAAGGGTATAGTTCTTGCATTGCATAAATTAATAATCAAATAAAGGAATTGTAAATGTTTAAAAAATTATTATTAGGAAGTTTATTATTTACAGGGTCTTTATATGCTAGCTCTATTAGTATTGCAGTTGCTGCAAATGTAAGTTATGCGATAGATGATTTAAAAAAAGAGTTTCATATTTTATATCCAGATACAAAAGTAAATGTTACTTTGGGAGGGAGTGGTAAACTAACTGCTCAAATTAAAAATGGTGCTCCTTACGAACTTTTTATGTCAGCCGACATGAAATATCCACAAGCTTTATATACAGATGGCATTGCAGTTACTCGACCACTTATATATGCACAAGGTGGTTTGGCGATGTTGAGTATTAAGAAACTAGATCTTTCAAAAGGGATACAACTTGTAAAATCATCAAAAATAGATAAAATAGCACTCGCAAATCCAAAAACAGCTCCTTATGGAAAAGCTACAGTAGAAGCTATGAAAAATGCAGGAGTATACAAAAATGTACTTGGAAAATATGTCTATGCAGAATCTATTTCGCAAGCGGTTTCTTATACTGTAACTGCTACAGATGTAGGTTTTATAGCGAAGTCGTCTTTATTTAGTCCTAAAATGTCACAGTACAAAAAAGGTATACATTGGGTTGATGTAGATCCAAAACTGTATACTCCAATCAATCAAGGGATAGTTGTCCTTAAAAATGGGGAGAAAGAGAGTGAAGTTGTAGCATTTTATAGCTTCATGTTAAGTGCTAAAGCAAAAGCTATAATGGAAAATTTTGGATACTTAGTACCATGAGTAATCTGATTGCAACTGTAAAACAAATACAAAATTGTGAGAGTTTGCATATAGTAAAGTTTGATTTTTTTGGTCAAACTTTATCTATGATGAGTTTAGATCTAAAAGATACGATACAAATAGGAACAAGAGTAAAACTAGTAGCCAAACCTAGCCATGTTGCAATTGCAAAAGATTTTTATGGAGAGGTGAGTTATTCAAACCAACTTGCAGTAACGATAAAAGAGTGTACAAATGGGGAACTTTTAAGTAGTATAAAATTGGATTTTTTCGATACTATACTAGAGGCAATTATTACTGTTAATTCATCACAAAAAATGGATCTCAAAGTAGGGGATAAAGTTACTGCATTTATAAAAGCAAGTGAGATATCAATAGGTGAGGTATTGGATGATTGAGATATTTTCACAGTTAGAATTTGAACCTTTTTTACTTTCTTTTAAATTAGCGATGCTTACTACATTGATTTTATTTGTTATTAGTGTTCCTCTTGCATGGTATCTTTCTCAATCAAAATCAAAATTAAAACCAATTATAGAGAGTCTTACTGCTCTTCCAATAGTATTACCACCTTCTGTTTTGGGGTTTTATATCCTCGTGGCACTTTCTCAAAATTCACCTATTGGGGTGTTTTTTGAAAATATATTTGGAATAAAACTCGTTTTTAATTTTACTGGGCTTGTTGTGGCTAGCTGTTTTTATAGTTTGCCTTTTATGGTTCAGCCATTGCAAGGTGGATTTGAATCTATCAATAAAAATATGCTAGAAGCTAGCTATATAGCAGGGAAAAGTAAATTCCAAACTATCATACAAGTTGCTTTACCAAATATAAAACCAGCACTGATGACCGCTATCATTGTTACTTTTGCTCACACTGTTGGGGAGTTTGGTGTGGTACTTATGGTAGGTGGAAGTATCCCAGATGAGACAAAAGTAGCTTCTGTTGCTATTTATGAATTTGTTGAGGTTATGGATTATACAAAAGCACATATCTATAGTGGTATTATGGTTGTGATGAGTTTTTGTGTATTGTTAAGTGTCTATATTTTTAATGGAAAACAAAAGAAAGTAGGATTTTAAAATCATTGGAAGTGATGATTATGATAATTTATTTGCTATAATATGATTTTAAAAGTACTGAAAAAAATAATCTCATAAAATAGGAACTAGTATTAAACTTACAAAAGAAGATATAAAACAAAATGTAGATACGGGTGCTTATAATCGTGGTTATCACTATTTTAAAGATGGTGATGTTGATGAGTATAAGGTAGTTGAGAGTGAGCATATTGAGGAGATGATTACTCTGAACTCTCTTGTTAATGGGATGCAACAATATGAGCAAAATATTGATATATATCCTCTCAATAACAAAATAAAAATATCTGGACATTGTTCTTGTCCTGTACGAAATAATTGTAAGCATATCGTGGCGGTTTGTTTACAATACATAAGTGATCTCAAAAATAACAATCCTGCCTCTAAATATGATAAGTGGTTTAAGGTTCTTTCTCAATTGGGATCAAATAAAAAGTTTGAACTCTATCAATCTGCACCATTTATACTATATCGGATTTTTAGTGAAGATACTCGAACAGATACAAATGATTTGAAGTTTTATCAAAGTAAATTTCTTAAAAATGGAACAATAAACAAAGGGACACTTCTTAATAGTGACAAGTATCTTTTTAGTACTTTATATGATACGATAAAATTTGAAGAGGATAAAAATATTACTGACTTTTGTGCAGGTTTATTTCATCAATACCGAAATAACACAACCAAAATCGAGGGGGCTATAGGGTACCGTATCATTCAAGAACTTATCAAAACAAAACGATTTTTTTATGCTGAAAAAAGTGAGCCTTTAAAGTATATTTTGGATGAGATTACTTTGGATTTGACTTGGGAAAAAAAAGAGGAAGAGTATCAACTCAAAATAAATAATCTTGATGATTTGCAACTCTTATTGACTCAACCATTATTGGCTATAGATAAAGCCAAGAATACAATTCAAAAAATAGATACAAAATTACACGCTGAGTTTTTTAAACACCTACTTGTATCACCTATTGTCCCAAAAGAAAAGGTGTTGGAATTATCACAAGTTATAGAACAAAATAGTCAAAAAAATATCGTATTACCATCGGATATAAAACGCAATACTGTAGAGGTGACACCCATAATAGAGATATCAAAAGATGAGATAAATGAGTGGTTTAAACTCTCTTTTAATATTGAGTTTGATGGCAAAATATTTCCGATAGCTCCTCTTGTCAGTGGTATCATAGAGGAGTTTGATAACTTAGAAAATTTACCTGAACAGATCAATATAAAAATCGAAAGTGATGCGTATATCACTCTACAAACTAGTGACTTAAAACCGATATTAAACACTATTATTGCTTTAAATGACAAAAAAGATAACGATGAAAATATCATAGTATCTTCTTATGAATCGCATCTTTTAGGGGACTTTACTCAAAGCTCATATTTACAAGAAAATGAACTTGTGCAAATATCTCAAAAACTCAAAAACTTTGAGGGTATAAAAAAAGTGACACAAGCATCTAGTGTCACTGCTGTTTTACGAGATTATCAACAAGATGGACTCAACTGGCTTAACTTTTTATTTGAGTTTAAATTTGCTGGTATTTTGGCGGATGATATGGGTCTAGGGAAAACGATACAAACTCTTACACATCTAGCAACACTCAAAGAAAATGGAAAATTAACACAACCTTCTCTTATCGTGATGCCCACTTCACTTATAGCCAACTGGAAAAATGAGGTGAAAAAATTTACGCCCAATTTATCTGTATTATCTTTACATGGAAGTAATCGAGCAGAAAAATTTGATGAGTTACAAAACTATGATATTTTACTCACTACCTATGCTTTGGTCGTTCGAGATAAGGTGAAGTTTGAGAGAGAAAACTTTTTGTATATTATTTTGGATGAAGCTCAAAAGATAAAAAATCCAAAAACAAAAATGACACAAGTGATAAAACAACTCAAAAGTGAACATAAACTAGCTTTGAGTGGGACACCAATTGAAAATCATCTAGGGGAGCTTTGGAGTATTTTTGATTTTTTGATGCCTAACTTTTTGGATAAATTATCATTTTTTAAGAAATATTATCAAACTCCAATTGAGAAAGAAAATGATTTTGAAAAACAAAAACTACTCAACAAACGCATAAAACCTTTTATGATACGAAGAACAAAAGAGATAGTCGCTCACGAATTACCTGCAAAATCGGAAATTATAAAATACACACAGTTTGAAGCCAAACAGTCAAAACTCTATGAATCTATACGAGTAACTATGGAGAAAAAAGTGAGAGAAGCAATTTCGCTAAAAGGGATAGGCTCTTCTCATATCACTATACTTGATGCGCTTCTCAAACTTCGGCAAGTGTGTTGTGACCCTTCTTTAGTGAAACTAGATGAGGCTCTCAAAGTACAAGAATCGGCAAAATTAGAACTTTTTTTAGACTTAGTAGATGAGCTTTTAAAAGAGGGTCGAAAGATACTTGTATTTTCTCAGTTTACCTCTATGCTCAAAATAATAGAAGATAAAATAATAGAAAAAGAGGTATCTTACTCAAAACTTACAGGTTCAACTATAAATAGAGAGCAAGCCATAGAAAAGTTTACAAGTGGAGATGCAGAACTATTTCTTATTTCACTCAAAGCGGGTGGAGTTGGTCTCAATCTTACACAAGCAGATACAGTGATACACTATGACCCCTGGTGGAATCCAGCAGTTGAAAATCAAGCTACAGATAGAGCGTATAGAATAGGGCAAAAAAAAGCTGTATTTGTCTATAAACTTATCGTAGAAAATACAATTGAGCAAAAAATACTAGAGCTACAAGAGAAAAAGAAAATACTTCAAGAAGGACTTTTTGATGAAAATAAACAGCAAGAAGATACGAAGTTTTCGGGGGAAGATCTCCTCAAATTATTGGAATAATATGATATAATTACATAATTTTTACAAGGAAAGATACTTGAATTATCAAAATATTTTAAATGAGATACAGCAAGAGATACAGCCTCTTTTGAGCCAAGGTGCGGTGGCTGACTATATACCAGCTTTAGCAAAAGTAGATCCAAATCAATTCGCTATGACCATCACACTTTTTGATGGGAGTACTTATAGTGTCGGATGTGATGATACAAAATTTTCTATACAAAGTATCTCGAAAGTTTTTTCATTTACAAAATCTTTGGATCTTTATGGGAAAGATATCTATGAAAGAGTAGGCAAAGAACCCTCAGGTAACCCTTTTAATTCTCTCGTACAGCTAGAATATGAAAATGGAATCCCACGAAATCCATTTATAAATGCTGGTGCGATTGTAGTAGCAGATGCTTTGTATAGTAAATATAAAAATGAGAAAGATACTTTTCAAAATATTTTGCAATTTATACAAAATATTTCAGATAATAAAAACATATCATACAATGAAGAGGTATGGAAATCCGAGTGTGAGTTTGGATATAGAAATATCGCTTTAGCAAACTTAATGAAAAGTTTTGGGAACTTTGAAAATAGAGTAGATGAGGTGATAAAAACATATTTTAAACAGTGTTCGATAGAGATGAATAGTGTTGAGCTATCCCGTGCAATGTTATTTTTGGCAAATCATGGTATAGATCCTATCTCAAAAAAACGATTTATTACTCAAAGTCAAGCAAAAAGAATCAATGCAATTATGCTTACATGCGGGCATTATGATGCTTCTGGTGAGTTCGCTTTTCATGTGGGACTTCCTGGAAAAAGTGGAGTAGGTGGTGGTATTGTTGCTATTGTTCCCAATGTGATGAGTATTTGTGTTTTTTCTCCACGATTAAATAGTTGGGGAAACTCTTTGGTTGGTACAAAAGCGTTGGAATTATTTACGAATAAAACACAATACTCTATTTTTTAAATAGAAATACGCCAATTCAAACAATAACCGCAATGTCGTTACTATAAACGATATTTTAAGATTAATAGATGGAGATAAGTAGTGAAAGAATTTATATTATTTGATAATGATGGTGTGTTAGTAGAAACAGAAATTTGGTACTATGAAGCAAGTAAACGAGCGTTAAAAGAGTATTTTGATGTCACTTTACAGTTTGATGAATATATGAATATCATGACAGCAGGAAATGGTGTTTGGGTAGCCGCAGTTGGGGCAAGTGATGAAGAGAAATTGATCGCTCGAAATAAGCGTGATTTGTATTATCAAAAATATTTACGAACAGAAAATCTTGCGATAGAGAATATTCATGATATTTTGTCTGAATTACAAAAAAAATATAAAATGGGAATCGTTACAACTTCACGAAGAGTAGATTTTGAAATTATACACAAAGACAGAGGTATAGTAGACTTTATGAAGTTTGTTTTATGTGTAGAAGATTATCCTAGAGCCAAACCATACCCTGACCCTTATCTAAAAGGTATGGATATCTTTAAAGCAACAAAAGAACAGACAATAATCATAGAAGATTCTCAGCGTGGACTTATCTCTGCAAATAGAGCTGCGATAGACTGTGTGATAGTTCACAATGAGTTTACAAAAACACAAGATTTTTCTAAGGCACAATATAAGATAAATAGTTTAGAAGAGTTACTTCATATATTATAAAAAAGTATAATGATAATAATTTATAGTTACTTTTTATAAAACAATAATTATTTATTATCTTTATCAAAAATATATAATAATAGTATAACATTTTTGTAAGGATATAGAATAAATCAATAATAAAATGGTATACTAAATGAAAATATAAGTGAGGTTAAATGAAAATATTATTATTAGAACAAGATCAAATATTGCAAAACTCTATAAAAAATTATTTGACTACATTGGGACATATTTGCTTTTCTTGTCATTATATTCAAGATGCGACACATTATTTAGAAGATACAGTGTATGATTTACTTATTTTGAGTATTGATGAAAAAACGCATGATGGTTTGGAATTGTATGAAAATTTAAAAAAAACAAATTTTACAACACCTGTTATATTTATAAGTTCACTTACAGATATAGTAACTATTTCAAAAGCGTTTGATTTGGGTGGAAGTGAATACATCAAAAAACCTTTTCATATAAAAGAGTTGGGCTATAGACTCCAAAAACTTTCTCAAGAGATAGAAAATATTAAAAGAGAACATATCTTACTCAGTCCAAATTATAGTTATATCAAAAAAGAAAATAAACTTTTATTCAAAAATGTGATACAGCCTTTGACAAAAAAACAGTTTCATATCATAGAGTGTTTGTGCCGAAATTTAGGTACTATTATAAACTTTGATGTTTTTCGAGAGTATGCATGGGGTTCAGATCTTGTGAGTGATGCGACTATCCGTACAGAACTCAGCCGTTTACGAAAAGTACTCAAAGAGGATTTTATCCAAAATTATAAAGGGATTGGATACAAGGTCGATAGATATGTCAAAAAACTGAAGTGATTTGACATACCTATTTGTTAAAGAGTGTATGGATTACGATCGAGTTTGACCATCACTATAAATTTTGAATTTATAAGTAGTGAGTCCTTCGACTCCCATAGGTCCACGAGCATGAAGTTTGTTGGTACTAATACCTACTTCTGCTCCAAAACCAAACTCTCCACCATCTGTAAATTGTGTGCTTGTATTGAGATATACACATGCAGAATCAACACTATTTAGAAATTTTTCAGCGATAGTATAGTTTTCTGTGATGATAGCATCAGAGTGACTTGAACTATATTTTCTGATATGTGTTATCGCTTCATCTATATTTTTTACTGTTTTTATACTCAAAATATTATCTAAATATTCTGTATCAAAATCCTCCTCATTTGCAAATGCAACATCTATTATTTTTTGTGTTTTAGTACACCCTTTGAGCAAAGTTTTGTGTTTGGCAAACTCGATTTGTAATTTTGGTAAAAGTTCAGAAGCCACCGCTTCATCTATCAGTAATGTTTCCATCGCCCCACAAATACCTGCTCTTCTACATTTTGCATTGAGTGTCACATCGATAGCTTTTTGAAAATCAGCCCCCTGATGGATATATGTATGACATAGTCCTTTGTCATGTTTGATGACAGGTACAGATGAATTTGTACTAATATATTGAATAAGTGCCGCTCCACCTCGTGGAATAATCAGATCAATATATTGATCTTGTTTGATGAGTTTAGCGACACCTTCTCGTGTATTGTCAGGGATCAAAGAGATAAGATTTTTTGGTAGATTATTTTTTACAAGTACTTGTTGTAAAACTTCAGCGATGATAGCATTACTATACTGTGCTTCCTTTCCACCTTTTAAAATACATACATTTCCACTCTTAAAACATAAAGCCGCTGTATCACTTGTGACATTTGGACGACTTTCATAGATGATCCCGATCACTCCGATAGGGACAGTCACTTTTTGTATACTTAAGTTTGTTTGTGTTTTCCACCCCTCAAGTGTTCGTCCTGTTGGCTCTTTTAACGCTGCTATCTCTCTTATAGCTGTAGCCATTCCACTTATACGAGCGGTATCTAAAAAGAGTCTATCCATAAGTGCAGCTGTTAAGTCATTTTGTTCACCACTACACATATCAAGTCTGTTTTGTTCTTCTATGAGTGTACTATTAGATTCAAGAGCATCTGCCATATCTAATAAAATTTTATTTTTGCTCTCACCACTTAGAGTAGATAATATACTTGAGGATTCTTTTGCCTCTTTTAAAAAATCTTCCATTTTATTTTTCCTTGCTTTTTTGAGTTATGTCTTTTTTTGATGTAAATAAAGTACCTTTATTATGAATACCATCGAGTATAAACTCTCTAGCGGTTGTAAGGTCATAACCACTACATAAAAACATCTCTTTGTTATTTTCTATAATATATTCCGCAGCTTTGAGTTTTGTGACTATTCCACCTGTTGCAAATTCAGAATTTGGGGTAACCACTTGCCCTAGCTCTTCTTCTGAAATAGAATGTGCAAATTTAAGGATTTTTGCATCTTTATGCTCATGTGGATTTTTATCATAGTAACCATCTATATCACTTAAAATAACAAGTAAATCAGCATCAGTATAGTGTGTCACATGGGCTGATAACTGATCATTATCTCCAAATAGTTGATCGGGTGTAGTAGAGATGTCATTTTCATTTATGATCGGTAATATATCATTTTTAAGTGTTCTTTCCATAATATCTTGAAATATTTGTGTATGGACACGGCTATCAAAATCATCTTCGGTTAAAAGTATTTGTGATATAGTAACATCAAAGATATCAAATTTGTGTTTGTAACTGCTCATAAGTATTGGCTGACCAATAGATGCCAAAACTTTTTTACTAGTAGGTACATTACGGTTGAGTTGAACAGCGGTATATCCAGCTGCAACTGCTCCTGATGAAACTAAAATGACTTCATATTTTTTTCTTGCTTGGGCTATAAGTGAAACAAGATTTAACATTCTCTCTTTTGCAATATCAGTTGTTTCAGTCAAAACAGAACTACCTACTTTTATAACGATTCTTTTCATTGTTTATATTCCTTTTTCTCTTAATAACGAAAGTTATATATTTAATATACAATAAAATACTTAAAAAAGATATTGTAGTATATTTTCAAATAATGATCTTAAGAATATTGAAAATTATCACAATACTCTAAAAATTCTTTTTTTGGTAATGGTTTTGAAAAATAATATCCTTGTATCAAATCACACGAATTTTGTTCTAAAAATTGAACATTTTCAAGTGTTTCAGCACCCTCTGCTATCACTTTCATATTTAAAACTTTACTAATAGCGATGATAGATTTTGTGATACCTGTATCCTCCGCATCATGAGGTAAATCTCGTATAAAAGCTTGATCAATCTTAAGCTTATTAAACCCAAACTTTTTCAAATAACTCAATGATGAGTATCCTGTACCAAAATCATCTATAGCTATTCGAAATCCATAAGATTTTAATTTATTAAGTTTTATGACTGTATCTTCAATATCATCGATAAGCGATCCCTCTGTAATCTCAAGCTCTAATTGAGTAGGGCAAATTCCTTGGCTCTGAACAGATTCAAATATCTCTTCAGAAAAATTTTCTTGCACAATATGTTTACTAGAGATATTTACAGCAATTGTAAGATCTTTATGTTGCTTTTGGACTATTTTTAACATTTGACACGATTGTTCAATTACCCACATAGTAAGAGGAATAATAGTACCTGAAGATTCTGCGATAGGGATAAACTCAGCAGGACTTACATATCCCAATTCTGGATTTTTCCATCGGATGAGTGATTCTGCACCGTTTATTGTTTTTGTTTCCAAAGATATTTGTGGTTGAAAAAATAGGATAAACTCATCTTTTTCAATAGCAGTTTTAAGGTTTTTTTCAATACTTAATCTTCTATGTGATTCTATATTCATCTCTGCAGCAAAAAATTTATATCGGTGTTTTCCTTCTTCTTTGGCTCGATACATAGCAGTATCTGCATGTTGGAGTAATTCATCTACGCTTATTGCATCATTTGGATAGAGGGCAATTCCCATACTACAAGAGGTAAAATATTCATGTTCATCAATAGCAATAGAAGATCGAAAGCTTTCAAGAATTTTTTCTCCCAATGAACATACTTTTTGTTCATCAGCAAAATCCATTAATATAAAAAATTCATCCCCTCCAAATCTCGATAAAGTATCATCTTCTCCTATACAAGATTGTAAATGTAATGCTAATTTATTTAAAAACAGATCTCCAATACGATGTCCCGCTGTGTCATTAATAAGTTTAAAATTATCTATATCAAGAGAGATAACGGCAACAGAACGCTTGTGAAGTTTGGCTAATATTAAGCTATGTGATAATTCATCTTTAAATAATTTACGGTTGGCAAGACCTGTAATTGGATCTTTATAGGCAAGAGTATAAATCTTTTGATCACTATCTCTTTTATGGGTTATATCAGTAGTGACCCCTAAATAGTTTTTGATATCTCCTTGAATACTTTTTATAGCTATTATCCGTAACCATTGAATATATACAGAACCATCTTTTTTTCTATCTCTTACTTCCCCTTGCCATTTACCAAAATCATTAATACTTTTCCAAATCTCCATATATTTTTCTTTTGTTGTTAATCCTGAAGAGAGTTTATTTGTAAAACTTCCTAATAACTCACTCTCTTCATAGCCAGTTATCTCTTTGTATCTAGGATTTACTTGTAATATTTTTGTTTGAGCGTCAGTAATCACCATACCATCATCAGAGTTTATAAAACAGCTTGCACTTAAGGTTAATTTTTCAGTTTGTAACAATAGTTTATCAACGAGTCTAATAAGATAGGTTACTAAAATTAGTAAAATAAAAATTGCTATGATTGAATAAGGTATCCCTTTTTTGACATTGTTGAATGCTCTGTTAAAAATAACTTTTTTTGGAGTAGCAATGATAAAGTGTAATCGTAAATGTTCACTTTTTAATCCATTTTTAAATGTATCTGAAATATTGTTTATATGATTTTTTTGGAATATTATCTCAAGTGGGTTGATAGTTTTATAATAATATAAAGATTTTGAATCACTTACTACCCCAGCAGAATTTTTTTGTACATTTTCCCATAAATTGGTGTTGAAATTTTTGAGTTGATTTGGTTTGTCTTCAAACATAAAACCCCAAGAATCTTTTTTGTTTGCTGCAATGAGCCAATTTCCTTTTGCATTGGTGAGTAATAACTGAGCCTGTTTTTTTTCTATAGAAGCTTTTAAATCATCTAAAAGTTTTTTGTATAAAACATTGAGAACGATAATCCCTTTTTTTACCCCTTTTTTATCAAAAATTACAGTTGCTATACGAATAGTTGGTTTTTTGGGTAGCTCTACTTTTCCATTTTCTATATTTAAATCTAATGGTGAAATATAAAACTCTCCATATTTGAGTTCTAATGCTTTGTCTATATAATATCGATTTTTCTTTGATTGAAGATTTTTTTGTGTAACTATTTGTGCCTGATTATTAATTTGATTGATTCTAAAAACTTCATTTCCAGCCAAGTTTATTATACGCAGTTGGTCATATATGCTATTATGCTTGATATATTCTAAAAGGTCATTTTTATCTATTTTAGTAGCAGAAGTTATATCTTTTGTACGACTTAGATAGGATATGTCAGAGGCTATTTTGTGTAAATTATCACTTATTATATCACTTTGCTCATTTAATAAAATAATAGATTCTTGTGTTAATTCTTTTTCTTGAACATTGTATTCCACTTTAAAAATAATATATCCAGCAACTATTACGAGAGAGACAACAATAAGATATGTTATTAAATATTTTTTCATTAGAAATCCTTATAGATTATTTTAGCAAATTTTACACAAAACCTCATTTAAACAACATTTTCATTAGAGATTTTTACTGTAATTATAGAAAAAATTATCCATAAGGTTATAATTTGTATTTTTACAGATATAAGTAATGAATATATTTTGAAAAAACAATTAAATGAACAGTTAAATAATTTTCAGAACTCTCTTTTAAATACTTCTCCTCTCCAAATATTCTCGAAAATCTTTCGCACCATCTTTTGAGCTTGTCACAATATCATCTATTTCTCTAAAACTTATCTCAAGTTTTGACTGTTCGATACTTTTCATCGATTTGATTTTGTCTATATTGACTATACTTGAGCGATGCACTCTAAAAAAGTTTTTGTTTTTTAGGAGTTTGTCCATATCTCCAATCTTTTTACGGACATAACACTGTGCATTTTGGATTTTGATGATTACTTCATCAAGATCTGCTTTGATATAAAAAATATCATCAAGTTTAATTAAGTATATTTTATCGCCACTTTTTCCTATAATTTTTTTCGTATCTGTATCTATCTCTTTGTGTATAAATTTATTCACTTTTTCTAAAGCACTTGATATATTTTCTTTTGTAGTTGGTTTGAGAATATAGTCGATACCTCCTGCTTGAAATGCTTCGATAGCGAACTCTTTAAAAGCTGTTTGAAACAATATAAATGTATTGGGTTCAATCTCCATAATTTTATTGGCGAGTTCGATTCCTGAGATTTCAGGCATCTGTATATCTAAAAAAACCACATCATATTTTGTTTTTTTGAGATGTTCTAATGCCTCAATAGGATTATTAAATGCAGTTATATCTTCATAATTAAGTTCATTTAAAAGTCTCTTCAGTCGAGAGGTTGCGAGTTTTTCATCGTCCACTATCAATATTTTCATAATTTTTCTCCTAGTAATATTGTAAATTGTACATTTTTTATGTTGCTTTCATCATATCTCAAAGTCCCAATATTGAGTAGTTTGAGTCTATTTTTTAAGTTTGACAATCCAGTACCCAATTGTATCTTTTCTATCTTTTTACCATCATTACCTACTGATATTTTATCATTTGTAGCGTTGATAGTTATATGGAGTTTTTTTGATTGGTAGCCATGTTTTATAGCATTTTCTACCAAAAGCTGTATAGAAAATTTTGGTATTTGTATTTGTTTGGTATTTTGCATATTGATTGTCAAATATATGTTATTATCAAATCGAATATTTTCTATATCAATATAGGTTTGTACCATAGAGAGCTCATCTTCTATCGAGATGACACTCTCTTTACTGATCGCATTTCGTAAAAATTTTGATAAATTCAAAATAGAAGTTTCTGCTTTTTCTTGATCTATGTAGACCAATTCACACATAGAGTTTAAAGCATTAAACAAAAAATGAGGATTGAGTTCATTTTCAAGTGTTTTGAGTTTGCTCTGTAGAATCTCATTTTTACTTTGCTCATTTTTATATTTCATAGAGATAAATTGGTGTAAGATAAGCCCCACTAAAAAAGTCAAAGTCCCTATGATAAAAGTGAGATACCAACTATATGGCTCGATATAGTTCGTAATATACACATCAAAAATATAAAATAAAGAGTAACTAAACAAAAACCCCAAAGCCCCACTTAAAAATGAAAATCCAAAACTTATACCATACCAAAATCTTTTATTGACCTGTGGTAAAATATAAGTATTTGAAACCGATATAAATAAAGAGGAAAAAAAAGTGATACAAATAGCAGAAAATGTACCAAAAACTATAGTCGAAATATGATGAAATTTTTCATTTAAAAAATAAAACAACAAAGAAAAAAGCAAACCAAATAAAGCCCCAATAATAGCTATATAAATCCAATCCTTTAAAGTGATTTTCAACTCAACTTGTTCCATGTAATTCCTTTAATAAAACATCCACACCCAAAGAAACACCAGGCCAACCTTGACCTGCAAAAACAGTGTCACCTACATTGTACAATCCTTTAAAAGGAGTATTACTAGTAGGAAGTTGTCCTATGTTTTTGATATGTATTGCTTTTCCTCCGCAGTTTGTGCGACCTATGTATCTTTGGAAAGTAGATGAGGTGGCAGAAAAATATTTTGTTATATTTTGTTTTGATATTGTAGTGAAATATTCTAAAAACTTTTCTATGATAAACTCTTGTGTTTTTTGTTTCTCCTTTTCATATCGCTCTTTTGAAAGTGTTTTCCAAAACAATGCTTTTGTATGCGTAGAGATAGTCACACTCAATCCTTTTTTACTTAATACCTTATCTGATTGTTTTGAAAAAGAGACAAAAAAAGAGTTGGAGATGCTATTTGGCAAAAGTGTTTTTTCTATAAATTGATAGTGTTCTAAAAACTCCTCTTGTGTATCAATCGTAAGATACAACACAAAAGCACTCTGGTCACTAAAAGTAAACTGATTATAGTATTTTTTGATCTTTTCATCTTCAAAAAGTTCGGCATTTTGATAGATAGAAGCATTTAAAACCAATTGTTTTGTTTTGTATTCATTTTTTGTTGTTTGAAATATCCATCCATTGGTATCTTTTTTGATTTTTAAAATGGTTTCATTTTTTCTAACCTCCACATCTTTGACAATATCTTTGATAAGACTTCCCATTCCCCCATTTACATAAAATACATCATGAAAAGGATACGAAAGCCCTAACGCTAAAGATAAAAGGGAGATATTTTTTGATGTAGTTTGAATGGTGATAAGAAGCTGAGAATCGATAAAGTTTTTATACTCATTTGAAATATCACCCAAAATCTCTTTGATAAAACTATCGGCACTTTTAACTATATCAGTACCAAACACTTTCAAAATTTCTACTAGAAATACTCCTGTTTTGAGATATTTTTTGAGACTGTATTTTGCATAGTATATTTTTTTGAGTTGCCAAAATTTTGCATCGAGGTCTTTGATTTTTTTCCAAAAAATATGATTGTTATTGTTTGGATACACTTTGTTTATCTCATAAATAAACCTATCAAGATTTTTGACTCTATCAAGTATTTTTCCATTTTGTACTACTCGAATAGCAATATCATTTTTTAAAATATCTGGTGTGAATCCAATCGTATCAAACTGCTTTTTTAAAATATGCCCCTCTTCATAACCTACTAAAGTAGTAGCTCCTGTATTGTATAAGTTGCCATATCGTTTAAAAGTACTCGCACAGCCTCCAAGGTTTGTATCTTTTTCAAATAAAGCTATGTTTTTATTCGTGTAGGCGGAAGATAAAGCAGCCGTCAAACTTCCACCGATACCACTTCCAATTACCGCTAAATCTAAAGAACTCATACCTTACTCCTAATTTTTATCATTATAGACTAAAATAAAATATCTTGGTGTAGTTAAAATGTTAATTCAAAAATTTAAACGCCTCAATCGCCTCTTGTCGTGATTTTTTTATATCTACAATAGCTTTAGGATAATTTATAAATAAATTTGACTGTAGCCCATTCTCTTTATGAAAAAGTTTTGGATCTACATTGTTGAGTTCTTTTAAAACAGACTTGATAAAAACACCCTCTTTATCAAACTTCAAACTTTGAGAGTAAGGATTAAATACTCTAAAATAAGGAACACTATCAGCACCCGTACTAGCACCCCATTGCCACGAACCTATATTGGAACTTTTTTCATAATCAAGAAGTTTTAAAGCAAAATATCTTTCACCCCAACTCCATGGTAAAAATAAATTTTTGGTCAAAAAAGAGGCTACTACCATACGCAATCTATTGTGCATTGTTCCTGTTGTATTTAAGTGTTGCATCGCTGCATCTATTATGGGTACACCTGTTTTCCCATCACACCATGCTTGAAAATCTTTTTTATCTTCTCTCCACTCTATACTTTTGCCATTAAAATTTTCAAATTCACTTTTGGGAAAATGGTATAAAATAGAGTTATAAAATTCTCTCCAAAAAAGTTCACGGATAAAAAACTCACTATGTGGATATTTTTTAATATGATTAAAAATTTGTCTAGGTGAAACTAAACCAAAACGAAGATGTGTTGCCAAATGTGATGTACCATCAAGTGCAAAAAAATCTCTAGCTTCTTGATAATTTTCAAGTTTCAAAGAAAACTCTTGTAGAAGTGTTCGTGCAGATTTTTTTAAAAAAGAGGGAAGTGTTTGTTTTTCAAATCCTATGGTTTTTAAAGAGGGCATCTTTGTAAAACTATAAGAGATAAGTTTCAAATCTGAAGCAGGCAAATACTCACTTATTTTGTCACAATCCCACAATGGCATCAAGTTTTTATAAAAAGGGGTAAAGACTTTGTAGGGTGTATTATCACTTTTGAGAGTATCTAAGGGTTCTACTAAATAACTATCATAAAATCTTCTCATTGGAAGAAGTTGCTCTATCTCTTTATCTCTTTGTATCGCATAAGAGTCAAAATCACAAGAACATAATACTTCATCAAAACTATCATAATTTTGAAGTAAATTTTCAAATATCTCTTGTGGATAGCCATAAAAAACTTGCAGTTCGAGTCCTCTATCTTGTAAGCTTATTTGTAGATTTTGTACACTCTGATAGATAAAACTGACTCTTTTATCATCAGCAGGTAATACATCTAAAATATTTTTATCAAATATAAATATAGGTAAAACTTTACCTGAAGCAAAAGATAAAATTGCATTGTCTGTTACTCGTAAATCTCTTCTAAACCAAAGTATCTGTTTCATTATTTTTCTCCAATGTTGTATTGTTTATTATAGAATAATTCTCAGTATTCTCATAGTCAAAAAATGTTGATTTATAATGTTGGATGAAGAGATTAAAAACACTCAGTAGGAGTGTTTTTAAAAAATATTAGTGTGTTGTAATTGGAGAAAGAAGAAAAGGATTTTTGACCAAGTTTCTTACATCGTGTGCGTGGTTTTCATCAAATTCGTTAGCTAGACACCACTCTCCTACTGTTTTGATATCAACTTTAGCTATTTTAGGGCGAACATTCCAAGTCACTTGATATGGTGATACTTTTTTATTATACCCAGCACCAGTTGTAGAACCTTCATATTGAACAGGTGTACCTGTATTATTAGGGATATTTGAAGCTTGATAGAGGTTGTTTGCAGCTCCTGTTCCAGTGATTTTTGTTAAATTTTTAAAATCAAGAGCATCTCTATCGTTTACAGCTACATATACTTGTGTTTCAACACGCAAATAATCAGCAGCTCCATCTACAAGACAGGTTCCTAATGAATGACCTAGTGTATTTCCTGTGTTTGAAGTATATACATAATGCACCTCAAAAGTATCCCCAGCTTCCATTGGATTGTGTGCATTTGTAAAAAGCTCACTCCCATCATGTGCATAGTGTGCTGTTTCTGCATCTGTTAGTGAACCTGAGTATTTATATCCTGTACCGTATCCATGTCCATCACCATTTCCTGCATAAGTAGTAAACTCTCCACCTTTATGTTCTGCACTTATATGAAAATGTATATCACATAAATTCATTTGTGTGTAAGGTGGTGCTGTTACTGTTTTTTTAGAATTAGTACCCACTACAGAATCTATATCTCTAGGTGCTTGAGCTCCCTCAGAACCATTGAGACTGTCTAGTAATACTGTGCGTTGTCCTGCAATCACTGCAGAGGATACGGCATGTCCATGCTCATGAACCGTATGTAGAGTACCATTTTTTTCACATCCCGAAAAAGCTATTAAAGGGATCACCGCTAGGCTGATTAAAGAAGTTTTCATTGTAGTTGTCATTATATTTCCTTATATGTATTATGTAAAATTATACTATATATAATATTATAAAACTATTTATATGCTTTGAGATCACTTCGCAGTCCAAGATTACACTCTATTTTAAATTCTTTATCGCATTTTTCCGATAGGTGCAAGTATAGCCTATAATTCATACTTACCTTTTAAAATAAAATCTTTTAATAAACTATATACTTTCATATTGACTTTTGGAGGCGGTAATTTAATACCTTCTATCTTCTCAAAATAAACTTTTGCTTTTGCTTTATCAACACTATTCTTTAACTCATCAAAACGACCATAATCATTTAAATTGGATTTTGTAATATTTGAATTTATCATCTCTTTGAGTTTATTAGCATCCAATCCAAATGATTCTACTAAATTATCAATTTGAAAGTTCTCTTCATTTGCTTGATATAAAGTTATATAATCTCTAAGTGTTTTATCTTTATTTAGTTCAATATCACCACTTTGTATATCGTGAAGCAGTATATTTGCATATTTTTGTTCTTCTTGAGTTAAAGTAGAAAATGATTTATGCAATTCATTTAATGTTTTATTTATTTCACTTACATCACCTTGCATAAGTGTTTTAAGGTATTTATCAAAACGAGAGTTCATAAAATCATTATCTATTTTATCTGTGTCTATTTCGGTAATATATGCTTCAATCTCAAAAGGTATTTCAGGTGTTTTCTTGGAAACATCATCATCCTTTCTGCTAGAAAGCTCTTTATATCTTTGTACTAATGATAGATAAATCTTTTCATCAGTATTTAGTGTTATATCAATTGTATCATCATCAAAACTATATGTCAGTTTATCCCATTTGAAACCTTGAATTTTAGAAGCTTCAAGAGTATCATTGAACTCTTTAAAGAGTTTTGCAAATTTACCTTTTTCAGAGATGTCACTAGGAAGTTCTTTAAAGTCGATGATGTTAGAATTTTCAAATAAATCAGAAATATTATCATAGAGAAAATTTAATTTTTTTAGATTGACTTCTAACCTATCTACAAAAAGTCCAAGTGGTTTATCTCCTGAATATAACTTAACAGCTTTATTGATATTTTCTTCCATAGTATGTGGTTTTCTGTAGTAACGAATAGTACCAAAAGGTTTATCAGCTCCAAAAAGTCTATTTGTTCTTGAAAAAGCTTGTATGATATTGGCGTATTCTAACATTTTATCAAGATATAAAGTATTTATCCATTTAGAATCAAAACCTGTTAACATTTGATCGACAACAATTAATAAATCAATTTGTTGCTCAGGCTTTTTGTTTATATTTATATATGGCTTTTTATGCGCAAGTCTTGAAGCAATATCTTTTTTAAATTTAGGAAATATCTTCAATGAAAATTCTTGTTCAAAATTTCTATTATAATCTTCCATAATCTCAACCAAACCATCTTCTTTAAATGCTATGTTACCATTGTTATCAATACTAGAATCAAAAAGGGCAGTAATTTTTAAATCTAATTTCTTTTCTTTTATTGTATCTTTGAGCAAACGATAATATTCGATTGCCTCAGGTATACTCGCGGTAGCAAAAATAGCGTGAAATTTAGAGTTTTGACTAATACTTAACCAATTTTCAACTATATCTTCTGCTACTTTTTCTTGATGTTCTTTTCTTTTGTATTGAACTGTTGGTATATAGTCTTCGATACCTTTTATATATTTAGTATTTTCATCTACATAACCAGCCATTTTTATTTCATGCATAAACTTGTTAAATACTTCTTTTTTCTTTGGATTAGCAAGTGCTTCTTTTTCATCTTTTGACTTAGATTCTTTTAAGGCAACTACTTTTCTAAGTTCTCTATCTTTATATGTCAGGATTTTGTATGGATCAAAACCAAGTACATTTTTATCTCGAATACCATCAGCTATACTATACCTATGTAGTTCATTACCAAATACGGTAGATGTAGTATTGTCTTTCTTTTTATTTTCATCTTGGATTGGAGTACCTGTAAAACCAAAAAAGATAGCATTTGGAAATGTCTCTTTGATGGTTATTAGCATATCTCCAAAGGTAGAACGATGAGCTTCATCTACTATAAATACTATTCTTTTTGTATTTATGATTTCTATATCTTTTGCTTTTGATTCTATATCTTCAATATTACTCATTTTTTGGATAGAAGTGACTATAAGTGTGTTTGAAATATCATTACTTTTTAATTTTGTAATCAAAACACCTGTATTTTCAGTTGCTTGTATATCTTCACTATCATCTGAGAAAGCTCTATATTCAGCCAGTGATTGAACTCCTAGCTCTATTCTATCCATCAAAAAGACTACTTTATCTGCATCTTTTGAGTTCGCTATAAGTTGAGCCGCTTTAAAACTTGTCATCGTTTTACCTGAGCCTGTAGTATGCCAAATATATCCACCTAAAGAATTATTACTATTCCAATCATTCTTGGTAACTTTATCACTTATCTTATTTACGGCATTGTACTGATAACTTCGCATAACTTTTAAAACACCATCAGCTGTATCTGCAACTGTATAAAATCCTATGAGTTGATGAGCCATCGGAATTGAGAGTAAAGAAGATGCTATTTTTTTCCAGTCATTTATTGGCTCATTATTAAAATCAGCCCAATGAAAATAATAGTCTTTGTTAAATACACCCGTCGTTCCCGCATTCGCAAAATAAACACTTTCATTTGGTTCCATTGCTACAAACACCTGAACCAAAGCAAATATACCTGTAAACAAACCCTCATCAGAATATTTTTCTATTTGATTATATGCTTTACTAACTGGTACACCACTTTTTTTAAGCTCAATATGAATAAGAGGCATACCATTTATAAGTAGCATTATATCCCCACGCCTATCATTGAGTATTTTTGATTTTGTTTTAAATATGGGTTGTTGTACTATTTGATAACGACTTTGTCCTGCTGATATCTCATCTCTATCATATATCTTTAGACTTATCTCTTTCCCTAGATGGTTTTTATCTTCTGGATTATCTCTCGTTATAGAAACAGTTTTACCATTTATAAAACTATTGAGTTTCAAAGGGGTTTTCAATTCGGTGATTTGTTCGATGATTTGTTGCATCTCACTTGTACTTAATGGTATGTCATTTAGACGGTCGATATCTTTATTATTTTGAAATAATATATCTGCCCAGTTTTGAAGTAAATCATCCTCAGTAGGATTTTTGATAATCTTCTTTTCCCAACCCTTTTGTTTTGACAACTCACTTATCAGTGCTTCTTCAAATTCTGCTTCATTAATAAATATCATTTGTTTATCATCTCAATACTTGCTAAGATGAACTGTAGTAACTCTTGATTGTTTGACTTATCCATAAATCACATCTTTTTGAATATTTGAGATAATAACTTGATTGTTATTTTTATGTTTATGAAATAGGTCTATTTTTTTATGATATAACTCTTCAAGATAATTCCAAAGCCCTGCTAGATTGTCAAATGTTTTATGTTTAAACTCTACATAGATATCTATATCACTTTCTTTGGTTTGCTTATCTTTTGAATAACTACCAAATAAGCCTATTTTATCAACTTCAAATTGTTCTTGAATATAACTCTTATTTTTAGAGAGTTCATTTAGTATTTCTGTTTTTGTCATCATACACTCCATTTATATATTTATTATAACAACACTTTTATACAAACATCTTATCTAAAGATGCTTTTTTAATATTTTTTAGTTTTTGTATCTCTTTATTTTGTAGTTCTATTTGTTTGTCTAATTTTTGGAAATAGTTTCCAATTTTTGTTTGTTCTTTTATATCTGGAACGAAAACATTTGTTGACTGAACGAGCTCACTATTTAGATTAATGACTACACCACCTGATGCTAATGCTTTATATTGATTAAGCATATAATCTGATGATAACAATTGTAATAAATACTCAAGGTTAAAAATATGTCTTTCATCACGAATTAATAACCAACCATCGTGAATACATCCATCAATTGCCATAATATATGGTCTTCCAAAACTCATTGAATTAGATAATATCAAATCACCCTTTAGAACTTTTCTAGAGTTTTTTTCACCCTCTGGAATTATTTTCTGTTTTGTATGTGTAACATATCTTGACTCAGTAGATACATCACCAATTTTAATCCAATTAATACCATTTTTATTATTTGTAATATAATTTTCTATTGGTCTAGGAGAGCCTCCTCTTTGAATCAAAACACATTCCCCAAATTTCTTATATTTCCACTCCCCACTAAACCCATCAAAACGAATCTCAGGTACATTAGCTCCATTCTTAGGAAACATTTTATCAAGCATTGCTTTTTTAAACTGTTTTAGTTTTTGATGTTTCATTTCTTTTTGTTCTATGAGTTTATATAATGAAGTTAAAAATAATGCAATTTTTTCTTGTTCTTTTTTAGAAGGTAATTTGTGAGTTAATTTTAAAACATCTGAAGCAGGTAAATTAGCTACTGTAGCTTTTCTTATTAATTTATTAACTTCATTTTTAGCAAAGGTAGTTTGAAAAAAATACTTGAAATATTGAGGAAATACTAATCTTTTATTTAAAGAAATTTTTATAGCATATGCACTACAAATATACTTATCATTTTGATCTTCGAATATTCCTGTAAGTCCACAATCAGCAGTTGTTATCATAACTAAGTCACCATCTCCTAAAATATGGCTTTTAATTAAATTTGTATCTAAATTAGCTAATGGTACTTGATTATATAAGATATCACCACTTATAGTAATATCCGTTCCTCTAATAGTTTTTACATTTCCATTTAAATCATAATCATTAGCATTAAATCTAGGTCCGTAAGTATTTGATAAAACAACATCTTCTAACTTTCTAGATGAAATATCTTCTTCAAATCCTTTGAAACGGATTTGAGGTACTTTATTATCTACCATCTAAAAGCTCTCTAAAAGCATCTAAGCCTTTCATATCAAACTCACTTCCTCTAAGCTCATCTACCATAGAAGACAATTCATTTTGTGTTTGATTTATCTCATTTTCTATATCTTTTAAAGTTGTGTCATATTTTTTAGCCATCGTTTGAAGTGATGAAGTGAGAGTATTGAGTATCTCATTTGGCAGATTGTTTAATGAGGTGATTAGTGGTGTTATCCATTTTAATTCAAGGAGTTCATATACTTTTTTATCACTTAGACTTTCTATCGTTTCTTTTGTAAGTGTATGTAGACTTTCTGACTCTAGTTTTACTTCTTTTTTGAGTGCTTTCTCTTCTGCCAGTAGTTTATCTACATTGAGTATTTTAGCTTCATAACTCTCTTTGTTAAACGCACCATTTTTTTTGACTGCTATTCTTAAAAGTTTTGCTTCTTTAATTACTACGGCATTTACAAAAGCATCTTTTGAATCTTTAATCGTTTCTTCTTCTTTTTCCTCTTCGCTTAGACTTTCAAGTATCTCTTCATATGTAGCTGTGATCTCTAATAGTTTATTTTCTTTTTCACTTAGACTTTTCAACTCTTTTTGTAAATATGTTTTTTGAACCAATTCAAAAGGTAAGATATGACCTTTCCAACCCTCTTGTATCTCTTGCTCTTTTCCACTTTTCTTTTTCAATACCATATTGGCATCAACTTGTTTTATAGACTCAAAGCCCTCTGTCTGTATGATTTCCAAATCTTGTACTATATCTAACCAAGAATTATCTAGTAATTGATACGCTTCATATTTATCTATAATAGCGATTTTTTCCAATCTTTTAAAAATATCTGTACTCAATATATCTTGTACTTTTTGAATCTTTAAAGTTTCCATTTGTTCTAAAAGTTGCTTTTTAAGAAAATCGTTAAAATCTCCAAATGACTCATCAAAAGTATTGATAAAAGATTTTATATCTTTATGTTCTACAATAATGTTCTTAATATCATCAGTTTTTAGTTGTGTATACTGAGCTGTCATATCATCAAACAATGCACTTTTTAAAGTGGTAAATTCTTTCCAGTATTTATCTAGTGTACTTATTTCAGATTGAGGAATACCTCCAAACATCGTAGCATATATATCAAAACTCTCATCTTTAGCAGAACTGTCTATATATCGTGGGATATTGAGGTTATATTCATTTTCTCGTATCTCTTTTTTAGTTACTACTTTTGAATATTTTTCTAGTGCACCTCTATTTATAACAGTATCAGCTACTTTTTTGATATCACTCGCTCTTAGTTTGTTATTTTTTCCTACTTTTTCAAAACCTTTTGAAGCATCTATTACTAAAATATCATTCTTAACTCTTTGTTGTTTTAATACTAAAATAACAGTTGGAATACCAGTACCAAAAAAGATATTTGCAGGTAGCCCTATGATAGTATCGATATGATTTTGCTCAATAAGATTTTTTCGTATAGCACCTTCTTCTCCACCTCTAAATAAAACACCGTGAGGCAATACAATAGTCATAATACCATCAGGTTTCAAGTGATACAAATCGTGCAGTAAAAAAGCATAATCTGCTTTAGTTTTGGGAGCAAGTCCAAATCGTGAATACCGTGGGTCTGATTCTTTATTCTCATTTTCCCAATTTTGTGAATAAGGTGGATTGGAAACAACCGCATCGATATAAAGAGGGTCATAAGTACCGATAGGATCATTCTCATTACAATATGGCCAGTCTTCTTCTAGCGTATCACCATTTCTAGTATGGATATTATTCGCTAGAATACCCCTCATAATTAAGTTCATTCGAGTTAAGTTATAAGTATTTTTCTTTAATTCTTGTGCAAAATATTTGATATTGTTTTCATTGTCCATGTGTTTTGCTACACTATTACCTATATTTATCAGTAAAGAACCTGAACCACTTGTAGGATCGTATATCTGTATTTCTTTTCTATCTTTAAGGTTCTGGGCAACAATCTCAGACATCAAAACAGAAACTTCATGTGGTGTATAAAATTCACCTGCTTTTTTCCCAGCAGTTGCTGCAAACATACTTATAAGGTATTCATAAATAAAACCAAGTACATCATAGTCTTGTTTACTATCCATTGGAATATCTTTTATCAGATGATTAAGTTTACTTATCTCTTTTGTTTGTGCTTGAGAACTTTCACCTAGTTTACTTAAACCTGTTTGTAAAGTATCAAAAATACCATCAAATAGCTTTTTGTGTTCATTACTAATCAAACGATTAAAAGCAGATAATGAATCTCTTACATTAGACACATCAAAATCACGACCAATCTTTATCCAAGTAGAAAATAGATTATCATAAGATATAAAAAATCCAATATTCTCTTTAAAATAATCAACATTATCACTATCTTCTTCTGATAGTTTTTCTATATCTTCTTGCGTATATCCCTCATTTTTAGCAAATTGCTCTGCTTTATCACAAAGATATTTGTAAAATATAAATCCTAAAATATAATCCTTGTATTCATTTGCTTCAATCTTTGATCGCATTTGATTAGCAGATTCCCATATTTTAGCAGCAAGTTGTTGTTTATTCATATATAGAGCCTTTTATTGTATTCCGTATTATATCTAATATTTATTCTAAGTTTTAACTTTTTTAAAATTTAATTTTGAAAATAGTAAAAGTTGAGGGGAGAAATGTGAGTAGAACAGAAAATTTTATAAATAGTTGTTTTGAGCTATTGGGGTAGTATATTTATTCATATATTATCAAAAATTTTAGTTACATTATTTTGATAGGTAAATCTGATATAAAATTTATATAGATTATTATACTAAATGGTCAATAAAAAGAAAGATTTTATAGCGGTTTTGTTATAATTCAAATAAGTGTTCATCATGTATAAATATTTTTTGTTTATATTAATTGCTTTAGATAAGGGTTTTATTTGTATTATTACTCCAAGTACCCATACTCTTTGTTAGTTTACATTTAAAAAATAAACAGTTTGAAGAATTTTATCCAAAAACATAAGAGTAAGATATATATTATCTCCATAATATTATTTATAGTAAGCATCTACCTATTACAAAAATATACAAATAATATCAATTATTTGATAGCTCAAATATCTTTATTGTTATTAACCCCAATGTTTTGGATAAAAGCTTTTAAATATTTATTATTAAAAATACTTCATACTTTATTTTCAGAAACATTTGCACAAACGATACTGAGTATGTTGGATAAATATATTCAAAAACCGATTAATCACTATAAAGAAAAGATATTTATATACTATACATCACTTAATAAAACTACAAAAATAGTGCTTTGGATATTTTTAATAATATTTGGATTTGTACTTATTTTGTTTCTATTAAGAAGTCCTCTTTTACTTAAACTAATATGGAAAAAAATGCTTGATTTTTTCGCAAGTAAGGGTGTAAAATATATATTTACACCTTATATTGAAGCTTTTATCGCAATTCTAAGTGGTTTTATATTTTACAGAGTTATTCGAATTTATTTAGTAAAAAATATTATGAGACCACTTCAAAGAAAGTTTTCAAAGAGATAACATAGTTTTCATAAAACCAAAGATCAAAACTATTTATATGCTTTCACATCACTTCGCAGTGCTAACTCTTTTGGATAAGGATTGAGAAATTTTTGAGTTTTGAGATACTTATCATCAAATCTTTTTACATATAAATTCAAAAGTTTTACAACAGCGATAAGGGGAATGATTCTTTGTTTATACTCTTCACAGGCTGTCAAAATATGCTCTTTTTCATCTGCGTTTATCAGTTTTTTAAAATATCCAAATATATGTAATAAAATATTGTATGTTTTTTTGATACTTCCTTTTTGTGCAATCGCTGTCAAAAATCCTATTTTGTACTCATTTAAAACATTTTCCAAATCTCTTTTATCATGATTTGCTACTATTGAGCCCAAATATTTATAGGATTCTTGACCTTTAGCATAGATAAGATATTTGTAAGAGGTATGGAACTCGACAAGTTTTTTAAAGCTTGGTTCATTTTCTAAAAAACCTTTGAGTTCTTTATAGGCAAATATTTGCATTAAGAAGTTTTCTTTGAGCCATGGATCGTTGAGTCTTCCATCCTCTTCTATAGGTAAAAGTGGTTGTTTCTCTTTGACTGCTTGTGCAAATACTCCAACGGCTTTTTTTTCACACATGTGACTCTCTTTTTCATAGAGTTTAACTCTCTCTATTCCACATGAAGGTGATTTGGCTTTAAAAACAAAACCACAGAGATTGTCATCAAAAGCTTTGAGTGCAAGCTCAATAGAAATATCTGTCAACTCTTTTGTCACATCTTTTTGAATTTTATTTGAGATAACTCGTATTTCACCATCAATATCAACTAATCGAATAGATTCACGAGGTGTCCCAAATACAACAGCTTCAGGGCAATATGGTACAAGTTCAAAATATTTTGACAATTCATGGACAACAAAACTATCTTTGCTTCCTGCTCCATCATACCGACAATTATTTCCTAATAAACATGATGATACACCTATTTTCATTGTTTTTCTCCTATACTTTTTATGTCTTTAATAATTATATCACTTATAGAATTTGACTTTCCAAAATAATTGAGTAATATAAATGTTATCTCAGGATACTGATTTTGTAATGTAGTTAAAATAGTAGGCAAATCAACACTCACATGTTTTCCAGGATTTAAGAAGTAGGGATACAAATATATTTTGTTTATATTTCTTTGTATTTGAGTCTCAACAATCATAAAAATTGTAGGTTGTGCAAACTCCAAAAAAGCAGCATCTACACTCTCAAAATCTTTATCTTTTGTTTTTATCTCCTCTACCAAATATCTAAACTCATCATTTGAAACATTTTTTTTACTTCCATGTGCGATCATTATTAGTCCACTCATTTTAATTCCTCATTTTTTTATTATCATCAATTGTAAAACTAGATTTTTTATTTTTGAGTGATTTCATATTATACCCTCTTCATGTAAATAGAGCCAAATCCTCACACTAATAGAATTATTTTAAAGAAATTTGAACTATTACTATACAATAACTAGTGCTTTTTAGATTTATTTGAGTTCAAATTTCTTATGGTGTTAGTATATAGAATAAAAAAGGGTTTTTGTAGAAAAAAAATGTTGTTTTATAAAATAGTTATAAATGTATTGTTTTGAAAGATGTGCCTTTTGACATTTTAAATTTGCCAAATTGACACATATTTTGATTGTATACTAATCAATAGGAAGTGTTTTGACCCCTTTTCTTGCTTTTTTCATATCTTTTTGAATTGTCACAGTTACGATACCATGCTCATATTTCACTTTTATCTTATTTGGATCTATATCATCTGGAAGTGAAATACTTCTTTTGAAAGAACCATAAAAATGCTCTTGACGAATCATATTTTTTTTCTCTTCTTTTGAAAGTTCTTTCTTTTTACCCTCTATAGTGAGTATATTTTGATCAGTCAAAGTAACTTTGATATCTTTTTTTTCAATACCACTTACTTCAAATTGAAAAGTATAGTCTTTTTCATTTTCAAACGCATTCATCTTTGGATAGGATGAAAACTGCATTGTGTACTCTTTGTGTGGAGCTGTAAAAAAACTGTCTCCATTCAATAACTTTATGATCTCATTATGGAATTTTGCATAATTATCATGTTCATCTGCTGAAAAAAACGATGATGCATTTAGTGATGTAGCTAAACCTAAAGCAAGCAAAGAGGATATTAGTTTATTTTTCATAGTGTACTCCTATTTGATCTCTATTCTTTTTTTGGTGATAGTTTTTTCAAGTTTTGGAATAACAATCTCCAAAACACCATTAAGACTATTTGCTGTAATATTTTCCAAATCTATACTCTCAGGCAATGTAAAAACTCTTTGAAATTTACCAAAAGAGGTCTCTATCTTAAAATAATCTTCTTGTTTTACCTCCTCTTTATACTTTCTTTCTCCTGATATTATTAACGAATTTTTATCTATATCAATAGTTATATCTTCTTTACTCATACCAGGTAAATCTACATCTATATGATAAGCAAATTCACCCTCTCTTGTATTGACTTGTGGTGCATATCTTCCGATTGATTTATTTACTTCAACCTCAGGATGTGTATCAATAAGTTTATAAAAATTATTCATATCCTTAAATGGTTCAAATTTTGTAAGTAACATTGTTCATTCTCCTAATAATTAAAATTTAGTTTATCCAGTAGTGGAAAAAACATAAAAATTATAATATTTTTTTTGGCACTTGTCAATAGTAACTGCTAAATATTTTAGCAGTTACTATACTTTAGTGCTAAAAATTAAACTTTTTTTAAACTTTAATTTACCGATACACAAGCTTATAAAATCCAAACCCAAACAAAACTAAAGCAACACTATCATAGGAGTTATCAAAAGATAAAGTAAAAAATCCAGCTACCATATAAGCGAATCCTATCACTATTGGTTTGGTATAGTTTTTGAGTTCATTTGAGAGATATTCAACTTGGTTGTTTGAGAGTTCAACTTCTAGTTTTCCTTCACTCATTTTTTTGATAACTGTTTTAAAGTTTTTATATAAAAAAGGGATATCTTTTATCTCAGAAACTATCGTCTCTTGTATATTTTCACCAGCTCCCAAAGCCTTAGGTATATTTTGTTGCAAAATAGGCAAAATATCTTTGATACCATTAAAATTTTCTATATATGTAGTCCCTAGTCCTTCTATAATGGCACTTACACGCAAGATATATATCGCATCGCTAGGCAATTTAAAAGGGAAATCTCTTGTGGTTTCGAGTACTTCAAAAGCTAATTTTTGCATAGATTCACTATCAAGATTATCATTGGCAAATATCTCAAACATTTTTGCAGTAAACTCTGAAAGCTCTCCCACAGGAGCATTGTATCCAATAGTCCCCAATCGTTGATTTGCACTAATATACTCTTCGTAGTTTTGTTCATTGGCTGCTTTTATGAGTTCTATTATAGCGATTCTTGTACTGTTTGGAACAGTTTTGACCATTCCAAAATCCAAAAATACTATTTTGGACTCTTTGGTGATAAGAATATTTCCAGGGTGTGGGTCGGCGTGAAAATATCCTTTTATAAGCATCTGTTCTGTATAAAAAGCAACAAGCTGAGCTATGATAGATTTAAAATCTATATCGTGTTGAAATATAGCCTCTTTATCATCAAAACGAAACCCTTCTTCAAAACTCATCACAATAGCACTATTTGAACAGTACGATGGATAGGGTGTCGGAAATAAGATACCACTATTTTCATAAGTATGAGAAAACTTTTGTAAGTTAGAAAGTTCCGTTGAAAAATTCACCTCTTGTACTATCATCTTTGAAAATTCACTTATCACAGCATCTATTGAGTTTTTGGTATAAAATGAAAAAAGAGGATTGAAAATTTTGTTAAAAAACGAGATAATTTTAATATCTGCCAAAACTTGCTTTTTTATCCCCTCACGCAAGAGTTTTACAGCGACTTTTGTGTCATCTTGCAAATAGGCGATATGCACCTGACCAATAGATGCAGAAGCTATGGGAGTAGGGCTAAACTCTTTGAAAATTGTCGTGTCTTCAAAAGCAGAACGATACACTCTTTGAAAACTCTCTTTACTCATAGGAGGTATTTGATCGTGTAATTGTTTGAGTTCTGTTAGGTATTCTTCTGTAAAAAAATCAGACCGAGTTGCCAATACTTGCGCTAGTTTTATGAAACTAGCTCCGAGCATCACTACGGTACTTTTTAATTTTTTAGGTCGTAAAGGCTTAAAAAATAAAAAGCTCTCTTTTTTCTTGATCAATAAAAAAAGTGTGAGTAAAAAAGAAAATACTCCATAGATGCGTAAAGGTGAGTAGAGTTTAAGTGTATTGAACACTCTCTCTACTTCAATTCATCTTTTAATTTTTGAATATCTTCTTTTGTAGCTATCCCTAATTCATCAACAATCTCTTTTATCATAGATTTGAATTTTTCTTTATTTTTTTGCTCCTCTTCTTTCCCTTTTTGTTCAATCTTTTCTATAAAACTTTTAGTATCCTCTTTTTTGAGTTTGCCACTCTCTTCGAGTTTTTTCATCTCCTCTTCCACTTTTTCTTTCATAATAGCTGCAACACCAGCTCCTGTATATAATAATTCTTGTAACATTTTGTATCCTTTATGTATAGTTTTTAGAAGGTATGTTTTACCATGGACCTTGAAATCTTTGAGGTGTATGGTCACATTTTTTGATATGTTTGGTGATTCGTCCGTGGACTCTTTTTCGCCATCTATTGTATGCTTTTTTACTGATAAGTTTTCGCATCTTATTTTTGACTTGATTTTCAGTCAATCCATACTGCAAATAAATTATATCAAAAGGCATCCTATCTTGCCACGCCATCTCAATGAGTCGATTGTCATCAACTTCCTCATACTCCAAATCTCTTTTTTTTATAGGAAGAGGCTTGAGTCTTTGTTTTTTATAGTTCATATTTGACCCCCTTTTATCTCTCAATCATACACCAATAGTATGATTTTTCATAGGTTAAAAATGACATTTCAAAGTTTTTTTATTTTACCATAAAATATATCATTTTGAAGTCAATTTTTGAACTGTTTTTAGGGTGCAAGTCTATGTATATCCCAAATACCATCATCTTGGAGTACATATTCAAACCTATCATGGAGTCTATCTTTGCCACCTTGCCAAAACTCTACCACTTTTGGTTTGATGATATATCCACCCCAAAAAGAGGGGAAAGGTATCTCTCCTTGTACAAACTTATTTTTTATCTCATTAAATTTAGCTTCGAGTAAACTCCGAGAACTGATAATCTCACTCTGATGCGATACCCATGCACCTATTTGACTCCCTTTTGGTCGAGAAAGAAAATATTTCAAAGATTCTGTTTTGCTAATTTTTTCTATAGTTCCCTCTATTTTTACCTGTCGTTCGAGTCCCAACCAAGCAAAATGGATCGCACATTTGTTATTTTCTTCTATCTGTACTGCTTTTTTACTTTTGTAATTTGAAAAAAATACAAAACCATTTTCATCATAAATCTTCAGTAAAACAGTACGAATCGAAGGAGACATATCTTTTCCAACCGTTGCCAAAGTAAAAGCATTAGGCTCTAAGATATCTGCTTGTATAGCTTGATTGAACCAGAGTTCAAACTGCTGTATTGGGTTACTTAAAAGATTCTCTTCATCAAGACCTTGCGTCGTGTATTCTTGTCTCATTTTTGTTAAATTGTGTTTCATCTTTTCCTCTTTTATAATAACTTCAATATATCTGCTTCTATCTCTTTAGGTTTTGTAGAGGGTGAATATCTCTCTATCACTTTTCCATCTCTATTAACCAAAAACTTTGTAAAATTCCATTTGATAATATCTGTTCCCATAAATCCAGCAGAGTGATTTTTCAAAAAATCATATAAAGGATGTGTATCAGCTCCATTGACATCTATTTTGCTAAACATATCAAACTTCACACCATAGGTCAAACTACAAAAACTCTGTATCTCTTTTTCTGTCCCTGGTTCTTGTGACAAAAACTGATTACAAGGAAAACCTAAAACAGCTAATCCTTTGTTTGCATAGAGTTCGTGTAGTTTCTCTAGTCCCTCATACTGATAAGTGTATCCGCATTTACTCGCCACATTGACTATAAGCATCACTTTGTTTTTATATGTATCGAGCGTGACTGTTTTGCCCTCTATTGTTTGTACTTCTATATCATATATATTCATCTCTTTTGCTCCTAAAAAACTTACTATTAATGCTAACGCAACTATTAACTTTTTCATATTTATTCCTCGTTATTATTATCGTATAAAACTACTTTATTTCTACCCTCATTTTTAGCTTGATATAAAGATTTATCTGCTTGATTAAATAACTCTCTATTCGTTAGAGCTTTTTTTATTTGTGATATTCCAAAACTTGCTGTGATTTTAATCGATTGGAATTTATGCTTTGAGATAATATCTCTTAACTTTTCTGCTAAATGATATGCTTGTTGACTTTCAGACTGTGCAATTATAACAAATTCTTCTCCGCCCCAGCGAAATAACAGATCACTATTACTTATATTTTTTTCTAGTAATTTAGAAAGTTCTACAAGTATATAATCACCTATATCATGTCCATAAGTATCATTTATATCTTTGAAAAAATCTATATCCATAAGAATTAAAGAAAAAAATTCATTTGTATCTTTAAATAAAGTACTCTTTTCATCGATGGTTTCTTCATATTTTTTTCTATTATATAATCGCGTTAATGTATCTGTATAAATTTCAGCTTCAAGATTTTTTTGTTTTTCAATTTCGCTTGTGATATCTTGACTACTACTAATATAATAAATAGGATTCCCTTCATCGTTTCGCAAAGTTCGTATCTCTTTTTTATCAGAAAAAAGTGTACCATCTTTTTTTCTACTAACAAAGACACCACTAAATGTTCCATGCTCTAAAAGACTATCCCACATTTTTTTATAAAAAGAGGTAGATTGTATCCCCGATTTTAAAACTCTTGTATGTTTACCAATAAGCTCCTCTTTATCATACTGCATTTGTTCTCTAAAAGTATCATTTACATACACAATAAAACCTTCTAAGTCAGTCACTACAATGAGATCGTTAGAGGTTTGTACAAAAGAATTTAAAACTTTTAAATACTCTAACTTTTCTGTATTATGTATAATTTTTTGATAAGAGATATAGCCTATTATTTCTGTATCATTTCGTATGGGATTTATTGACCATTGTACATAATAATTATTGCCATCTTTTTTATAGTTTATACTCTCACCAGTAAAACTATTTCCTTTAATAAGCTCTGTTTTAAGCTCTGCTAAAACTTTATAGTTTGAATTAATCCCTTGAAATATTTTAGGACTTTGTCCTATAAGTTCACTTCTCACATACCCAGTCGAAGAACAAAATGCACGATTTACATATATTATTTTGATCCCATCTTTCCAGTTGGCATCAGTTATGATTATAGGAAAAATAGCAGATTCAAATATATTCTCAAAAGAACTTATATCACAGTTTTGTAAAAAAGTGTGTAAGAATTTCATACTATTTTTCTTATAGGTTCAGCACCAGGTTTTGCAAAATAATATCCTTGTACCAAATCTACTCCAATAGATTGAATCATCTCTAGCTCATATTTTGTTTCCACACCCTCTGCAAGCACAGTGATATTATGTTCACGAGCGAGGTTAAAAAGGGCTCTATATACTGACTGTTTGAGTTCATTTTTATCGATACCATCTATGATATTTCTATCTATTTTGATGATGTCAGGTTGAAGTTCGATAAGCATATTGAGGCTGGAGTATCCTTCCCCTACATCATCAAGAGCTATTTTAAATCCCTCTTTTCTATAGTATTCTAGTATTTTTTTCAGATGTTTTTGGTCTTTTACAAGCTCCGTTTCAACCACTTCAAATACTATTTGTGAGGGGTCGAACTCAAGCTGATTTGCCCATTTGACTGTAGAGTTCAAGCAATATTCTGGATCATATATAGAAGTAGGGATAAAATTAATAAACACTTTTTGTTGCACTTTTTTTGTAGCAGCAGTTTTTAATGAACTCTCACGACACAATCTATCAAGTTGAAAGTTCAAATCATTTCTTTTTGATTTAGAAAAAAGTTCATCTGGATAGACAAGTGTTCCATCTTCTCTTACCCCTCGTGCAAGTGTTTCATACCCATAAATGCTGTTATCTTTCATATCAACGATAGGCTGAAAATAAGAGGTAAGTGATTCGTTATTGATGATATCAAAAAACTCTTTATCTTCGATGAGATTAATAAATCTTTGTAAAGGTTTGGCTAAAAGCATAGAACGATATGAAAAAGGATTTTTTTCATCTTCAATAAAAAGTTTAATATCATGCTTTTCCATCTCATTAAATTTGAGATTGAAAGCATCTACATTTTCAATAAAAAATAGTTCTGAATCATCTACATCTACACAAATGAGTCCATTTATCTCTTTTATATTACACTGCAATTTTTTTAAGAATTTTCGTGATTTCGATACGAGCTCATCAAATTCACTGATAAAGTATATAGTGGAAGGTTTATTTTCTAAAACAAATTTTTCGGTACATTTTTGACAAGACATGGTAAATCCTTAATTTTTATAAATTATAATAAAAATTCAAAATCTTTCGTAGTGTTTTTTTGTGTTTTCATAGGAAGTTAGATGACAATCTCTCTTATAAAAACTCTGTCATATAAGTCCTATACAAAAGTGGTACGAGTTGCCTTTGTAGATGTGTATTTTTTCTCGATTCTATGGCAACACTTTCAAAAAATGTTTGCTATAATTTTGAAAATTTTTCTTCTGATTGGCTTGTTTTTGGTTCTTCAAAACTTGCTACCTCTTGCACCCCTATAAAATCATCATTTTTGATAAAAGCTAATTTTCTTTGGATATCGTGAACCACATAGTTTTGGTTATTAAATCTTTTGAAGAAATGTTTTCCTAAAAAATAAACCACATTAAATTTTGAATCGACTTTTGCATAAAGAGTTGTATCTTCAAGCTCTACAAAGCGTACAAAACCTGTCATCTTATGATTGTGTCTAAAAAGCTCTTTTAAGAGATTTTGGATAGTAAAAATACAAGGATTATTTATGTTAGAAAGTTCTTTTTGCTTTTTAAATCCTAACATAATAAAATGTAAAAGGTCAATTTCAAATGCTTTACTATCACACATAAAGATATGAAATATTGACTCAAAATGTTTTTTCAGAAACTTTTTTTGCAAAGCATCAAGTACTTTTTTGGCTTCTATTTGATCTGTTTTTATCTCTCGTATTTGCTCCAAAATAAGTGTATCGGGATAAATTCTCACTATTTTAGTTGGTGTTATTTTTTCATAATACACTTTATAGACAAGCGTTAAAAATCCCTCGAAACTTGAGTCGTACACCACTATCATAACTGCCCTGTAACCACACTATAATCTATATCAAATAAACTCAACTCTTTTGGTTTGGCAGGTTTTAAAAAATCTAATTTAATATTTTCTCTATAAAGTGGTATATCTTTTTGATATTTTCCATTACATACTATAAAATATTTTGCTTTTTTAATCGATATTTTAAGATATCTCAAGTCCTCAAAATGAAGCTTTTTAAATCTTCTGGCATTGATAATTTTATAAGCACTTTTCACCCCAATACCAGGGATCCGTATCAGCTCTTCTAAACTTACTTTATTTATCTCCATAGGAAAATAGTGCATATTATTTAAAGCCCATACCATTTTAGGATCAAGTTCCTCATCAAGATTTGGATTGTCACTATTTAGTATTTCATCAGCTTTAAAATCATAAAAACGCAATTGGTAGCTCTATATTGGAACTCACTCGACTCGCTAATTGTACTACTTGCTCTATAAGTTTCGCATCACTTCCAGGGATAAGTTTGACATGAATGTAGCCATTGAATTTATACTCATGGCGTAAGATTTTAAGTGTTCGTAAAATAAGATGCATCGTATGGTCTTCACTCCCTATAATACCAGAACTCAAAAATAGTCCTTCGATATAATTTCTTTTATAAAAATTGATCGTGATATCTGCTAATTCTCTTGGAGCAAAAGCAGCTCTTGGGATATCATTGGATACTTTATTTATACAGTAAGCACAGTCATAGATACAAAAATTTGTAAGCAAAACTTTCAGCAGGGATACACATCTTCCATCTGCTGTAAAACTATGACATATACCAGAGCTTTGAGTCGCACCCAATTCACCTGTTTTGTAGTTGTTTTCAGCTCCACTTGAGCTACAACTCACATCGTATTTCGCACTGTCACTTAAGATTTGCATCTTTTGGTTGATATTTTTTTTCATTATTTTATAATAACCAAATTATCTATTTTTATCTTATTTGATGGCATATTGCAATCATTTTTTATCATCTCAAACCTCTTTGATCTTCAAAACAATTTTACGAAAAGATTTAAAACAGCTATATACAATATTTCCAAGAAATTTATTTGAAAATACCCATTTTTGCAAAGAGAAAAAAACGCCCCCATATTGAGAAACACTCAAAAGCATATCAAGTGCTTCAACCCCTTGATACCATTTGCCATCATATAAAACTATCACACCATCATCAAGTTGGAAATCCTTTTTCATCTCCTTCCAAGATAAATCTGTTCTGGCATCACATATCTCTACATCAAACGATTTTTTGAGTTTTAAAATATCTGCATATCTTTGACAAAAGGGGCATTTCCCATCATAATATAAGATAAGTTTCATCTTTATATTCTTATAAGTTTATTTGTTTCAACATCAAGTCGTTTGCAAAAAATAGTTCAGATCTAGATTTTTTACACTCAAATACTATTCGATGATAAAATCTTGAAGATTTGTTTTGCCGTAAGTGATATTTTTATTAGATTGTTTGATAGTATCAGCGATGATTCCCATCAGAGTTTTCACCCCTTTTGTTTTTTCAGGATCGGTCAGTGGAAAAAGGCGTACAGTGACAGCTTCCCCTTTACTAGAGAGTTGTATAAAAAAGTTTTGAGGTTTTCCATTTTCTACTACAACTGATTCTATAAGAGCTGAAGTTCCTCTACCACTAATATATTTATCAGTAATTTTAAGGATTCCACCCTCTATTTTATTTGCACCTAATTCTATAATATCAAAACACTCTTGTACACTATTTGCTTTTTCCAAAATCTCTTTGAACTCACATTTGCATCTCTTTATACATATTCTTTAAACATTCGATAAAATAAGGATGATGATTTGGAGCTTTTGCCACTCTATAATCCTCAAATCCTAACTCTTCAGCCACTTCTCTATACTCAATATCTAGCTCACCTGTAGTTTCGGAATTATCAACGGTAAAAGAGGTAGGGTAGATGATCACTTTTTTATTCTTTTTGACCACTTCTGCTAATTTATCTTCTAAATAAGGGCGTAACCATTCCATAGGTCCTAGTCTTGATTGGTATGCTATTTCGATATTTTTGAATTTGATCCCTTGAGATGCCAGCTCTTTTTTGGCAGCTTCAACATTTGCCAAAATATGCTTTTGGTACAAATCACCTTTATCTACAACTTTTTGAGGCAAACCATGCCCTGAAAATATAAGGGTAAAATCTTCACTTTTATCTTCTTTCAAAGATTCTTTTATACGCTCTACGATTGCTTTATTGTATAACTTGTTATCATAAAAATCATCAATAGTTTTAATTTTATCTTCAACACCATACATTTTTGCAAATCTTTTCAAATCTTCAATTGATGATTTTGTCGTAGTACTTGAATAGTGTGGATACATAGGGATTGCATATATCTCATCATAATGTTTGATTTTAGCAATTACATCATTTGCAAATGGTGGAGTATATCGCATCACTTGAAAAATATCTGCATCAACCTCTTTTGCAAGTCTACGCATAAGTCTTTTTGTGTGACCAACAATAGGAGAAACCCCACCAAGTAAACTATAGTTATGAGTAGCTTCTTTGAGTCTTTTTTTTCGTATAATCCAACCAATCATAGCTCGTATAGGTTGAGGAGCCCCTATAATATATTTGTCATTAAACATATTTTTTAAGAACACATCTACTTCACCTAAATTATTTGGTCCTCCCATATTCATTAAAACGATTGCTTTTTTCATTGTGTATCTCTCCATATTTTTAAAAGTATATTAAAAATTCAAATTTTTAATATACTTTTTATGTTAGTTTATCATTTTTGGGTCTATAAAGATCTATTTTATCTAAGCTTTTATCATTTTTGGATTAAGATTTTTTACTTACTTTTGGCATATATTTATTAATGCAATTTTATAACTTATTATTTACAAACTATTCTTATGATAAAATCGCAATTATAAAATTAAAAAGGAACCAAAATGTACAAAAATATTGAGATTTTAGATAAAAAAAAACATGAGAATATCAAGTATGAAGATTGTAGCACACTTGAAGTTGCTAAAAATATAGGTGTTGTACCTTTAGGAATTGATGAAGTTTTTGATATGTGTTGTATTTCACCTGTTGTTATCAGTGCTGGAGATACGAGTGAATTTATCACTTTGACAGGAATATCTCCAAAAGTGAATATTTATAATAGTGGTCGTAAATATATGCCAAAATTTCTTAATACATATCCATTCTTAAATGTTTTGGTTCAAGATGAAAATAAAAAATTGAATACTATTATTGCTATAGATAATAATTTAGAAATACCAGAAGAGAATAAGAAAAATCTTGTTTTTACAGAAAGTGGAGATTTGTCAAAAGATGCCGATGCAAAAATAACTTTGGTACGAACTTTGGATAGACAAAGAGAGATTGGTAAAAGAGTTATTAAAGAGTTAAAAGAAAAAGATTTATTAATAAAAAAAGATTTTAGAGTAAAAGTAAAGGATGAAGAAAAAATTGTCCTCAAAGAGTTTTATGTGATTGATAGAGAAAAATTAGTAGCCTTAGATGATGAAACTTTAGCACTTTGGGCAAAAAAAGGTTGGATGGGTATTTTTGATGCACATTTTAAATCGTTGAATAATTTTGAAAAAGTTTTAGTTTCGGCTTCTTAGTATGACAAAAAACACACTTACATATAACCCCAATATTTTTAATAAAAAAGATTTAGAAGATGCCAAAAAAATAATCCTTACAAATGAAAAAGATATTACAAGTGAAGCACGCTGGGAAAATGAAACTCCCTATTTGGTACATTCTATAAGTAACAAAGTTACTCTTGATAAAAAGAGTGTTGTTGTGGATTTTGGGTGTGGAATAGGGCGACTCTCTCGTGAGCTTATAGAAAAATTTGGCTGTCGAGTTGTAGGTGTGGATATTAGTACTACTATGAGAGAGCATGCTATAAAATATGTAAACTCAAAAAACTTCAAAGCTGTCTCTCCTGCAGAATATAAAAATATGATACTCAAAGGGGTGCGATTTGATCTAGCTTTAGCTGTATGGGTATTGCAACATTGTATCGATCCTTTGGAAGATATTGCGATGATAAAAGCATCTCTCAAAGAGAATGGCTCTCTTTTTGTACTCAATAACAAACAAAGTGCTATCCCTACAAATAAAGGCTGGGTATCTAATAAGATAGATATTTTTGTGATGTTGGAGAAGTTTTTTGAGTTAGAGATCAAACAAAAACTCCCTTTGAGTGCTGGAAATGCGTATGTTTCAAAACATACATATGAAGCTTTATATTCAAATATAAAAACTCAAGAATTGCATAAAAATAGTCAAATGATATTACGAAAAGCTAGAAAAGCTATCAATAACTCTCAAAATGAAGAGGCTAAAGATCTTTACTTATATGCTATAAAAATCAATCCTTTAAATTTTAATGCCTATAATAATCTAGGAATTTTATACGAAAAACTTAATGATACCCATAATGCAATACAAAGTTATAAAGAAGCTGTACGGATAAATCCTCAATTTTCAAAAGCGATTAATAATATTGGTGTGGTACTATATAAACAAAAAAAATATGATCAAAGTTCCGATATTTTTAAAATCGCTTTGGATGTAACTCCTGATTATAATGAAGTATATAGCAATATGGGGGCAGCACTCAATAAAGCAATACGATATGAAGAATCGATTCAATCTTTGGAAAAAGCAATAGAAACAATGCCAGATCACAGTGGTGCGTATACAAATCTAGGAAATGTGTATAATAAACTTCATAAATATAAAAAAGCAGCTTTTTATCATGAAAAATCTATAGAGTTAGATCCTTTGGGATACAATGCCTATAGTAATGTAGGAACATCGTATAAAAATTTGGGTTTTATGCGTAAGGCGATACAAAGTTATAAAAAAGCGATTGAGTTAAAAGCAGACTTTGAAAATGCACATTTTGATCTAGCGACTGTCTATCTCTCTTTGGGGGATTTTGAAAATGGACTACTCGAATATGAGTGGAGATTTAAGAAAGAGGAGATGAGATCTCATATCTTCAAAAATAAGCATATTTTTTCAAAACCTATGATGAAAAAAGGTGAAGATATTAGCAAAAAAACTATTTTTGTACATAGTGAACAGGGGTTTGGTGATAGTATTATGTATGCTCGTTTTTTACCACAACTCAAAGCTTTGGGCTGTACTTTGATCGTAGAATGTCGTAATGAATTAAAAACTTTATTTGAGACGATGCCATGTATTGATCAAGTAATAGGAAGAGATGAAAAACAAATTTTATCATTTGATAGACATCTTCCTATAATGAGTTTGGCATATATTTTAGATGTCAAAAATTTTGAAGATTTTCCTTTAGCTCCTTATTTTGAAGTTGAAAAAGATCCATCGTTTGAACTCTCAGAAAAAAAAATCAAAATAGGTCTTTGTTGGTCTGCTTCTGCAACAGGGGAAAGTTATGAGGGGAAAGTATTTGAGTTGAAAAATTTTGAACCTTTGATAAAAAACAAAAAAATTCAATTTTATTCTTTGCAAGTTGGATATGGAAGTGAACAGATTAAAGAAAATGGTTATGATAATATCATCGATAAAACAGAGATGTTGAGTGACTTTAAAAAAACAGCAGCTTTTATGCAAGAACTGGACTTAGTTATTAGTTCTGATACAAGTGTAGCACATTTAGCAGGAGCTATTGGGGTCAAAACATATCTCCCTTTACAAAAATTTCCAGATTGGCGATGGCTCAATAAAGGGGAAGATTCTTATATGTATCCCTCGATGAAACTTTTTAGACAAAAACAAAATGGAAACTGGAAAACTGTTTTTCAATCATTGTTCGCTAAGATGGACAAAGAATATAAATTAAAACTCAAAAAATAAGGTAGCGTGATTGGAAAATAAAACAGATGAGCAAAAAGAGGGAGAAAATTTAGAGCCTAATCCTCTTTTGGTTGCTACAAAGTATATTTTAGATTTTTATTATGGAGATGTTTCTTTTGAAACAATTAGTAATTTTACTCCTAAAAAAGAGAATGGATTTGATAGCTCTTGTACCATTGAGGTGGCATCAAATCTGGGATTGCATGCTTTAACAAGGGATATAAAAGCTTTAGATATCCCTACATATTTTCTCCCTTGTATTATTTTTGATAAATTTGAAAATCCTATGATATATTTGGGAAAAAATGGAAATACGATACGCATTTTTGATCCGAAAGAAAAAATAGAAAAGAATTTTGAAAAAAGTATTTTAAAGGGGTATCGAAGTGCTCTAGTTATTTTTAGAGAGTCCCAAAAAAAAGAGTATATAGATAAAGAGAAAAAAAAATCTTGGTTTTTTGATCCTCTAAAATCTTTTTGGAGATCCTATGTAGAGATTGGATTGTTGACTTTTTTTATCAATATATTTGCTTTAGCTGTGCCATTATTTACAATGAGTGTGTATGATAGAGTTGTCCCAAATGCTGCTTTTGATACTTTATTTGTTTTAAGTGTTGGGGTTGCTATTATTTTACTTTTTGATATTATTTTTAAAAGTGTACGAAACTATATTATAGAAAAAACAGGTAAAAAACTTGGGCTTCACCTTGAGGAGGAGCTTATGAAACGAGTGCTGATGTTGCATTCAGAATTTGATACGATGATGACAGGAAGTAAGGCAAATCTTTTTAGAGAACTACAACAAGTACGAGAATTTTTTGCTACACGATCTTTGGTTCAGGTGATTGATTTTCCATTTTTCTTTATCTCTCTCATTGTAATTTTTTTAATTTCTCCAGCAGTTGCTATTGTCCCTGCAACTGCTGCTGTACTTATACTACTTTTTAATTTACTGATGCAGATACCTATCTCAAATCTAAGTAAAAAAAATCTTGATAATATCCAATCAAAACATAGTTATCTTGTAGAATCTATTCAAGGATCAGAGAGTATCAAACTTACAAATGGAACAGCTACAAAACTTTTTAATTGGAAAAATATTGTTTCTTATTCTGATTCGATAAGTTTACGAATACAATCACTCAATGCACTCTCTATGAACTTTGCACAAACAGTGATTCAGGTTGTTACTATGTTGGTAATTGTAGTGGGTGTATTTCAAATAGCAGATAAAAACCTCACTGTTGGAGGACTTATAGCTATCACTATTTTATCTAGTAGAGCGATGGTACCAGTTATAAATGTATCTATGATGCTGATTCGATTCAAAGAGATAAGTGATTCTATCAATAATCTAAATGATTTTTGGCATCTCCCTATAGAGAGTGAAAAAGGGATAGAGATAGGAATAGGAAAACTACAAGGCGAGATAGAATTTAAAGATGTTGAGTTCTTTTTTAAAGAGAGTAAATATCCTTCTTTAGATAAAATCTCAGTCAAAATAAATAAAGGTGAAAAAGTAGGAATCATTGGACAAACAGGTGCTGGGAAAAGTACACTTTTAAAACTCTTAACTGGATTGTATTCACCGAGTTCTGGTTCTATATATTTTGATGGCCATGATATATCTACGATGCATCCTGTCGAGATACGACAAAACATGGGTGTGATGCCTCAAGAAGCATTTTTGTTTAATGGTTCACTCAAAGAAAATATTGAACTTTCTCGAATAATAAGTAAAGAAAAAATGATGGAACTTATTCGTATCACTGGACTTGAAGAGTTAGTGAAAAAATCTGGCAAAGGGGATGGTTTGCAAGTAGGTGAAAGAGGTTCAAACCTTTCTATGGGTCAAAGAAATCTCGTAGCACTAGCCCGTGCAATTGTTAATGATCCTGCAATGTTAGTTCTTGATGAACCTACAACAGGACTTGATATTGGTCTTGAAAAGAAACTTATTGCACAGCTTAAAAAAGTTATTGCTCCTGAAAAAACAGTGATTATTATTACGCATAGATTTACCGCACTTGATCTAGTAGATAGAGTGATTGTACTAAACCATGGAAGAATAGTAGCCGATGGTCCAAAACAAAAAGTACTCCAAGCACTAAATGGAAATAAGACAAAGGTTCAAAAATGATAAATCGTTTTTTGGAGGAGGAAAAATGGAATTATTATCCAGTTATTCTCCCTATTGCATTATTTTTTACTGTTTTTATCGTCTGGGCATCACTTACAAAAATTGATGAGGTTGTACGAGGTGAAGGGAAAGTGATGCCCTCTGGTCAAACAAAAGTTTTACAACATTTAGAAGGTGGTATCATATCAGAAATTTTGGTACATCAAGGAGAAGAAGTCAAAAAAGGGCAGGTATTATATCGCCTTAATAATGAATATTTTGATGCAGATTTAAAATCTAAAGAGATTGAACTTATGGCATATGAAGCGAAAGCATTTCGATTGGAATCTTTAATAAATGAGAAAAATACATTAAAATATGATGATAAATTCAAAAAACTTTTACCACGAATTATACAAAATGAGATGCATATTTTTAGACAAGAGAAAAGTAGTTACAAAAATAAAATAGGAATAGCAAAAGATCAACTCAGGCAAAAAGAGTTCAAACTTGCAGAACTTGAGTCAAAATTTGGGAATCTTTCTATTGAATTGCGTTTGGCAAGAGAAAATATGTCGATTCAAGAAAAGCTTCTTCGAAAAAGAGTTATCTCAAGAAAAAAGTATATTGTAGAGTTGGCAAAAAAACAAAAAATTTATACACAAATTGAAGAGGTTCGTAACTCTATTCCTATTATAAGAGAAGAGATAAAAGAGTGGAAAAGAAAGATCATCACAGTTCAATCGGATGAAAAATCAAAACTCTACGAACAATATTCACTTGTGCAAGTTGAGATCAAAAAATTACAAGAGAAAAATAAAGCAAATATAGATAGAGATCACAGAAAAGAGGTGGTGAGTCCTGTAAATGGTGTGATAAATATGCTCTATTTTCATACACTTAATGGGATTGTAAAAGCAGGTGATAAAATGGCTGAAGTAACACCTTTGGAAGATAATTTGATGATAGAAGCAAAGATCAAAACATCTGATAGAGCTTTGATTTGGGTGGGTCAAGATGTTTCTATAGAGATAACATCGTATGATTTTTCAAAGTATGGACTACTTCAAGGGAAACTAATAGGGATAGCACCTGATAGCACACTTGATAAAATGGGCAATACATACTACATGGTAAAAGTGCAAGCGAATGATTATCAATTTGATAAAAATTCTCCTATTATGATGGGAATGATTGCAAATATAAATATTTTAGCAGCAAAAAGAACTATTATGCATTATTTATTGAAACCATTAAAAGATATCACAAAAAACTCTTTAGGAGAGCACTAAAAGAAGATTTTGAATATATATTATTTTTCAATATAATACAAGTTTAATATAATCTTAGATATTATATTTTTCTATTATGAGTAAGGAATAAAAATATGTTTAGTATTATAAAGTATTTACAAGGATTAAAAGAGGTATTTCAAAAGAATAAAGGGCTGTGGTTTACGACTATGACTCTTCTATCAATTCTTGGGATAACTTCTACTATGTATATTATGACCACTATGACAAGTGATGTATCTAAAAAAGTGTATAAAAGTATGGCAAAAGAATACAACTTAAAAGTGATCTCTTTCTTAGATTCTAAACGAGAAGAGTTTAAAAAGATTGCCGTTGTTCTTTCACAAAATGAATTACTTGTAGAGTTTTTACAAAAAAATGATAAAGAAAAAATCACAAAAATCACAAAAAATATTAATGATCAATTTGTAAAACAAAAAATCCATCATTTTCATGTTTCTTTATATGCAGTAGGAGCAAATAAAGCGATAGTTCGTCCAAGTATTATCTCTGTAATCAAATCAAAAAATATTATTTATGGTATAGAAGTGATGTCTGATGGCGTATTTAATACTTATTTACAACCACTTATTAAAGATGGTACTGTGTATGGTGTAATTGAAATTAAAGAGTCTATTCACAATTCTAAAAGCTATTTTGATGAGACAAACAATGAGTTTGTTTTTTTGCTTGATAAAAAGATGCTTCCTAAAATCTCAATTGCAGCTAAAAATGGAAGTTATAGAGATATTATAAATGATTATACTGTTGAACAAATATTTTATGATAGTAAATTTTTAGCAACTGTTCCTGAATTAGGAAAAGAAAGTTTTAAAGAACTTATTAATAACAATTATTTTATAGATGATACTTTTTATAGAACATATAAAATAATAAACGATATTAACGGTGCAGAAATCGGTATGCTTTTACTGGGTGAGCAAGTAGATAACGAAGAAGGTTTTGTTCATCTTGCGGATAACATGACAAAAACGGTAACAACAGTTGCACTAGGTTTAGTGATGTCAATTATGTTATTTATGTTTTAGGGGTATTTGTGAGAAGACTTAAAATATTAAAAATTTATTTTGTATTGTGGATATTCTTATTTTTTATTGTGTATGCAAATTTTGATGCAGCATATACCTTTTTTATGGCGACAATTACATTTAATGTTGCGATTATGGCTGTATTAGGAATAGGGCTTATTATTATAATAAGTGCAGCATTTCAACTTACTATGCTTACTGGAACCTTTGCAATTTTACGGTATAAAAAAGGTGATGCTTTAGAGTTTTATTTGCAAGGGATAGATAAAGTATTTCCTAGAAATATTGCAAATATGTTTCGAGATAGAGCAAGAAAAAAAGTACTCTATTTTACTAAGCAAGAAAGTGATGATGTTGAGCAGTGGCTTGAAGAAAAGTTTGCAAATACAAAAACATATATTACTTTTTTTACGAGTACTGTGCTTATGATAGGTCTATTTGGAACATTTGCAGGGCTTTTAAAAGCTATTGACGAAATGGGTTCAATTATTTTAAGTCTTGCTGGTGATATTAATTTATCAGAAGTTATTGCAGGTTTTGCTGAACCTTTAGGGGGAATGGCTATTGGATTTGCATCTTCATTATTTGGAGTTGCATCTGCGATTATTTTAAGTATTATGGGTTATATTCTTAATAGAAATGAAGCTGTTTTTTTAGAAGATGTATATGATTGGATGAAAGGTCAAGTCGTTGAAGGACAAATAGTTCCACGAAAAGATGAGGAGACAGGTGTTGTTACTACCGTAGTATCAGGAGGTGGGAATGGAGGTGCTATGGCTAGTGGAATGATGGATATGTTTGTTAATAATATCAGTGGTTTATCTGAACAAATGAACACATATAATAAATCAAATGAAGCTATATTTGGTACCTTAACAGAGAGTATTGATAATGGAAATGAGACAACACAACAACAAATGGTAATATTAGAAACAATCTCCACAAGTTTAAAAGAATTAAATATCAATCAATTTTCCAATGCAAATGTGATGGAAGAATCTTTGCAACAAGTTTCGGGAGCTATTATGAATCAAAATAAAACAGTCAAAAAACTTCTTGAGATGCAAGAAGAAAATAATAAAATGTTAGCACTTGTCGTTGAAAGTCTCAATGTACAAAGTGAATCAACACAAAAAAAGTAAGGGTTGATAAAAGATAATGGCAAAAAGATGTTCAGAAGATTTTAATCCTTGGCCACCATTTGTTGATATATTTTCATCAACTATTTTGGTTTTGTTATTATTTATGTTGATATTAATTGTAAACATAGCATATTATGCTCAATTCAAATTTAAGGTTTCGTATGTAGATACAGTTGCCTCTGTAGATCTTGTTACTGTAACAATTCCACGAGATAGTTTAAAAGAAACTCTTAAAAAAAATAGAGCAGCAGATATAACAGAAGATGTAGAAACTCCTGAAAACTCGAAAAAGAAAGAGATAGAACTCAACAATGATAATAAGGGTATTATAAATACTATAAATGAAAAAGAGCAATTGGAAACCGCTGGTCGGGATTTTGTCCGTTTGAATAATAAAACAACAACATTACAAACAATTATTGAAAAAGAAGATATGATAGTAGTCAATTTTGCTAATAAAGAGATAATTGTAGATGATCCTGTTATTATAAAAATAAAAGATTTTATCGCTAAAATGAAAGAAAAATTTCCAAAGCATAAAGTGATTGTATCTTCATCAGTCCCTACAAATCAATTGAGTGCAACTGTGGCAAAACAAATTGCACTTGCTAGGACTCTCAATATAAGAAATTTAGTAAGAAAATTGAAATATAAAAAAAGTGATGTTCGGATAAAATTGACGGGTGATAGTTTTAAAAATATATTACCTCAAAATAAATCAGGTTATGTGATAATATATGCTAAGGTAAATAAATAATTATGAAAAAAATATTCTGCTTTTTGTTATTTGTTATTTGTTTAAATGGACAAGATAATGATACATCATCAAAGACTACAAAAGAGAAAAAAACTGTAAAAAGTAATATAGACAGTGGAAGTTCTGCTATTATCAATACTGAAGATTATATAAAAGTATCTTTGGTAGATGTTGTTTTGGAAACAGTTTCTCAAAGTAATAATGCCAAAAGTGCTAGAGAAAAACTACGGCAAGCAAAATTAAAAATAGACAATGCACGATCTGGGTATTTACCCACTTTAGATGGTACATATAGCCTTGCTGGAACAAATACTACTCCAAGTGATGATACGAATTCAAGCAGTAAAAACTATAAAGACCAAAGTTATAAACTTACTTTAAGACAAAATCTTTACAAAGGTGGATTTACTTCTGCGACGATTAAAAACTTACAAAAAAAATATGAAGTAGAAAAAAATAATTATAAATTAGCTATAGAAAAAGAGGTAGAAAATGCTATAAAAGCATATTTTGAAGTACTTTTTAATTTTGAGACATACAATGTTAATAGAGAAAATATGGAGCGATTACAAGAGATTTTGGAGATAATAACTATCCAGTATCAATCAGGAGCGACTTCTCTTGGAAATCTAAGTAATATAAAAGCAAGTGTATCAAATGCTGAATCGCAACTTATACGAATACAATCAAAATTTAATCAATCTTTAGAATTTTATGAATATATTGTTGGTGAAAAATTTAAACAGACTTTTCCATACGAACAATTATTTGACACAAGTGTAGATGATTTTGAAGATATTGCACAAAAAGCTGTTGAAAACAATATGGTAGTTCAAAATTTCAATTTAAATATTAAAGCAGAAAAAATAAATCTTCTTGTTGCCACATCATCTTTTAAGCCAACAGTAGATTTGGAACTCTCCGCTGAAAATGTTTTGGATCAAGAAGATTATATTGCAGATGAAAAAAACTATAAAGCACAAATAGTATTTTCGTATAATTTTTATAATCAAGGAAAAGATAAAAATAAAGTTTTGACAGTCAATTCCAAAATTAGAGAACTGGTCTTTAGAAAAAGAGAAGAGATACGAAAACTAAAATGGTCACTCTCTAAATTGTATAGATCTATTGTTTCTATTCAAAATGCTTCAGAAAGTAAACAAGAAGAGGTTGAATCTTCAAAAGATATGGTAAATGCTTATTGGGATGGGTTTAAATTAGGAGAGCAAGATTTACAAGAGTTACTTCAAGGGCAACGGCAATTAAATAGTGCACAAATTGAACTTATCAGAAATAAACAAACTACAATAACTGACTATTTTAAATTATTATCAAGTACAGGTGATTTATTAAATTTTTTCAGACTTGATATTGATGCTGATAACTATATTGATTTTACGAAAAGTGATTATAGAAATTTATTGAAAACGGAAGCATTTGATGATAAAAAAGAATCTACAGTAAAATCACTTGAAACAGATAAACCATCGAATGATTTAAGTGAAATTATGGAAGCAGAATCCAAATCACAAGAAGACAGTTTATCTGATTTATTAGAGTACAAAAAAGAATTTTTAGCTGCTGCTAATAATAAATGGACGATTGTTGTACAATATTTTGATAAAGTATATCAAGCATTAGACTTCGCACAAGAGAATAATATTTCTAAAAATAGCTTTTTATATGATACATTAAATGGAGAAAAACTAGAAACAGGTATAGCTTATAATATGTATGATACAAAAAAATTAGCACAAAAAGCCTTGGATGATTTAGAATTTTCTACAAATAACTCTCGAGTTGCAAATGTTAAAGAGATTAAAAAAGCGTATAACGATATTGAAAATAAAAGAGTACAGACAAAAATAGAAACAAAAATACAACTCAAAGAGCGAAAAGCTTTTAGAACAAATAGTCTATTTAAAAAGAAATTTTTAGACGCAAATAAAGAATATTATACTATCAATGTCACTTCACTCTCTTCTATGAAACAAGCAGAAGAGTTGGTTATGAAAGAGAAAATTTTTAACGATTCTTTTGTATTTACTTATGGTGAAAAAGATGAATGGGTTAAAGTAGTATATGGGGTATATAAAACATATGAAGAGGCTGAAAACGCATTAAACCAAATGCAAAAACTCAAAGATAAATATGAACCAATTATTGAATTAATTAATGGGAAACAAGCACTTTATAATAAATATAAAAAAGAAGAAGTGATTGAGAAACCAATTGAAGAACCAATGCCTGAAGTACTTGGAGAGAGTACTAATAGTTTTAAAGAGAGGTTTTTAAGAGCACCTAAAAATTATTATACTATTAATGTTGTTACTATGAGTCAAAAAAAGAATATAAAGAAATTTGAAAGATTATATGGAAAAAAATATGAGTTGTTTTTATTTAAAATTGGAAAAATGCATGTATATTATAAAGCCATGATAGGTATATATGGTACAAAAGAAGAAGCTTTAAAAGTTTATAATACATTGAGTCCAGAGTTGTTAAAGAATAAACCTAAAATAGAAAAGATTGGTAAAAAACAAAAACTTTATTCGATGTATAATGATGAAAATATAAAAGAGACTAAAGAAGAAGTGAAAAACAAAGTTAAGAAAGATGTTGAAAAACCTAAGAAACTAGAGCAAAAAAGTGCAAAATCACCTGTGAAACAGAAGATACTTAATGATGCTAGTTTTAAAGAGCAATTTTTAAATGCACCAGGAAATTATTACACAATAAATTTAGCAACTATAATGCATAAAAAAGATATTAAGAGTTTTAAAAGAATATATGGAAAAAAATTAAATTTATTTATATTTGAAGTTGGAGATAAGCACATATATTATAAAGCTATGACAGGTGTATTTAAAACTCAAAAAGAAGCATTTGCTGCTTATGAAAATCTCAGTGCTAATTTAAAAAAGAATAAACCGAATGTTGAACTTATTAGTTTGAAACAAAATGATTATTTTAAATTTAATACTGAAATGAAAAATGGAAACTTAGTGGAGAAAAATTAATATGTCAATTGTAAAATCATTTTTATATTTGGTACTTGCATTTATTGTAACATTTATGATCACTTTTTTTATCTATTTTTCGGATATAAAAAAAGATACGGTAAATAAATTTACACAAGAAAACCATAGTAGTTTTTTGTATCTACAAGAGTTACTCAAAAATACACTCTTAAATAATGATTTTAAACAAATAGACTTTTCAACAGGAGCTTTTTTTGAGATAGATATTTTGAAAGATATTGAGGTGAAGTATACAAGATTTATATTTTCAAAAAAAGCTATTCTTATTAATTCTAATAAAATAAATAATGTAAAATATGTATTGAGTGATGTGAGTACCGATTTTAAATATGGGAAAGTAAATGTACTTGATGAAAATACATATGAGTTTATACCTAATAAGTCATTTGATATGAATAAAAGTGTGCCGATAAAGTTTCAGGCATTAAGTAATGGAGATGTTTATAATTCAACATCAATTTTACACTTTTATAAAAAAATAAATAATAAAAAAATTGATGAGACACAAAGTACCTCATGGATAAGTAGTTTTATCACTTTTAAAAACATAGATATAAATAAAAAATTTCTTATAAATTATGAAAAAGAACCATTTTCAGAAGTAAACTATACAATTAATAAATCTTCACTTATAGATCAAACAGTTGTATTTATCAATAAGATATTTATATACTCTTTTAGTTTGTTTTTTATTACTGTACTCATTGTGTATTTTTTTTACGCTCAATTTATACGCAAAGATATAGAGCAACCTATTGTTCAAGTAGGAGAATATATGACAGAGATACTCAACAATAAATATACGCGTTTAGAGCCACTCCATACAAAAATAGACTCTATTAATGTATTGTTTACAAATTTACAACAAATGTCAAAAAAATTCTCTACTTTAACAAATGAACTCAATATCAATCGTGAAATTTTGAACAACAAAGAATTTGTAGATGACATTACAGGATTACCAAATAAAAAAGTCTTTGAAAAAGAGATAAAAGCAATGTTTGTTACAAGTAAAACTGGATATATAATTTTAGCAAGAATTAATGACTTAGGAGCATTTGCAAATAAAAATGGAAGTAATGATGTAAATAATCTTATCAAAGATTTTGGATATAAAATAGTAAATCTCTTAAAAAAATATCCAAAAAACAAAAGTACTTTATATCGTTTTTTTGGTGCGGAATTTGCAATTATTATAGATATAGATGATTTAGAAGTTTTGAGAGAGATACTTTTTACTGTTTCGAATGCTTTACAAGATTATTTGAAAGATCACTATTTAATAGATGGCGATATTGTTTATTTCGGAGCGACACCTTTTGATAATTATGGAACGATGGATTCTATTTTAAGAAGTGCGCATGAATGCTATTTGGAGTGTGTTAAAAATAAACATGAACTTTTTACAATTTCTGATAATGCTGAATTGATGGAAAAAACACAAAAAATGGAAGTAGTTGTAAAAGATATTATTGAGAGTAAAGATTTTACTATTAAATTTATTTATGACACTTTTGAAATGGATAGTGATACAAAAATAATAATGCAAGATGCTTCTCCAATTATTATGAATTCAGAAACATTTGAAATGTTTCCTATTGGTATTTTTATATCTGTTGCTGAAAAATTAGAATTATCTTCTGTGTTTGATAAAATACTTATTGAAAAAGTTTTGGGTTATTTGGAGTATGAAAAGATCAATCATAAAATTGCTATAAATCTTTCTATGAAATCTTTAACGGATCGAAAATTTTTATCTTGGCTTGAGGGAATTTTACTTTATCATAAAACAGCAAAAAATAATTTGGTTTTTAGTGTTACCTCTTTAAATGCAAAAGAAAATCTATTAAAATTTACGAATTTA
>Ga0193961_1000021_pt1 | contig 67822 bp, 69 predicted proteins | sample FB_4_MG_FD_140371 | JGI IMG/M metagenome (GOLD analysis project Ga0193961, IMG submission 140371) | Microbial mat bacterial communities from the Broadkill River, Lewes, Delaware, United States - FB_4_MG | ecosystem: Environmental > Aquatic > Freshwater > River > Microbial mats | place: USA...
AAAATCTTCAAGCCATTTGATCCCTTTTTCAAACTCCAGCCACTCTTTTATACGATCACTAGTATCTTTAGCTTTTCTAAAATCCCATCGATAATCAGCTTTCTGTTTTTGTTTTTCAGTTTGATTTGAATTATTATTATAATTTTTAATTATCATTTTTTTATTTATTTTCGAATAATTTTCAAAATTTACTTTTGCTTTTTCGATATTTTCGAATCGGAAATTTCTCGAAATACAATGGTTTTTCCAAAGATTGAAGACATTTTTCCCACCAAAATCTTTGAAATTTGCATGGCTTAAATTTTCAATATCAAGCGAAAGAGGGTGTATTTTCTGACACCATTCAGTCCATTTATATTTAAGTACCCTTAATATCTTAAATTGAAACCCATTATTGAGATAATAGTCTTGAAACTTTTGATATTCTTCTGAGATTTTTAATAATTTATTTCTTGATTTTTCATTGAATATCTCTTCAATTTCAGCGTTTCTTAAGTTTACTTTTTGTTTCCAGCCACAGAAAAAATTAGTTTTTTCAAGTAATTTTTCCTTAACCTTAAATATAAAACAATCTCTCCATCCAGCACCACTGAAATAATTAATTAAGTTATTATAGTGAAGATTTAAGAGTTTGAAATGTCTCCAGATAGTATCTAGTTTAAGCTTCACCCCATAGTCAGATATAAGAGTCTCTCGAACCAGTTGTCTCGAAATAAAGAGTCCATTCTGATGTTTCTGAATCCAATTTTCATTTTGCAACTTTTTCAATACTATGTAGATTAATTGAGAATTTGAAGATAGATTTCTCATTAGAATAGCATCATCAGTTGAACTAGATCACTATTTTCCAATTTCTCGGATTCCGATTCCACTCTATGTTCTAAGTCGAGAGTCTCAAAATCTATACCTATTTTAAGACACAAATCCCTTATGTCATCGTGACAGAAACCTGAGTCTTCTAATTCTATCTCCATCTTTCTTGGATACTCTTTTGCGACTTTCCTCAAATCATCAATGATTAGTTCTTGGTTTTCTATTTCTTCTGCTTGATTTAAGTACTCATTCTTCTGAAATAGTTCTATCTCTTTTTGAATCGAATTACTTCGTTTCGGATTCATCTCATTTCTAGTATTAGAAGTGAGTTTCTGAATGATGAGCTTGAGTGCATTCTCTACATTTTCACATGATAATACCCTCCGGATACCTTTTAGATATCGCTTATTGAGACTTTTTTGCAATTTTTGAAATCCAGCATTAAAATAATCATCGAAATGATCACTTATTATTCCATTACTACGGAGGATATTTCTTACATTTTCCTTAAGTAAGACTGAATTATCACTTAAGTCATTGATTATGCTGTCGATTGTTTTATATTTCGGTGAATTTGCGATTATTTTTATATCCGTCATTTTATAATTCCTTTTGATACATATAATGTATATTAAGAAGTATACATTATATGTACTTAATGTAAACTAAAAATATCGTACATTTATTATGTATTATTTTTTTATATTTTGTAAAAGTTTTATATGTTATAATCTGTAAAATAAAAGGATTGACATGGATATTATATTATTTAATACTATTTCCTCTAAATTAAAAACTGTATTAGATATTGAAACTGATTCTCAACTTTCAGAAAAACTTGATTTAAGTAAAGCTAGTTTTAATAATTTGAAACATCGTAACTCGTACATTAAAATAATAGAAAAAGTAATTTTACATCATCCTAGTATATCGATAGATTACCTTATTTATAATACATCTAGTTATTTTCGCGAAGCGCAACTAGTAGCTCAAGAAGAGATGAAAATTGATGAACTTGATGATATCTTAAAAGATTTCATAAATAAAAATTCAAATGAAAAAAATAAACAAGAACTCTTAAATTTTGTGCTTGAATCAATTCAAAGACAAAAAGGACAAACTTTTTTCATTAAATTATTTAATAAAGTTACTGGAAGTTACTCAGGATTTCTTGTCGCATTGTACTCCTTTCTTAAAAGTATTGACAAAATAGATATTTCAAATAAAAAAGAATTTAATGAAATATTAGATAATTTTGAAATTCCAAAGGAAATTGAAAGATTGTTATTCAAATCTCATCTAGATTTGAAAAAAGTTAAAAATTTTTTTCAGCAACAGGAGATGACAGAAATAGATATTTTAGAAATAAAATATAACTCTATACAGCTGCAAAACATGATTAAAAAACAGCTGTCAAAACCAAATCAATATCTTTTGGAAATGTTCGAGTAATATTTATTTCTTATTTTAATCTTGTATTGATAAAATTTTGATAAGCATTACTTGTTAATTTAATCGGTGTCTTTTCATTTATTATTTTTCTTATTGATGAGATACTTACCCCTAAATCATAATAGTATTTTATATCCTGCGTAAACGGATCTAGTATACTTGGTTTTCTTTTTTTTTCTTTCATTATTGTACTCATTTTATATTCCTTGTTTTGTTCTTTAGTTATATATATTCACATTTTGTTGTCATTTTCCACACACAAATCTACAGATTTCATAAAATGACTCATAACTTTATCATCTTTTTTGAAAACTTCTTTTACAGGTGCTGGTTTAGATGGTTTAGTTACCATCACCACCTCTTTTTTAGTTTGCACTTGTGTAGGTGTAGGTATACTACTGTTATGCTTATTTTTATTGATGAAGTTATAAAGTCCAGCTCTGCTGATTTTAACTTTATTACTTTTTAAAAACTCCAATATTTGCTGAACTGTATAATTTTCAAAATATAAAGACATTATCTCATCTTTGAAAGTTGATAAGCAAGATACTCTTTTGTTTGGTTTACAATTTTTCATAAATGATTCTAATGTTTTCATATTTTTTTACCTTATTTATTTTTCTTTTGAATTATAATTTTTCCATTTTCCAACTCATGAAAAGTCAGATTTTCACTATTTTTTATGATTAATTGAGTAATTTCATCATTGCCAGCTACCTGAAAGCTAACACCATTCATAAAATAATCTAAGTTTGAATCTGCTGATACTACTGTTTTTGTTGTTGGTTCTGCGGATGAACTAGAATTAGAATAGCTATAATATGCTCCAACACTCAAAAAAGCAGCAGTAAAAGAGATGATAGAGGTAATTATAACAGCAGTCACAATTGATTTGAATTTAAACTTTTTCATAAATATTTCAAGATCATTAATTTGTTCAAATGTATCCATAACCTCCACGGATTCGAATATCTCTCCGTATTTTTCATATCTTTTAGATGCTGATTCAAGCTTTTTAAATTCAACTTTTCCTAAATTAGCATTTATTGATGTATCAATTTTTTTTGATATTTGATTTTCAATTTTTGATATATCTATATTTTTTTCTATATTTTCGTAGACATCAGAATAGTCATGCATTTTTATTTTAGTGAGTAAATCTAATATCTTTGATAGTTCTCTATTCTTTTCGACTCGATCTACAGCATTTTCAAGCTCTTTTGCAGAATATGATAAATTGCTTACAAGTGATTCAACTGAATCTATAGATATTTCTATTTTATTTTCACCAGTATCTTTTGCTTTTGCTTTTTTAGTTATCTTTTCATCATTAGAAACTGCCGAAGCACCAATATTAATCCCGTGAAGATCAAAAGCAGTATCTTCAATATCCTCATCATCCATTGTTTCCTGAAAATCATCATCATAATCTCTTTCCATATTTTTTCCTTTAAAATTTTATTTGTAACTATATTCACAAAAAGAGAAAATAGTTACAAAAATACAAAAAAGCTCATATCTCGACAATACGAGGTTTTTATCTGTAGGCTTATAATGTATTGGCTAAATTTCTAAAAAGTCTTTGTAGAGTGTGTTTTTTTGAGGCTTTTATTAATAAATCTGAAACTGCTCCTGTGCTACCGCCCTACGGTTGGTCTTTGTTTGATATATAAAAAATAAATAAATTTTAAAATCTTTTTTGCTTTTGCTTTTCATGTCACGATTTTTTTACATCGATTGAAAATGAAATGAACCATAAAAAAGAACTTAAATAAAAAGTGAATTTTTCAGAATCAGAAAAAAAATGTGAGTACAACCGAGAGGGCGTAAGGATTGTTAAGCATCTAAAAGATAATAAATAATAGATGCTTATGAGTATATGTATATGTTAATTTTGTACCGATAGCAACATAAGAGTTATGATTGTGACACTGATAGAAACAACCTTTATATAAGATGCTTTATCCTCTTGAAATGAAGCAATAACACCCATTTTCTCGCAATAATAGGTATTCTTATATTTTTTTCTCTCAAAATCATCAATTAAAATCATCCATATAAGAAACGCTGGGGCAAGTCGAATGGACATGAGAAATTCAATATATAGCTCCATTTTGAAAAAAACAAAAAATAGTAAAATAATCGCAATTAAAATTAAACCTTTTTTCTCAATATTTCTCTTTTTATCTGAAATCCCAAAGAAAAACATTGACATCACAAGAGCTGTAAAGATAGTTAGAACCGATACTAACAGATTCATATATCCATCTCCATTAATATCGAAATCAAAGTCTAAATGAACGAGGAAAGCAAAAGAGATTAAAAACATAGGAAGGTATTTATAGAAAAGTACCCTCCATTTTGCAACTTTTCTAAAATTTAAATTCTGAAATTTTTCAGTAGAGATTTTAATATTATTCTCATTTATTTTTTCTATCTCAACCTCTTTTTTTTCTATTTTTTTCAAAGTCCAAAACAGCACCGATGATGCTCCAGCTCCGAGATATTCAATTTCTCTTTTTTCTATTTGCATAATATAACCTTTTGATCTTTAAATATGTTTGCATCAATTTCAGTTAGAACGGAGAGCAAACCCTCCGATAATTTCTCTCTATCCTCTTTTTTTAAGACTGAATTGAGAAATAAATCTTTTGCTTTTGATAAAGTTTTGATATATTCCCTTATAATTACCACCTCATTTTTTTTTACTTTTCTAGCTTTTTCTGCTAGTTTTTTTGAGTATTTCTCAATTATTTTTAACTCTTTCATATTATTTCCTTTGTATTTGTTTATATCTATATTCACATTTTTTTAATTTTTATTTCAATATATAAAATAAATAAAATCATAAAAATAAAAGGAAATATCAAACTAATCAAACTGCTAGTTAATGATAAGACTATCATTAATAAGAAAAAATATAAGAATAATCGCAACCATAATCTAATGAAAGGTGATCTCTTTTGATTGATCTCTTTTTGTCTTTTCTTAAGTTCAAAAAAATCTAAATTATTTATTATAATTGATTCGTAGAATACTATTAGTGATGTCATTAAAAAAACAAATATTGTTGTTAAATTGAGAAATAATTGTAATAATATTTTTATATTATTGGATAAATCAAAAGTATTAAAATCAATCAATATTTTGGATATAAAAAATATTGCTGCTGGTACAGATATGATTAGAAAGATATAAAATAAATATCTAAAATATTTATCCAAATCTTTTATAGCGGTATAAATTGCTAAGTTGTTATCTATTTTTTTACTGAAGTACAGGGCAAGTATGTTTGCCACTGTTAATTTTAATTCGTTTTTATTTTTCATAATTTTTTCCTAAAGTTTTATTTTATGCGTTTCGTGTTGCATCGCATCAGTCATTGAGTCAAGTGATGAGCCAGCACCTATTTCGAACAGTTCCATTACCGCAGAGTGCATTGTTATAATTATTTTATAGATAATGATAACACTAAAAAGTGCGATACCAACCTCAATTAAGCCATCAAAGAAATAAATTTTCATGATCTCCCATTGTGAAGCTGTCGAAACATTAATGTTCTCAAGCATCCCTAAAATCACTCTTTTGCTAATAGATTCACCAAGAATCACAAACAACGAGTGACAAGTCATCGCTAACCATATACTCAGAACAAATAGAGGAAGTTCAATCATTGTTGATAAAATTTTAATTGAATATTTTGAGATTTGTTCTATATTGTGTTTCAGAAATAGCAAAGGTAAAATGAAAACAGATGCAAAATGAAAAATGAATATTTTTATGAAAATCGTGATAAATCTTCCAAGACCTATCAAAAATATACCAAGCACAGGTACAAGTGCTATCAATGTGATTGCAGCTTCATATCCGTACATCATTCCGATCAGTTCAGGGAACACCTTCCCTATACCACCAGCTACGATGCCACCAACTGCCGCAGTAGAAATTTTCTCCCAAATGCTATCTGAATCTTTTGTGAGTTCGAGACCAAGCGTTGCACCAGTTGCTGCACCGATGACCATTCCGTGGTCTTTTGCTATATTATAAATCGTTGAAGAGCCAGGTACAAGTAGATATGGGATAGTTGAAAGAAAGGAGTGTATCGTTGAGTCCAGCAGACTTGCTGATTCGAGATTGTCTTGTATATCCGTATCCTTTTCGATTAAACTCCCTATATGCTCAGTCTGCATAATTGTAATAGGTAACCCTAAAATACCTAAAATACCATAGTCACGGTCAAGTTCATACTGGAATTTTATCAAAGTTTTTATGATTTTAATTTTGCCATCATCAGGATTGCTTAAATTTGTAGTTGCATTCGTTATTGCTGTTACATAGTCATCATACCGCTTATTGAGTAGTGGTAACTTACTATTAGCTTTTCCACAAGCAGATAATAATACTTTTGGATAGTAACTACCCTTTATTGTTAATGGGTCATCATAGTAGTAGTTTTTTACAATCCCACCACCTGAAATAGGTTGATAATATGTTGCTCCGTTTCCATTGTCGATATTATCCGCATAAAAACTTAATTCTGAAGTTGGATATTTGTTTGTTTTATCTCTCATCAGTTGAGATACTAATGTATTTGAGTATGTCTTATTACAAAATGCTACAATATTTCTGTGCGTGTTGAAATATTTCACGGTCTGAATCTTACTCGCATAGTTATGAATTATATCATCTGTATTACTCAATCCTGCTCGTGAAATTAAACTATCAAACTCACTATCAACGATTGCATCCGTCGCATCAGTCGCCCAATTCATAAATATATAATAACCAATTCGCTCAAATTGTTGATAATTAGATTTCATAACGCTGTATTCTTCTACAAGTCCAGAAGTATTTTCTGTTTTGATATCTTCACGACCAACAGGTAAAAATAGGGCTACACCTATAAACAAAGTAGCCAAATAAGGTATCTTTTTGTCGTGATCTTGTTTCTCTTCAATCTTATTGACAAGTGGCATGGCAATGCTTCGACCTAATCCCCAAGTAGCAAAAAATGCTACAAGCATATACAAATATACCATACTTAAATCACTCAATTTTGCATAGACATCAGATATTGTTGCTGCTTTTGCCGAGATGAATTGACTGTTGTTGCTGGTGGTATTGATGGGCGTTCCATCTACTGATGAGATATCCATCATTGTTGTATCTGTAATTTGAGAATTGTAACCATCTTGAAGCTGAACTCTATTAGTTGATTTAGAGGATTGAACATCAATAATATCAGTATCAGTTAAGATAGCAGATAATAATATATCACTTATATTTAGATAATTATTGCCTGCATAACTTGTTATAGAATCTTTAATTGCTTTCTTTTGAGCATAAAGGTCACTATAGATAGCTTCACTGTTGCTTATCAGCGTTGCATTATAATTTGCAGCACCTATTTTATCTTTTTTTAAAAACTCTTTACAACCAGCTGGCATATGTAATTGATAATAGCCGAATGGTGTGTATTGATTATTTTTTTCAGAAACCGCACATGTATATGTTCCGTTTGCTAGGTTCACATCGTACAAAGCCGAAGTAAGGTTAGTATCAGGTATATAGGTTTTACATTGAAATACATCCATAGGCTCATAGTCGTTCATGCTAGTAAGCTTAACTTCACATACATCTGCACTCATCGGAGCTGGTTGCATCTCATCTACATTTGAGTATATCCCTTGATTTTTGAGGTTTTCAAATGATAATAAGGGTAAGTTATCATTTTTGTACTTATTTGTGTCACCTCTCTTATAATCCGCCTTAATCGCTTCATCATCATAGGTATTTGCCACCATTAAATTTGACATTAACACTATGAATAACAGTATATTTTTCATCTTTTTCCTTTTTGTTTTTATACCTTTATTCACAAATTTGGAATAAAAAAAAGAGAAGATAAATATCTCCTCTTTCTAAAAAATAATAATAGTATTTAATTTTTCATCTTTTTACCAATCATCTTCCTCCGCCTTGATCTCTTCATCAGAAAAAATAAACAAATTAGGCAATGCTGAAAACAGTTCATTTCGTTCAATAAAATCAAGCTCAAGCTCTCTATCTCCATTGAGATTATTAAACTGTTGTTTGAGGTCTTTTCTCTCTTTTAAACTTAATACTTTCATTTTATTTTCAACCACTTGTTTATCTACCATATAATTTTGAAATAAAAACTCAAGTTTTACCTCTTGCAAATTGTTTTCTTCTTTGAAGTTTCGTACTTCATTTCCACCTAGTTTTTTAGCATTCTCAAACTTTTTCCAAAGTTTATACTCATCAAGTTTTGAAATTTTCTTTTTATTCACAAATAGATCAGCAAAAGTTAGATTTTTTAAGTCTTCCTCTTTTTCATCGAAAGCATATTTTATAGAGTAAAATTCAGATAAATCTATTGGATAAGTTTTTTCAGCAATTATCTTTAAATCAACTTGTGGTGTATAACCCTTATAGAGGGTTTTATGGTTAGGTATATAACAAATATGTTCAAACTTTTCACCTAAACCATTCAATAAATCAGCATAAACAGTATTATATTTCTCATTTTTTATTGAGTAAGATTTACTCTTTTTATTTTGACTAGCGACATCTACACTTTCAGATTCCTCTTTATAGGTAAACTGTGTTTCACCGATAGTATTGCGGATTAAGTTGACTGTCTCTTCCTCTATTACAGAGAAATATATCCAAGCAAAAGCACTTGAGGTAAGGAGCTGTTGGAGTGCTTTATCATCTTTTGGTACATATTGGATTGCTGGACACATTATCCCACCTTTTGACCGAATCAATGTAAACAGTCGTTTCATCGATGCTTTATCCATGACAGTTGCAAACGATAAGAACTCATCCAAAGCTAAAAGAGTAAAATCAGTTTTCGTGTCAGGCATAGAGGTCATCACTTGTGATAAACACGCTGTGAACGCTGAAAATAGGGGTGTTAAACTTTTCTCATGTTCAGGAATGTTATCTAGTATTAGTTTGCACTGGTGTCTTTTTGCTAGAAAATCTTTAATCAAAAATATCTTTTGTTTTGGATTTTGCATCTGAAAAGCCATTATCTCCAGCGGTTCTAGGATAGCTTCCATAGTTCCCTTGATATCTTTCATCGAGTTCTGAGTACCTGACTCCATCTCTAAAAATAAATCTTTTATAGCTTTGATGAAAAATAACCACTTTTTATCATTGGTTTCACTTTTATACTTTGTTTTAATTTTGATTGATAGTTCATTATAGATACGATTTGAAGCTGCTGTAAAAAAGTCCTTTTTATCACCCATGATAGCATTAGCGTAGTTCTCAAAGAATGTTTTTATTATTCCTTCTTCCTCTTCCATGACATTCCATAATGCCCCCCTGGTATCAAAAGGCGAGAATAGAATATCATGTCTTTTTCTATAGAACTTTTCCACAAAATCCCCAGCTTTTACTTGATGAATTACAGCTCGTGAGTAGAATCTTTGAGATAATAATGAAAAGTAAAATTCAGATTTACCTGACCCCATTTTTCCCACTAAAAGAAGTGATTGTGTAAGGTTTAAAGGGGTAAAATGAAATTGTGTACTTTCTGCTTTTTTGACTAAAAATTTAGGTATTTTACACTCTTTTTTGTAGGTATCATCAAATCTAAACTCATCTATAAAAACAGTTTTCTTTTCTGATTTTGTAAAGAGTCGTTTTAATTCTCTTACTGTAGCCCATTTATACCCTCTCACAATGTCTCTAGGGTTCGCAAAACTACTAAATGCGTTCTTGTGAGCATAAGGGAAACGAGCATAAACAAATCCGTTCTTTTCTTTGAATTTGAAAAAAAAAGATAAAATAAATGCTCCAATTAATAGATAGATTAGTTCAGTCATCTTTGTATCTCCTCTACATTTACAAGGTTAATATTTAACTTTTTAATAATAGATGATAATAATAAAAACAAAGGTTCAGGCATTGTTATATTAACAACACCATCAACCACATCAACCTCAATATCTTCAGTTAATTTCTCTAACCCAATATCTACAACTTCCTCTTTTACATGATCTTTAATATCCATATAAACCTGATTTTTACTACCCATTTTATCCTCTTTGTTGTTCTTTTGATGATTCTTGTTGCTTTTCTGCAAGATTTAAATCATTCTTATCTATATTCACATTATTAGCTTTTTCTTCTAATTTCACCTGCATCGATAGAGTTTGAAGATGCTCCGCAAATTTGTGCAATTCTTGTGGATTTAATTTCCCATCTTTATTGATAAGTCTTTCAAATGATTTCTCACTAGAGAGGTCTTTGATTCGTTCTGTTAGCTCCTCTTTTGCTTTTTCATGTAGTGCATACACCTCTGTACCTTTGTTTTTAGTTTCTATTTGTTCCACTGTTTTTTCAATGTTGTTATATAGCGTTTCTTGAGCGTATTTATCAACAAATTTGAACTCTCCAACTGTACTCTGCTTTAATATTCCAGCTTTTTCAAGCTCTTTAGCGTTTCTTATCGATGCTTCTTTGAATTTTTCAACTATTTCAGGATCAACACCATTAGCTTTTGCTTTTTCTGACCATTTATCAAGTGATTTTGTAGATATACCGCCAAATGCTACTGCTGAGATGTTCATAAAGTTTCTGTTTGGTTCTGCTGACTTTTGGTTAACAGATTGAAGCTCTTTCCATGTATTCATCATCTCTTTTTTAACTGCTGGGTCTTTTAAGTTGATAGTAGGAGTTCTATCCATAATTACTTCAGGTTCTGCTGAATTTTGCTTGAGAGGTTGCACCAGCTTTTTAGATATCTCTTTTACTTCTTGAGCTTTCTCGTGTATAGTATCTTTTTTTTCTACCAGCACTTTATCCTCAAACGCAAGTTTTTGAGTCTCACTCATACCTTGATAGGCTTTATTTTCAAGTAAAATATCTATCTTATCAACTGCATTCATACCCTTAGTTAATGCTTTAAAGTCTTCGATTGATTGGTTTGGAGCTGCTTCTTTTTTCGCATAAACATCTATTTTCTCTTCAAGTTTTTTGATTATCGCACTCATGTCATTAATCTTATTATTTTGTGTTGATAGTTTTTCTACATTTATGTCATAGACCTCTTTATGCTGATTTTCTTGCACTGTTTGAGCTAAAGCTGTTTTAGCTTCAATCGGATTGAGTCCCATTCTTGCGGCTTTTTTCATAAACTCATCTTGAAGTAGTTTATCACCGAGTTTGTTATCACTCAGTTCTGTTATATTATTATTTCTCACAAACTCTTTTGCAAGTGGCACTAACTTCTTATGCACTGATTGATTCAAATCTAAATCTTTTAATGGTGGAGCTTTGTTAAATTCTTTCATTTGATATTTCTCAAGGTATTTATCTATATTTCTATTACTAAGTGAATTTTCTTTCACTCTGTCAAAATAATTATCAACTTTTTGAGCCATTTTTTGAATTATGTTGTTTGTTTTATTGGCGGCATTTATGAGTAAACCTCTTAGACCAGTAGGGCGATTAACAGCTTCAAGAAAATTATCTTTCATATTATCTGGGACAAGATTACTTCTTGCAAATCTTGATAATGTTTTTTTATCATTTTTTGAGATTGCCATATCTAACTTTTGCGACATCATCTTAGATACTGTTGCTGTAAAATTTTTGTTATCTATAAGATTATTCCCATTGACAACACGAGTAGGATTATCTTTGATTTGATTTAATGTATTGACATTTAATAACGATAAATCAACCTTTTTATCCATAAATTTGGCATTTACCACTTTACCATTTTTAATTTTTATATCAATAGGTTCATCATTCATCAATACTGTATATTTTTTTGCGATTAAATCCATAATTTATTCCTCCTCATTTAATTTTTCGATAACAGGTGTCACCTCTTGTAGAAATAATGTAGCACCTTTGACAGCTATAGCTTCATCATTCTCATCATTAAATGTAATTAAAGAGTGTAACAACACTACCGCTTTATCGTGCAAATCAATGATAAGATGTTTGTCTAGCCAACATACACGATTGTCATCTAATTCCTCTATTGCATTCTCTAACCCTTGAATTAACTTTAAATTTTTCATAATTCTATATCCTTTTTATTTTGTTTGTTTTTTTGCATTTTTGCACCTTTTTCTGCAAGTTGAATATCATCCATTGTTATGATAATCTCTTCTCTATTTTTTCCAAAGTCTCGATTTGAATCATCATTAAGTCTTTCAAACTCATCTCTTCCTCTTCGTTTTCGTTCTCCTGAGGTATCAATTTTTCTATGAGCATCTCTAACATCTCGAACATCGCTGATGTCTGTTTCTGCTTTTCTATCTGATTGTTTACAATCTCTTGTAAAAGCTTTAACTCTGTCACTTCTTCTTCCATTTTCTAACTTCTCCTCAATTGAATTTCTATCTATATTCACAAATTTTGATTTTATTTTTTCAACAGATTTGAACATCTTTTGAGTGTCTAATTTTGTAGCTCGTAGGTTCACCAGCAGTATATCATCCATACTTTTTAACTCTAATTTTTGTTTTTCTTGAGCTTTTTGTACTTTTTTATAGAGAGTTTCAATTTTAATTTTTGGAATACTTTTTTTTTCTTGAGATTTATTCATTTTTACAGCGATTTTTGCTGTGACATTATCGGCTGTTTTGTGATATTTATTTTTAATTTGTTTTTGAGTTCGATATACTAAATTATCAATATTAATATCTTGTTTTTGCGTAGTTCCAATAGATGGGGGTGTTTTGATTTTATTATTTAGATTTTTTAGAAGTTGATCACAATCAAGATATTTTGATATATCTTTTACATTTTGATTTCGAACTGCTGTTCTATCTATATTATTAAGATCTTGTTTTTTCTCTCGTGTATCAAAAAATGCTCGCAAACTCAATTCTTGTTTTTTCTCTCGTGTATCAAAAAATGCTCGCAAACTCAATTGAGAATCTGTCAAAAATGGATATTTCTTTTTCAATACTTCCATTTTTGCTTTTATTTTTGTATTTCTGTTTGAAGATGCAGTAATAGCTTCATCATTTACATGTTTCAGTTCGTACATGCAATTATCAACATCTTTATCTCTGAGCTCAAATCCAGCTTTTTCAAGCTCTTCTTTTAAACTTTGACGATAAAACTGCCCTAAATTTTTTATGATTGGGCTACCTTTTGCAAGTAATTTTGAGGCATCGATTGCTCTATATTTATTATCAATTTTTGTAAAATTCATAATTACTGAGTGCGTATGAAGATGTGGCTGTAGTGATCTACTTACATCATGTTGGAATTTAGCAGCAACCATATTGTCTGTATTCAAAACTACTCTTTTTTTATCTTTTTGAACTCTTGATTTTATGTGATTTTTTTCAATATGCTTCAAAGTGCTATTTACAGCTTTATCATGGAGTTTTAAAAGCGTTTCTGCTAGTTTTGTATCACCTTTTTCTAAAGCGACTTCATAAGCAATACTGATTGATTTTGAGGGGGACATAGTAAAGTCAAATGCTGGTACGGTAGTTTTTTTATTTGTTTTTGCGTGGATAAGACTTTCACCTGTTGATGGATTGATGCCTTTTAGAAGTTGCTGGAAACTTTCGTGAGTCAGGTCATTTAGACCTAACTCCTCTTTTAACTTTCCGAAATACTCACCTTGCTCCTTGCTGTAGTAGTTATCTTTTGAATAGTAGGTGCTAGCTTGTTCAACACCTAATTTTCTAACTGTTAGCATCTTCTTGAGTCAATGCAGCTCTTAGCTCTTTTATTTTTGAGATTATTGCGGATTGAAAAAAGGCTTTTTGACCATCTTCAGAAGTACTCCATATGTTAGACATTGTGAATTTACCAATTTTATAATTTTTTTCTTCAAAGAGATCAAACTTTTTTTCAGATTTTTGTACCATCATTTGATGATTTTCTCTGCAAATATAGAGATGCACTTCATCAGTATCATTGAAATTATGCGATTTTAAACCATTTGTCAATTCTTTAATGATAACATCTGTATCAACTTCTAGTAGATTTTTGCTGTAACTTAATTGAAAATCTTTCATTTTATATTCCTTGTTTTTTTTAATTTTGTTTGATATTTTATTTTCATATCTGTCTATATTCACAAATTATAGAAAATCCCCAATAGGGATTGATTATTGATATTTTTCATTAAAAGAATTTATGAACTCTCTTGTTGCATCATGTCGTTTTGTTTTTGAATATTTTTTGATGTCTGCTTTATCTTCATATCTCTTGAAAAATGATATTTCATGATTAAAGTCAACCGATATATGAGCGATATTGTTGTTTAATTCTTTCAGTTCTTGAAGTTTATTTTCTAATGTTTTTACATATGATTGATAGAAACTATTTTCATTATTATCTGACATTTTCAAAATATCAAGAAAAATATCTGATAGTTCCACAAATTTCCTACTATTAAAGAAAACAGAAACTGCTGTCAACTCTTGCTTTTCATCCAAACCAATAATAGTATTTATTTTTGTATTGCCAAGCTCCTCGATTGCAAGTTTTGCAAATTTTTCTCTTTCATTATTGATATATTTTTTTTCAATATTTATGAAATAATTTCTTATCTTTTTACCTTGAGAGGTTCTTGAAGCCATAGCAATATGTTTTGCTGTATCTAGGGTTATTATGTAGTCTTTTGATCTTCTATCTCCTCCTCTCTCTTGAGTTTGAGTGTTGTTTGATTCGCCTTTTAGGGCGACCTTTAAATAATCAATATTTTCATCTAAATCAAGAGATTCAATTTGACTTTTCATCCAATTTGAATAATCTTTTTTAATTTCCAACTGAGCCCATAAATCCCTTGAATTAACGGTTTGTAGCATATCTGCACCTAATTTTTCACTTGTAATTTTTATAATTTCCATTATATTTCCTTTGTTTTTTATTATTTGATATTTCTCAATATCTACTCTTATTCACAAATCTTCCTCTTTTTCATCCACCCCAAATCCACCCAATCCACCGCCACTTTTTAAAAGTGGCATTGGTGCAAACCCTTGAAAGTAGAATTTCAATGGACTTATACTGTACTTATGGTAGATTCTCACTAGACTATGTAGATTGTTGTAGAATAAGCTAGAAAACACCTTATTTGCGGTGCTTTCTTTTTTTAAAATAGTTTTGAAAAGTTTTGTTTTAAAATTTCAAACAAAACTTTTGCGTCACACGAATTTTGATATTTGGGCATCAGCTTATTGAAAATTGCTCTGTTTCTATTTGCCTTTTCATAAAACATATCTATCGCTTCTTTTTTTGTTAGCTGCTGAGAAATACTTGCTAGATCTAATAATATCTGCTCTTCATCTTCGGCTATCTGGAATGAGTTTGAGAATGGAACCGCTACATATTTATCTTCTGAAAAATATTTTGAAGCTTGGGGAATACCTAATTTCTCGCTCCCAAAAAAATATAGAAATTCTTCTTTTAATTTTTCAGAATCAAAATATTGATTTAAAATGTAATATGTATTTTCAGGTTCATTGATAAGTTCATAAGTCTCATCTGCATTTTTGATATACTTTTTTACTCGTGAACATGGAAGCAAAAACTTTTTTTCAAATGGAATATCACCAAGCAATTTTAATACTTCTTTAGTGTCATTACCACCACCACAATCAATAATATAATCCATTGTTGAATCTTCCATCAAGTCGAAGAACATATCATTAATGGCATCATCCTTCATATCCACATTAAAAGATACAGCATTTTCATTATTTAATATTGAAGAGTTTTTAAATTTTAAAGAGTCATTATTATCATCAATTTCAATGATTTTAAATTTTCTGTTTTGACCTTGCAATAAATTAGCTAGAATTACACTTATCAATGACTTACCGACACCGCCTTTTGTACCAGCTACAACATATACTGTTGCACTTTTGTTTGTTTTTTGTTTTTCACTCATTTTATATTCCTTTTAAATTTGATATTTTGTATCTACCTCTATTCACAAATTTTGAAAAAAGTATTGACATTCAAAATATATTTTTGTATAATAAATCCGAAAACATAACTGAATCAATCTCCTAGGATTAATTACCCTTGGATAATTTTGAATCGAATTAAGGTAAGGAGTTAAATCCTTACCTTTTTTTATGATGGGTGGTTTTATCTGTAAAGGGTTGGGGATTCTTTAAGAAAGGATTCGGTTATGTTTAGACTATTATTAATTTTAGTCGTGGTTGGATTTATCCTAGTAGTACCAATTTATTAAAACTACAGAGGGGAGTAATTACCCCCTCGAATTCAACTATTTTTCAACTCAACTAAATAATCACTCCACCAATTCATCAGCTTGATTCTTTCTTCTATATATTGAGCTTTATTATAAGTTCTATGCACACTATTACCTACAGAATGTCCTAGCTGTATCTCTATTACATCACTTGGTATCTGATGTACATGTATATTTTCATGTAAAATAGTACTTGCAGTATGCCTAAACCCATGAGCTGTAAGATTAAATCCCATTCTTTTCAATGCAAAATTAAATGTATTTTCACTTAATGGTTTTTTCGTAGAGATAAGACTTGGAAGAATTAAATCAGAACCACAAGAATAAATTTGATGCTTTTTGATGATATCAATTATATAATCTGATAGAGGTACTATAAAATCAATATCTGTTTTCATCTTTTTTTTAGATATAGACCAGATCTTTTTTTCAAAATCAATTTCATTCCATTCCATATATCGTAAAGGGTAGGGTCTCATAAATAAAAATGGTAATAATTGTAATCCTATCTTGGTATTGAGTTCACCAGAATAGTTATCTATTGCTAAGAGTACCTCTTTTAAAATGGATGGATCAGTTGTATGGGCAAAGTTAGTTTTTTTCTTTTTTGAAAATAATAAGTTTTTATCAAGATCAGCTAAAATATTTCTTTCTATTTTTTGCAAAGTGGAAGCATACTTAAATGTCATGTTAAGAAGTGAGAAAACTTTTTTACCATTTTCTGTAGCACCTCGTTTTTCCATTATCATCAATGTATCAATGATATGTTTTTTTGTTAATTTATTGATTTTTATATCGCCTATATATGGATATATGTTTTTTTCTATCCTTTGCACCATGTCCACTCTAGTAACTTCTTCCCAATCACTTCTAGTTGCAAAATACTCTTTTATCAACTCTTTTAAGCTTTGTACAATGATAACTTCTTTTTTCTCTACAGGATTTATACCTTGTGATTTTTTTTCATTGTAGTCATTAGCTATCTCTCTTGCTACAGCTAAAGTAACTTCAGGATAACCACCTAATGATATACTATTTCTTTTTTTATTATAGGTATAATCATATCTCCATTTCTTTTTACCATTGGGAAAAATAATGATAGATAATCCATCCCCATCAAATAGTTTGTACTGTTTCTCTTTTGGTTTGCTATTTTTTATCTCCAGATGACTAAGCGGTTTTGTAGTTTTGTTCATTTTGTATTTCCTTATATATTTATACTTCACTTCTATTCACAAATTAATGAAATTAAATCTTTTTATATATTTTTAAGAGTGTATCTATGTTGAACGCTTGTCCGAATCCGTCCGAGGTTTGTAAATGGTGATATTTTTAATAGCTGCGGTACAAAAAATATTGTATTAATTTATACCGCAATAGTGTACTGCTGTTAGTTTGAATTAGTATACTATTCAGTGATTATATATGACAGTATAAAAGATTGATAAAGGCTTTAAATAAGGGATTTTTAGGTAATTATGATAAGTTGTAAAAATGTTGATTGGCGACCCCAGCAGGATTTGAACCTGCGTTACAAGGATGAAGTCCTTGGGTCCTTGGCCACTAGACGACGGGGTCTTTTTGAGCCAAAATTATAGTATAAGATTAGTTTATTGTTTCTTAATTATTGATGCTTTCTTTGATATTTTTGGCAATTGTTACTATTTTTTTGATTTTTTCATTGTAATTTAGACTATCATCTAAAAGATGTTTGACAAAAGCACTCCCTACTATCACGCCATCGACCCCTTGTGATTTTTCTTTTGCTGTTTTTTCATCGACACCAAAACCTATATATAAAGGTGTATCTGTTGTTTTTCTTACATTTTCTATGATTTGTGATAAATCTTCTTTTGCACCACTTCCTGTGATACCAGCATAGGCTACCATATAGATAAACTTACTGCTATCTTGTGTAATTTTTTGGATTCTTTCAAAACTATCAGTAGGAGCTACAAAATTTATAAGAGATTGATCATATTGTTTGAATAACTCTTTGTATTTTATTGCTTCTTCATAGGGTAAATCAGGGATGATTGAACCTGATACATTAAACTCTTTCCCTTTTTGTAGGAATTTTTCTATTCCATACTGAAAATATGGATTGAGATATCCCATCCAGAGGGTATCCATATGAGGTGCTATTTTACTTGTAACTTCAAATAAGTCTTCAAGTTTAAAGCCATTTTCTAAGGCTCTTAAGCTTGCTTTTTCAATGACAGGTCCATCTGCAACTGGGTCAGAAAAAGGGATACCTAACTCCAAAGTATCTACACCTGCTTCTTTCATATGTAATGCAAGATCTACAGTAAAATTATTTTCTGGTAAAGATGATGTTAAAAATCCTACTAAATGTTTCATACTAATATTCCTAATTATAATTAATTTTATTTTAGGTATAATCTTAGCATAAAATTAATAACAAAATTATAAGAAAAAAAGGAGTGCTAATGCAACGCCCTACAAAACAGACTATAACTTCCCTCTTAAACGCAAAAGGGAAACGAAAACTTACTATGATTACAGCATATGATGCTTTATTTTCAAAATTATTTGATAGTACAGTAGATTTTATTTTAGTTGGAGACAGTCTTAATATGAGCTTTGGAGGAAATAGTGATACTTTAGGTATCACTATGGAAAATATGATTTATCATACAAAAGCAGTTTGTAATGGTGCAAAAAATACTTTTGTTATTTGTGACATGCCTTTTGGTACATATATAGACGAACAAACTGCTTTCAAAAATGCGATGAGCGTATACCAACAAACACAAGCTGATGCAGTAAAAGTTGAGGGTGGAAAAAGTAAGGCACATATTGTCAAACATCTAACAGATAATTCTATTGCAGTTGTGGGTCATATAGGTTTGATGCCACAAAATGTACGCAGTGAAGGTGGGTACAAAATCAAAGGGAAAGATGCTCTTAATATCAAAGAACTTATAGAGGATGCTCAAGCTATCGAAAAAGCAGGTGCATTTTGTATAGTATTGGAGGGTGTAAAACCTGATGCAGCAAAACAAATTACAGAATCTGTATCGGTTCCTATTATTGGTATTGGTGCTGGATTGGATGTAGATGGTCAAGTGTTAGTATGGTCAGATATGTTAGGGTTTTTTGATGAATTTCAGCCTAAATTTGTACGAAAATATCTGGAGGGTGCTTCTTTGGTCAAGGAGAGTGTAGCTCAATATGTACAAGATGTTTCAGATAAAAAATTTCCATCTGATAGTGAAATATATTGAATAAGAAAGGAATTTTATGAAAACGAAAAGAAATGTGATTTCGACTATTGCTGTGATTATGGTGATTATGTTTATTGCTATGATTATCAATATAACATTGAATCTACGAGAATTTGGTATAGATAGTGCAAAAACAAAAGCACAATTAGTTTCTCAAAGTGTAAAAAATGGACTGACAGCTCATATGGTCAATGGAATTATGCAAAATAGAGATTTTTATATTAATGAAACTAAAAACTTATCCAATATAGATGATTTGTGGATTATTCGATCTGATGAAGTAAATAAACAATATGGTGTTGGTACAGAACTCGTGAAAGATGAGATAGATCAAAAAGTTTTGGAAACTGGTGAAACAATTGATGTTATCAAAGAAAACTTTTTTGGGCACAGTACATATCGAATCACAATCCCTTACAAAGCTGAAAAAACGAGTTCTATTAATTGTCTTGATTGTCATGAGACACAAGTAGGAAATACGCTGGGTGCAATCTCGATGGTGATGACTATGGATGATTTAAAAGAAACAAGTCTTGTTATAATTTTATATGTATCTGCTATCTCATTTGTATTAATTTTAATTATCTTGTTTTTTGTAAGAAATTTGATTACACCTTATATTTCAATATTTCAATCAATAAAAGATGTCATGAAAGCTGCAAATAAAGGGGACTATTCTGGAAGAATTGTAGATATAAATTATGGTGAAGCAAAAGAGGTTGCACATTGGGTCAATGAGCATATGGGTAAATTACAAAATAACTTATATGAAATAGAACGAAAAATTAATATCTTTTTAACTGCCCATAAATCAGATGATGAATTAGACCCAATGATACAAGTACAAAATACAGTGACAAGACTCGCAGATATTTATAAGTTTAGAAAAACGATTGAACATGATGAACATATAGAAGATGTTTATCGTAGATTTGCATTTGTTTTGATGGAAAAGTTTAATATACAAGATTTTAATTTTTTAGAAGCGGATACTACCAATAAAAAAACTGAAATAGTGTATATAAGTAAAAAGATTATATGTGAACCTATTGTACATGGATGTAGAGCTGACAGAACGAATACTCTTGTAGATTCATGTCAATTTAAAGATGTATGTGAAAGTAATAAAGAAACAGAAAGATTTTATATATGTGTTCCATATTCTATATCGAATGATTTGGATTTTATTGTTTCAATAGTTTCAAATACAAAAGAAGAACACCTACGAGCACGAACATTATTACCGTTTATTAATGATTATGTAGATTCTTCAAAACCTGAAATAGTGAGTAAAAAGCTGATGCAGATTTTAGAAAAAAATGCACAAACAGATCCTTTGACAAATTTATATAATAGAAAATATTTAGAAAAATATATAGATACGCAACTTTACAATGGTAAATATAAAAAGCTACCATGTGGTCTGATGATGGTTGATATTGATTTTTTTAAATTAATCAATGATAATTATGGGCATGATATTGGAGATATTGCTATTAAAACAATTTCAAATACTCTTACAGATGTAGTGGATGAAACAGATGTAGTTATTCGATTTGGAGGAGAAGAGTTTATTGTAGTTTTAAATGACTGTACTGATGAGAAACTTCATAGTAAAGCTGAAGAGATTCGAATTGCATTTTCACAACAAAAAATTCATGCAGGAACAGAGTCTTTTAGTAAAACAGTAAGTATTGGTACATCTTTATTTCCAAATAAAGATAAGACTTTTTGGAAATATGTAAAACAAAGTGATATTGCATTGTATCAAGCAAAACATAGTGGAAGAAATAAAGTTATTCGATATGAAGAGGGTATGGAATAAAAAGTTTTTAGTACTAAATTATATTAGAGGATAGAAGAATATTCTTTTCTCTACCTTTATCTCTTTTTCTTTTTTTATACTATATTCAAACAAATCATAAAAAGACTTATTAGTTACAAATATATTTCAAAGTTATGATATTTTAAGTAAAAATATTTTTACTATCTATTTATAACTAAAAAAAATAATAAAAATATTTAAATATAATAATACACAACTTTGTTTAAGAATTTTTTGTTATTATCCATTTTATAAATATCAAAAGGATTAGTATGTGTAGCACAGTTAGTAAAAATGAGGCATTAGAGTATCATAGAGTTCCAAAACCAGGAAAAGTTGAAATAGCAACGACAACAAAATTAGAATCACAAAGAGATTTATCTTTAGCGTATTCTCCAGGGGTAGCATTCCCTTGTGAAGAGATTCAACAAAACCCAGAACTTGCCTATGAATATACATCAAAAAGAAATTTGGTGGCAGTTATCTCAAACGGAACGGCTGTATTAGGTCTAGGTAATATTGGTGCATTAGCTTCTAAGCCAGTGATGGAAGGAAAGTCAGTATTGTTCAAAAAATTTGCTGCAGTTGATGCTTTTGATATAGAAATAGACGAAACAAATATAGATAGATTTTGTGAAGTGGTAAAAGCAATTTCACCAACATTTGGAGGAATTAACCTTGAAGATATTAAAGCACCAGAGTGTTTTGAAATTGAAAAAAGGCTGATAGAGGAGCTTGATATTCCTGTGATGCATGATGACCAACATGGAACAGCAATCATCACTACAGCAGCACTTATGAACGCCGCTGATATGATGAATAAAAAGCTTGAAGATATGAAGGTTGTGGTTATAGGTGCAGGTGCGGCTGCTATAGCTTGCTCTACTATGTATAAAGGGGCTGGAGTTCAAAATATTATTATGTGTGATTCTAAAGGGGTTGTCCATGATAAAAGAACAGATCTCAATAAATACAAATTGGATTTTGTAACTAATAAAGCAGTAACAATGGAAGAAGCATTTACAGATGCAGATATGGTTCTAGGACTTTCTCGTCCAGGTAGTTTTACACAAGAACATGTCGCTTTGATGGCAGAAGAACCTATCGTATTTACTCTGGCTAATCCAACTCCAGAACTTTTCCCATCAGAGATACGAGAAGTAAAACCAAAAGCAATTATAGGGACAGGTCGATCAGATTTTCCAAATCAAGTGAATAATGTATTAGGTTTTCCTTTTATATTTAGAGGTGCATTGGATGTTCAAACAAAAAAAATAAATATGACTATGAAAATAGCTGCAGCAAAAGCAATTGCTTCTTTAGCAAAAGAGCCATTGACTCCTGAACTCAAAGAGTTATTTGGAGATTTGACATATGGAAGAGAGTATATCATCCCTATACCATTTGATAAAAGACTTATGGTAGAAGTATCTTCAGCTGTTGCAAATGCAGCTGTAGAGAGTGGAGTAGCTCGAATCAAATCATTTAATTTGGAAGAGTATAGAGAAAAATTATCTCAAATGATATAAAAAATTATGAGTATCACCAAAAAAGTAGGAACTCTTTTTGGTGATGGTTTTTAGTTGATTATTTTTTGTTCTTTAAAAGTTCACAATATTCTTTTGCATGATAAGTGATGATGATACCAGCACCCGCTCTTTTAAAACTTAAAAGTGTTTCACACATAACTCTTTCATAATCTATAAGTCCTGCAATCCCTGCATTTTTAAGCATCGCATATTCTCCACTTACATTATATACAGCCAATGGCAAGTTTGTGTTGTTTCTAATGTCTCTTACAATATCAAGATAAGGAAGTGCAGGTTTTACCATAAGAATATCTGCACCTTGTTTTTCATCTTCAAGTGATTCTTCTATAGCTTCTAGTCTATTTGCTGGATCCATTTGGTACATATTTCTATTTCCATGTTTAGGTGCTGATTTTGCAACATCTGCAAATGGTCCGTAGTATCCACTAGAAAATTTTGTACTATATGCCATAATAGGAAGATTCTCAAATCCATTTGTGTCAAGTGCAGTTCGGAGTGTCTCAATAATACCATCCATCATACCACTAGGTGCAATCATATCCGCACCAGCTTTTGCATGAACCAAAGCCTGTATTGCTGAGAGTTCTAAAGTAGCATCATTATCTACAGTTGAATCTTCATTTAAAATTCCACAATGACCGTGATCTGTATACTCACAAAAACATAAGTCTGTTACAATAAACATATCTGGAAACTCTTTTTTAATCGCTTGAATAGTACGAGATATAATACTATTTTCACATAAACACTCACTTCCTACACTATCTTTTAGATCGGGAATAGCAAACAAAATAATACTATTTAATCCTAAAGTTCGTATATAAGCACACTCTTTGATAATCTCATCAATTGACATTTGGAAAACACCTGGCATAGCAGATGCTTCCTCTTTTATCTCTTTTCCTTCTCGTACAAAAAGAGGATATATCAAATCAGCAGGGGTTACAGCTGTTTCCCTTACTAAGTCTCTTAAAGTTTCATTAATTCTTAATCTTCTAAATCTTTTAAACATATTATTTACCTTTTTTGGATATTATTTCTCTAATATTAACGAAATAGGGATTAAATACTTATGAATATAGAAGTTTCAAATGTTGCGAAATTGCCAACAAAACACGGTGATTTTTTAATACAATCTTTTAAAGAAACAGCCAAAAATGGAGTTAAAGATCATTTAGTGATTTTTACAAAAGAGTTAGAAAAGATACCAACAGTAAGAATACATAGTGAGTGTTTAACAGGAGATGCTATTGGAAGTATAAAATGTGATTGTCAAGCACAATTAAATTATGCTTTAGATTTTATTCATCAAGAGTTAGGTATGGTAATATACTTACGACAAGAAGGACGAGATATCGGACTTTTCAATAAAGTCAATGCGTATTCTTTGCAAGATCAAGGGTTTGATACTGTAGAAGCAAATCATCAATTGGGTTTTGCTTCAGATCAAAGAACTTATGAAGTGGTTGATTTTATTTTTGAATACTATAAGATAGAAAAAATTAAACTTATGACCAATAATCCTGCAAAATTAAATGGAATAAAAGTAGAAATAGTAGAGCAGGTCCCAGTAAAAGTAGGAAAAACAGCACAAAATACAGAATATTTAAAAATAAAAAAAGAAAAAATGGATCATATACTATGATATTACAAGAAAAATTAGAAAATATAGATTTGCAATTTGATAAATTATTTTATGAAAGATGTGATAAATATATTGCTCTTTTACAACAATGGGGAAAAATACACAATCTTACTGCTTCTTTAAAAACTGAAGAGATTATAAATAACATGGTTGATAGTGTGTATCCTTTGAAATTTCTCAATGATTTTTATTCTTTGGCAGATGTAGGTACTGGTGCTGGATATCCAGGGATGTTATTGGCAATAGCGAGACCAAATGTACGAGTTGTACTTGTCGAACCACGGGCAAAAAGAGTTGCTTTTCTAAATTTTGTAAAAAGTGCTTTAAAACTTGAAAATGTTTTTATTGAACAAAAAAGAATCGAAAATGTTCAAGATCAAAAGTTTGATATTATTACTAGTCGTGCTGTTTCAAATACAAGTTTACTTTTGGAGTTAACAAAACATCTCAAAGAAGATACAACTGAGTATCTTTTTTATAAAGGAAGTTTGTGTACAGAAGAGATAAAAGATGCCAATGTAAAAAACTATCAAATTTTCCCAGTTGGTGAACATAGAAATTATTTGTATATGACAAATCAAGAGGATTAAATTGTGGTAAAAATTTTACTTTTAGGGCTTGTATTATTTGTGGTTTATATTATTTTTTTTAAAAAAAATAGAGAAAAAGATATTAAAAAGAAAAAATATGATGAGATTACAGATACGATGGTAGAGTGTCCAAAATGTGGAACATATGTATCTAAAGATGATGCTATTTTAAGTAATGGTAAGTATTTTTGTTCAAAAGAGTGTTTACAGTGATTTTGATTGGTGATGAAAATATAGAATGTAAAGCTATACAAAAGATTAGATCAATAAATGATATCTCTACAACGCTACCAAACTGCACACTACTGTACCCCTTTGATTTTGAAATGTTACGATACACTCAAAAAAATAATTTAGATTCAGCTATCATAGTGAGTAATTTAAAAGAAGTTATTTATGCTGCTTCATTTATTGCAAAATATATTATCTTAGATAAAAATATTGCTAAACAAGCACAAAATATCGCTGATAATTATATGTTTGATAGTAAAATATTAGTTATAATTGAAACAAATGATGAAATAGTGTCACATGCTTTAGATGAGATTGATGGTGTTATTTATAAAGAGGTAATAGAAAATGGATATAAAAGAAAGTGACAATGAACAAGATGAATTAGTCTATTCATCACATACACTCAAAATGAGTATTTTAATGACTCCAGAAAAAGCAAATTTTTCAGGAAATATTCATGGGGGTGCGATATTGAAACATCTTGATGAGATAGCGTATGCATGTGCTTCGAGGTATTGTGGACATTATGTTGTGACATTATCTGTGGATAAAGTATTGTTCAAAGATCCTATACGAGTAGGGGAGTTAGTGACTTTTTTGGCATCTGTAAATTTTACAGGAAAAACTTCTATGGAGATAGGGATTAAGGTGATTGCAGAAGATGTGATCAAAAGAACTGTAAGACACACAAATACTTGCTATTTTACAATGGTAGCCCTCGGTGAAAATGGGAAACCTACAGCTGTTACCCCTTTAGAGCCACATGATCCTATTCATATCAAAAGATATGAAAAAGCGAAATTAAGAAGAGCATTGAGAATGGAAAACAAACTTTAATGAGATCTTATACCGAATTAAAAATATAGCCAGTATCGATACGAGTTTCGATATATTTGTTATTGAGTATTTTACGCACTCTTCGTATCAAACTACGAATTGATTCTGAAGAGACATCTTCTCCTTTCCAAACAGTGTTTTTGATCTCTTGATAGGTGATAATTTTATTTTTGTGAGTAAGAAAGAGTTTCATCAACTCTCCTTCTTTTTTAGTGAGTCGAATCTCCACATTGTTTACTATTATTATAGATGATTGTAAATCAAAAGAATTTTTTTCATCAAATAGAATACTATCTTTTTTAATACCACAAAGTTGCTCTATTTTTATCTCTAGTTCATCGATAAAAAAAGGTTTTTTGATGTAATCATTACATCCAAAATCATACGATTTTTTGATAAGCTCCCATTCTACAGATGCAGAGATAATAATCACTGGGAGTTTATGGTAAAAAGTACGAATTTTGTGTAATATCTGAATACCATCTCTATTAGGAACATTGATATCTAAGATAAAACAAGTATAATTATTTTCTATTGCATCGTAAGCCTCTTGACCATCTATAAATGTATGAACAATATACCCTTTTATCTCTAAGCGTTTTTTTATCGTTGTGTTAAGTTTGAGATTGTCCTCAAGAAGTAATATTTTCATCTGTATCTCCTGCATTATTGGGAATAGTAAGAGTGAATATAACTGTGTCATTTTTATTTTCTACATCTATTGTACCATTCATTTTATCTTCAATTATGACTTTTGCCATATAGAGTCCAAAGCCTGTACCATCTTTTTTGGTCGTAAAATAGGGATCAAATATATTTACAATAATTTTAGTATCAATATTTCCTCCATTATCAATTATTTTTATGATTGTATTTTGGGTGTTTGATTGTACTTTTATGGTGATCTTAAATCTTTTATCTTGTTTTTTTTCTTTCTCTGTGATTTTATTTTTGGCATTGTTTATTATATTGAGTAAAACTTGTTTGAATTCATTTTCATATCCATAGATATTTTGAGTAGAATTATTTTTATCATATACTATGGCTACATCAATATTACAATAAAAAATTTGTTTTCCTATAATTTCAAAAATTTCATCAAAAGAGTTTTTGATAGAAAAGAGTACTTTTTTTGTAGAGGGTTTTAAAAAATTTCTAAAATCACTGAGAGTTTTTGACATATATTGTATCTGTACCATTGAATCATTTACAAAAGTATTGATATCAAGTTTTTCAAGTTCATCTAAGAGATAAGAGGTTTGGATATCTTGAATCTGTGCTGAAAGTTCTACTAAAGGTTCATTCCATTGGTGAGCAACTGCAGCAATCATATCTCCCATTTCGGCTAATTTACCTTGCTGAATAAGAAACTGTTTTTGTTGTAATCTTTCTGTAATATCATCCATAATACATACAATACCACCAATAGTTTTATCAGCATTGAGATAAACAGCCTTATTTAAAATAATATGTTTCATAGTAGAGTTTGGAAAATGTAATGTTATTTCTGAATGGTCTCTACGGAGTGTTTTGAGAATTTTTTTATCTATAGCTTCATTGTGAATGGCGATCTCAGGAGAATATATATCATAAGCAGTTTGTCCAATAACCGCTTTTTGGTTAGTATTAAAAAGCTCTGTAAACGCTTGGTTACAACCTAATATTTTACCATCTCTATTTTTATAATACAATGCATTTGGGATGGTATTTAATAATACTTTATCAAATTTAATTCTATTTTGTAACTCTTTTTGCAGTATTTTCCTTTGGGAAATATTGACTCGCATAACCACAACAAGAATACTTAAGATAACAATAGAGAGAAGTGATAAGAGTACAAATTCAGTATATTCTTCATAAATACTTTTTGGTTTGTTGATATAGGTATAGTTCATTAAAGAGGAAGGAAGTGATATATTAAATCTTTGTATCTCATCATAATTAAATATATATCTATTTTCTGATTGGAACACTATTGGAATATTTTGTATAGATATATTGTGTTCAAGGATATTGATTGCCATTTTGGCAACAGTTTCCCCTTGTGTAACTGAAGAGGTCAAAACTCCTCCTGCTAAACCATAGGTTAAATAAAAATCCCATACACCATAAATAGGAACATTTGAACTTGATTTTATTTTTTTAAATCCTTTTTTATAAGTAAAATATTGACCTTGTTTATCTTTGGAAAATAGTAAAAAAAGTATGATAGAATCTTCATCTAAGGAAGATACTTTTTGCTCTATCTCTTCTATTTTCATATTGTCTCTATATTCTATTTTTAGTTGAGATTTATATTTTTGTATAATAGGAATAAGATCTTTTTTTAAAGCTAATCCTGTTTTTGAGGTATCATTTAAAATAAGTAAATTTTTTGTATTTGGATGTAGTTTGAGTATAAGTTCAAAGTTTTTTTCTAAATCTACATTTTCTAAAATACCAGACATGTTTTTCTGAAGATTATTTTGATAAAAAGATTTTTTATCAAAATTATTAATACCACAAAATAATATAGGAAGATTTTTAAAGAGAGTATCTTTATGTTTCACTGCAAAATCAAAGGCATCATTATCAGAAACAATAATCAAATCAAATTCTCTTTTCGTTAATTTTTCTTTATAGAGTAAAAATAATTTATCAAAATAAGAGGGCGAGGTGATCCGTTTTGTATCCATATAATATGTAGAAATTTCAATATTTGGATAGGGAAAAAGTGTTTTTTCGATTGTATTGGATATCTCATCACTCCACGCATATCCTTTATGATAGGAGTGAAGCAAGAGTATCTCTTTTGCAAAAAGAGATGAGGATGCAATAAGTACAATCAATATAAATAATTTCATACCACTCTTTCTACTTTTTTGTTGTATTATATCAGAATATTATTCTATAAAAATAACATATCCAGATTTTGGACCGTGAGCCCCTATCACAAGAGACTGCTCTATATCAGCTGTTTTTGAAGGACCTGAAACAAATACTCCATAACCATTATCCTCAAATGATATTTTTTTATATGCTTCATGCATATTGTTTACAATATCAGATTTATTGACAACGATCACAATATTTTGGGCTATAAAATATAAAGAACGATGTCTATTATCTTTATTTTTTAACCAAACAGCCCCATTTTCAGCCACTGCAAATTCACCTTTTACAATAGCCAAATCTATATCTTGTAAATTATGAGCATCCTCTTCATCATTGGCTACAAAATTACCTAGTTTTGATTCTGCTACATTAGATACGATTATTTTCTCATCTTTATAAAGTGATTGTATCGTAACATCTAGTTTTTCTTTTGTAGTAACTATTGCATCTCCACCAACAGTTTGAATAATTTTTGAAAACTGTTCAAATTTATCAGTATAAATGATACCAAAATTTTCATATTCAGGCAAATCTTTTGGTGGAACAACATTATTGGCTTTAATTTTATTGAGTATTACTTCTCTACTGCTCATTATTTTTCTCCTGTTTTTTCTCTTTTTCCATTTTGGCAAAAAGCTCTTTAAAAGAGTGTTCTGGAAACTCTGGTAAATCTCGTGTTTTTCCCCATACATTAAATTTATTATAAATCATTGATTTTGGAAGTTTTGGGACAACTTTTCGTGCCATAAACCCTGCAAAGTCTAAAAGTTTTGGTCGATTAAAAACATAAGTCATTATTTTCATAGAACGCATTTTTGATTTTGATAAATGTCCTGCCTCAGCCAAATCTTGTCTATGATTATAAAGTTGTGAATCAAGATCAATTTTAGCTGGACAAACATTAGTACAAGACCCACATAAAGTACAAGCAAATGGTAAAGAGTTGTGCTTTTCTGGCTCTTTAAAAGCAGCAATAGTAGAACCAATAGGTCCAGGTATCACATGCTCATACGAATGCCCTCCAGATCTTCTATAGATAGGACAAGTATTCATACAAGCCCCACATCGTATACAGTTCAATGCTTTTTGATATTTTTCATTGGCTAAAAATTCTGCTCGTTTATTATCCACTATAACAATATGCATCTCTCCACCTTCAATAGGCTGATGGAAATGGGAAGTATAAGAGGTGATAGCTTGACCAGTGGCACTTCTTGCAAGAAGTCGTGTAAATACGCTCAAATCTTTGAGCCGTGGAATAATTTTTTCCATTCCCATAGAAGCGATGTGTAACTTAGGTAACGATGCTCCCATATCTGCATTTCCTTCATTTGTACATACAACTACACCACCAGTCTCAGATATGGCAAAATTTACACCAGTCAATCCTGCATCAGCGGTAAGGAAGTCTTCTCGTAAACTTTTTCTAGCTGCTCGTGTCAGATAAGTAGGATCGTCATTTCCTTTTTCAGTGCCTAAAAATTTATGAAAGGTATCAGATACATCCATTTTCTTAAGATGAATAGCAGGGAGTACAATATGTGATGGTGGTTCATTTCGTAGCTGTACAATTCGCTCCCCTAAATCTGTATCAATCACTTCTATCCCTCTTTGTTCTAAATAAGGATTGAGATGACACTCTTCTGTGAGCATTGATTTTGATTTGACAAGTTTTTTGACCGATTTTGATTTTAAAATAGAGTGTACTATCTCATTATGCTCCAAAGCATCTTTAGCCCAGTGTACTTTGATACCTTTAGCTGTTGCATTTTTTTCAAACTGCTCAAGATAAAAATCAAGCTTATTCATAGTATGGGTTTTAATAGTACTTGCATACTCTCGTAACTGTTCCCATTCAGGTAATCCATGAGCTGCAGTGTCTCTTTTTTCTCTTACGAACCAAAGTGCTTTGTCATGCCAGTGCATTCTTTCATTATTGGCTACATAGGCAGCTGCATTTATAGGATGACTTGCCATTAGAGTTCCTTTCCTGTAAGTATTTGAGCGATATGTAACACATGAAGTTTTTTATTTTCACGATTTATAAGCCCTTGCATATGCATAAGACAAGACATATCAGCTCCTGTCATCACCTCTACATTGGAGTCTATATGATCTTGAATCCTATCTCTCCCCATGGCTGTTGATATTGCATCTTCAGTAACACAAAAAGTCCCACCAAAACCACAACACTCATCACTTCTATTGAGTGGAGTGAGTTGTATATCAGGGATAAGCGATAGAATATTTTCTAGTTTATTAGAGTAGGGAATATTGAGTTCTGATGGTGTTCCTAAGCCCAAAGCTCTATGTCCATGGCATGAGTTATGTACTCCTACTTTATGAGTAAATGAGATATTTGAAAAGTCTAGATTTTCAGGTTTGATAATATCATGTAAAAATTCTGTAATCTCATAAATAGATGTTTTTACTTTATTGTAGTCTCTATTATCATCGTCAAAAAACTCTGAATAATGCTCTTTTACCATCGTTACACAAGAGCCTGAGGGTGCAACGATATAATCATACTTTTTAAAAGTATTGACAAAATGTATAGCTAAAGACTTTATATCTTTAGCACAACCTGAGTTGGCCATAGGCTGACCACAGCATGTTTGGTTTGTTGGATATTCTATATCAAAATTTAAATTTTCTAACAATTTATATGTAGCCATTGAAGCTTCTGGATATAACTCATTCATAAAGCATGGGATAAATAGACCGATTTTCATGTGTACTCCTTTTTATAATGATTAATTGTATAAAAGTGATGTGATATTGCTGTAACATTTTTGTTATATGGAGTAAAATTTATTTTAGTAAAACATGATGTAACTTACTGTATTATAATAAATACTTACTTTAATTTAATGAATGGAAACAAATATGCAAACTCACCCAAGCACTCAAAAGAATGAAATGTTACAAGTACTCAAAAATTATTTTGGATTTGATTCCTTTAGAAATATTCAAGAAGAAGCCATAAATCATATTTTAGAAAAAAAAGACCTTCTTACCATATTGCCTACAGGAAGTGGGAAGTCACTTATTTTTCAACTTCCTACTTTGATGATGGAGGGTATTACAGTTGTTATCTCTCCCCTTATTGCCTTGATGCAAGATCAGGTGATAAACCTCCAATCCAATGGTATTAGTGCTTCGATGATAAATTCTCAAAATACATTTGAAGAGAATGATTTGATATTTGAACAGCTTCGGAATAAACAACTTAAGTTTTTATATATAGCTCCTGAACGCTTTCAAAGTGGAGATTTTTTATATAAATTACACGATATAGATATTAACTTTTTTGTGATAGATGAAGCCCATTGTGTGAGTGAATGGGGGCATGAGTTTCGTGATGATTATCAAAAACTAGGGCTTTTAAAAGAAAATTTTCCTTATATTCCCATCACTTGTTTTACAGCGACTGCTACAAAAAGTGTGGAGTTAGATATAGTCAAAACACTTGGAATTGATGCTCAAAATATACTCAAAACAAAAATACAACGAACAAATCTCATCATACGAAGTGAAAAAAGACGAGGGGATGGTAGAGAGCAAATAGGAAATTTTTTAAAAATTCATGAGAATGAATGTGGTATCATTTACTGTTTTACGAGAAAAGAGACAACAACGCTCAGTGAATATCTCAATAAGTCAGGTTTTGATACCTTAGCATATCATGCAGGGCTTCCCTCAAATCAACGAGATGATATATTTACAAAATTTAAAAATGAAAGTGTTAAAATTATCGTAGCCACTATAGCATTTGGGATGGGGATAGACAAAGGAAATATCCGTTTTGTTTTGCATACTTCTATGCCTAAAACTTTGGAAAATTATTCTCAAGAGATAGGTAGAGCAGGTCGTGATGGTTTAAATGCAGATGTATTACTCTTATATTCAAAATCAGATGAGTTAGGGAAAAGAAGGTTTATTGATGTTTTGCCTGAGAGTCAATATAAACAAAACAACTATAAAAAACTCGAAACGATGTATAGGTTTGCTATCTCTTCAAAATGTAGGCATCAGCATATCGCTTTGTATTTTGGTGATGATATAGAAGAGTGTAAAACAATTTGTGATAATTGTAGCGATGGTGAAAAAGAGTATCAAGACATCACGGTTGAAGCTCAAAAATTTTTATCGGCAATTATAAGAGTAGAAGAGCGTTTTGGACAAGGGTATATTATCGATATTTTACGAGGTTCAAAAGCAAAACGAATTTTGGAGTTTGGACATCAAAATTTATCAGTTCATGGAATAGGGCAAGATTTAAGTAAAGAACAGTGGGGAAGTGTCGCAGATACTTTACTAGATATTGAAGCGATGCAAAGTGTAGGTGAGTATCGAACACTACAACTTACTGAAATAGGGCGTGAGATTTTAACAAAAAAACGAACTGTGCAGATAGATAAAAAAAATCTTGAAGTTAGTAACACTTATCAAGAATATAAAAAAGATATAGTGGTCGATGAGCAGTTTGAAACTTTTCGAGCTTTACGGACAAAAATAGCTACCAATGATAAAGTACCCCCTTATATAGTTTTTGGAGATAAAACTTTACAGCAAATTTCACAAAAACTTCCTACGACAAGTGAAGAATTTTTGGATATATCAGGTATAGGACAAAGTAAACTTGAAAAATATGGTGAAGTATTTATGGAACTTTGTTATACTTTAAAATTTGATAATGAGCAAGAAAAAGAAGATACAAACAGAGCTAATTTACCCAAAGAGATAAAAGTATTAAGTAAAACATATTTGCAAACAAAAGAGCTTATTGATGATTGTAAAACCATTGATGAAATTTTGGAGATACGAGAACTTAAAGATTCTACTATAATGTCCCATATCAATCAACTTTATGAAAATGAATATATCACAAAAGAGCAGCAAGAAAATCTCTTTGCACCTATGATAGAAAGTTTTCCTATTGAGGTCAAAAAGTGGATAGAAGAAGGCTTGAGATCAAATGATATAGAGGTTTTGAAAAAGTATATTAATAAATATAGTTATTTATTTTAATAATTAGAATAAAAATAGAAAAAATGTTGACTTTTGTTCTATATAATTGTACTATCACAAAAATAAATAGAAGGATAATAATGACAGCATCTCAATCAAATACAACACAGGGTTTTATAGAAATGGATAATAAGAAAATCCAAAATAAACCTAAATTATATGAAGTTGCAATAGAGTCTCAAAAAGATAGAAAAATGTTCAAAGAGAACATTATGTTTTTAGTTGAACAAAAACAAAAATTAGAAGAGAAAAATAATCAAGAAGAGAAAAAAGTTTCTTAGATAATAATTTTATCTGTAAAAAAGGGGAGGGATGAGTTCGAAAGGATTTATCCCTTTTTTCTTTTTGAGGAGTAAATTTTCAATAGTGTAAAGCTAGAGAGATAATTATGCGTTATTTTAATATTGCTTCGATATAATTAAAAATAAATATTAAAAGGAAATTCGTTGCATAAAATAGCTGTATTATCTGATTCACACAAAAAAGTTGATTTGACACGAGAAGCAATTGATATGTTAAAATCTAAAGGAGCTCAATATATAGTCCATGCAGGTGATTTGGAAGTAAAAGAAAATCTTGAACTTTTAAAAGAATCAGGCTTACTGTATATTTGTGTTTTTGGAAATAATGATATGAATTTAGTACAGTATCATAGCGATTATGTGATACATCATGAGCCATATTATTTTAAAATTCAAAATTCAAAATATAAACTTATGCATATTCCAAACTATTTAACTCCAGATAGCGATATTATTATTTATGGACATACTCATATTTTTCAATGTGAATATATAAAAAATATATTATTTTTAAATCCAGGTGAGATATGTGCTAGAGAAAAAGATTTGACAGAGTGTGTTTTATTAGAGGTAAGTGATGAACAATATAGGGTAGAATATAACTTCAAAAAACCAGATGATATCGATTGGAAAACAAAAGAATATATCTACAAACGGGTAGGAAAATAGAGAGATATGAACAACAGTAATAATAAAAAGATATTTTTATGTGCTATATGTAATATAGAGAGTGGAACATGCAATGAAGATTGTAAGTTTTGTACACAAAGTGTAAAATATCAAGCAAATATCGCACGATACAAAAGAAAAGAGATTCAACTCATTGTAGAAGAGGCAAAAAAAGCGAGAGAAAATAAAGCGATGGGATTTTGTCTTGTGACTGCAGGAAAAGGTTTGACTGATAAACGACTTGCTTTTGTATGTGAAGCTGCACGAGCTGTTAAAAAAGAGGATCTAGGTTTAAAGATAATTGCTTGTAATGGAACGGCAACTTTAGAGCAACTTTTGGAGCTAAAAAAAGCTGGAGTAGATAACTATAACCATAATTTAGAAACATCAAGAGAGTTTTATCCGAGTATTGTTTCTACTCATACATGGGATGAGAGATATCAAACATGCCTCAATGTAAAAAAAGCAGGTTTAGAGCTTGTGTGTGGTGGTATTTTTGGATTGGGTGAGACACAAGAGGATAGAATATCAATGCTTCAATCTATCGCATCATTAGAGCCAAAAAATGTACCCTTAAACTTTTTTCATCCCAATAAAGCATTGCCTTTAGTATCTAATAGCGTCAATAGAAAACAAGCTTTTGAGCTGATAGCGTTGGCAAAAAAAATGGTACCAAAAGCACATAAGATTATGGTTGCAGGTGGGCGAGAGTTGATGTTTGGAGAGGAACAATATAATGTTTTTAAATCAGGAGCAAACTCAATAGTTATAGGTGATTATTTAACTACAGTTGGAAATAGAGCATTAAAAGATATAGAAGCTTTAGAATCTATGGGATTTGAGATAGCACATACTTGTGATAAATAATAGAATATAAGGTTTATGTATGAGTAACGAAATTGCGATTATTATTACTTTATCTCTAATTATATTTTCAGCACCTCTTCTTTCTAAAATTATTAGAATACCTGTGATTCCCATAGAGATATTTTTGGGTTCATTGGCTGTTTCTTTTACTTTTATCCATGAAAATCATATTTTTACGCTTGTAGCGGAGCTTGGCTTTTTGTATTTGATGTTTTTAGCTGGACTTGAAGTTGATTTGAAAAGATTATTGAAAATATCTCCAGAATTATTAAAAAAGGGGTTATTGTACTCTTTTCTTTTATACACATTGGCAGCTCTTTTTACATGGGGATGTGGTCTTTCTAAGATATTTATAGTGATTTTACCCCTTATATCTATAGGATTATTAGCGGTACTAAAAAAAGAGTATGGGGAAACACCGTGGATAACTTTGGCTTTTACTGTTGGTTTGATAGGAGAAATTATTTCGATTATTGTCTTAGCAGCAGCGAGTGCAGGACTCGAATATGGGCTAGGAACTGAATTTTATAAAAGTCTAATCTCTTTGGCAATTGTTTTTGTAGCTATGATCACCTTATATTATTTTTTTCGTAATCTGATTTGGTGGTATCCTGAATTAAAAACATACCTTATGCCAAAGGATGACAATCAAGAGCAAGATATTCGTGTCTCTATGAGTATCTTTTTTTTGATGATTGCAGTTATGTTGTATTTACATCTCGAAGTGGTATTGGGTGCATTTATTGCAGGAGTATTTATCCGTACTTTTTTTGGACATAACAAAGAACTTCCTCACAAACTAGAACATTTTGGTTTTGGCTGGTTAGTGCCTATATTTTTTGTATGGATTGGAACCTCTTTTGAATTAAAATCATTATTTTTACCCAATTTAATAACAACTGCATTGTTAATAACATTTGGAATGATATTTATTCGTTTTGTGAGTTCACTTGTATTTATAAAAGAGATAGGATTACAAAAAGTTACTCTTATGGCATTATCACATTCTATGCCACTTACTCTTATAATTGCAGTTGCGACACTGGCTTTACACAATAATAGTATTAGTAATTTTTATTATTATGCCTTTATATTAAGTGCTATTTTTGAAGTGATTTTATGTATGATATTTATCCGTCTATTAGCTAAAAAAGAACAAAAAAACTCCAAAGAAAACAGAAGAATTGGAAATTAATATGAAAAAACATTTAACATACAGATTTATCCCTATGGTGATATTATCATATCTTTTTATTAATTTATATTTAGTAATGACAGGTGCCACATGGTGTAAAAGTGAGGGGTGTGAAGTAAGTAAAAGTTTACTCAATATAGAACAAACAGATCTATATAGTTTGGCTATAGTAGCTTTTATAGTACTTTTAGTGATAGGTTTACAGATCTTAAAAATAGATTCAAAGAAACTCAAGGAGTTATTTAAGTTTGGTCTTTTTACTATTATGATGTGTGAAACAATTTTGTTGAGTTATCTTTATTTTAAGACAGGAACTTTATGTATAAGTTGTTTTATATTTTATACTTTAGTAGTTATCAATTTTATTATTTTGGATACTAGAAGCAAAACAGTATTTGTTATCCCTTTTATGATAGGTGCTTTTGCCATGCTAGATTTGGATACAAATACAACATCCAATGAATCTCTTCAATCTCACTATACACTGCTTCAATCACCTTCATGTGAACATTGTAAAAAAGTAAAAGAATATTTAAAAGAGAATAAAATTGAATATAAAAAAGAGGACTATACAAAATATAGTGGTTTGTTTAGCTCACTTAACATCACAAAGATTCCAGTTATGCTTGTAAAAAGCAATGATAATAATTTTATTCTTCTCAATGGTGTGAGTGAAATTTTGAATTATTTAGATACAAATGAAATCCAAAAATTAGAGGAGAAGATGGAGGAAAATATTCAAAGTTATTCTTCATCAAATCAGATTTCATTCGATACGAAAGAGGGTTGTGAGATAGATATTTTGAAAAATACTCTGGAAAATTGTAGATAGTAGTTTTTAATAGATAAACCATAAAACAATCAAAAGATTGTTTTATGGTTTATTTTGTAGATATAGTAATAATACCTTTTTTACTATCAATATTTTCAATATAATTTGTAGTTTTTGATGGTAAATCAATCACTATTCTAAAATAGTTTTCTTTCATATGCGTCCCTACAATGAGAGATATAAATTTTTTGCTAAGAATATCTTTTCTAACAGTATAAAAACTTACATTTCCCTCAAAATCAAATAAAAGTTTTTTTGCTGGTCTTAAAACTTTTTGATTTAAAAATTTATATTTTGTATCAACTTGTATTGTTAGTATATCATTTGTAATATCTATTTTTATAAAAGGTAAAATATTAAAAGATTGTTGTGTCTTAGAAAGCGTAACTTTTTTAGGTTCAACTAATTCTTTCTCTTTTGTATTGTTTACAGTAGTTTGAATTTTTTTTACTTGAGTTGTAATGGTAGGCAGTGATTTTTCTTGTTTCTTTTCTTCAATCAATGCTTTTGCACTCTCTTCGAGTTTTTTCTTTGCTTTTTTTTCTTCATTTTCTGTATTTTGTGCTTGTTTATTTGCTTCTACAATCATCTCTTTTTGCTCAAGAAAATGATCAGTAGGTTCAAAAGGATTTTCTCTTGAGAATAAGGATATACTCCATATCATACTAAATATAAGTAGTGCATTAATTTTCATAGTTCTTCAGGCTCCAAATTTTTTAATTCAAAATATTTTTTTTGTAAGGTTGCATTTTCTATCTGTAATCGATTGATATCTTTTTGTAATGTAACTTTTTTATTTTTAAGGTTTGAATATACTTCATAAGAGTTATTTCCATAAAAAAGCAAATGGGAAATATAATATGCCAAGATAAATGTTATAGTAACTAAAGCAGTTGATATAACTATAAACTGCTTATTGTTGTTTAACATTTTCATTAGTAAAAAATATCTTTATTTTTTTGAAAAAGGTTGTTTTCCAAGATATTCAGCATAACCAATCTCTGCACCAATCTCCAAAAGTCTGTTATATTTAGCGATTCTATCACTTCTTGCTGTACTTCCCGTTTTGATTTGACCACAGTTTAAAGCCACTGCAAAATCTGCAATAAATGTATCTTCACTTTCACCTGATCTATGTGACATTACACAGTTATAGTTGTTTCTTTGTGCTAGTCTAATTGTAAGCATTGTTTCACTCACACTTCCAATTTGATTTGGTTTGATAAGAATAGAATTAGCAATATTTTTAGAGATACCTTCTGCCAAAATATTTGCATTTGTAACAAACAAATCATCACCTACAAGCTGTACTCTATGTGCTAGTTTTTCAGTCATCACTTTCCAACCATCCCAATCATCTTCACTGAGTCCATCTTCAATTGATACAATAGGATATTTGTCACATAAATCAGAATAATAGTTGACTAACTCTTCTGCTGTGAGCTCTCTATTTTCAGATTTGAGCTCATAAAGTCCCTTATCGTTAATGATTTCTGAAGCAGCTACATCAAGAGCAAGAGCAATCTGTTCACCAGGAACATATCCTGCTTTTTCAATCGCTTTCATAATTACTTGTAAAGGCTCTTCATTTGATTTTAAGTTTGGAGCAAATCCACCCTCATCACCAACAGCAGTTGATTCACCCATCTCATCGATAACTTTTTTTAGGTGGTGATATACTTCAGCAGTCGCTCTTAAACCCTCTTTGAAGTTTTCAAAACCAACAGGCATGATCATATACTCTTGAAAATCAACAGAGTTATTTGCATGTTCTCCACCATTGATAATATTAAACATAGGTACAGGCATAGTCATAGCATTTGCTCCACCTAAGTATCTGTATAATGGAATTTTAAGACTTGATGCAGCAGCACGAGCTACCGCCATAGAAACACCAAGAACAGCATTTGCTCCAAGGTTTCCATAGTTTTCAGTTCCATCAATATCTTTCATAGTAGCATCAACTTCAGCTTGATTAAATGGACTTAATCCAATAAGTTCATTTGAGATGGTAGTGTTTACATTTTCAACTGCTTTTTCAACACCTTTACCCATATATCGAGTACCACCATCTCTTAGTTCGAGCGCTTCTCTTTTTCCAGTACTTGCACCACTAGGAACGATTGCACTTTGTTTTGTACCATCACTTAAAATAACTGTTGCTCTGACTGTAGGATTTCCACGACTGTCCATCACTTCGTCAGCGTAAATATTATCTATATATACCATTTAAATATTCCTTTTTTGTATCTATTTTTAGTGAAATAATAATATCAAATTTTTGCTTAAAAGTTGGGAAAGTTACTTGTATGTTAACTATAATAAATAAAAATATTATATACTACAACAATTCAAATTCTATTTATTAGAAAAAGATACCTAGGAACCCCAATTTTAATCGGGGTGAAGTTAAATTGTAAATTCGATTAGCCTCAAACAAGTTTGAGGTTCCGAAATATTTCATTTTTGATGAATGATATAGTCATATTTTATAGGCTTTTATCAATTAGAATTACTGTGAGTAAGGTCAGTTAATAATCTTTTTAAGGAAATTTCATATAAAATATATTTTAAAAGTAATTAATAACATAAAAAATATTTCTTACTAAAGGAAATTTAGTGGACAAAAAAATAATACAGATTTTTAAAAATGACTTACAATCAGATAAAGGTAGTGATTTAGATATAGAATCACTAAATAGTTCAAGAAAAAAAGCAAGAACTAATTATAAACCTTATTATCAAAGAAAATATGTTTGGCAAAATGATAAAGCAAGTAGCTTATTAGAAAGTATTCTACTTGGATACCATATACCTCCAATAATACTTTTTTCACGAAAAGCAAATGATAGAGAGGAGTTTGATATTATAGATGGAAGACAAAGATATGAAACTATTATTAACTATATGAATGATGATTTTCCATTGAGTAAAAATGGACTACAAGCCTATAAAAATTTAGATAAAAAAAGATTTAATGAATTAGATATTGATATGCAAGATAGACTAAGTAATTCAAATATTACATTAATTAAATATAATTTATCAAATAATATAGAAAAAGAGTATGAAGATTATATAATAAAAGAGATTTTCAGAAGATATAACTCAGGTATTACAAAAATGAAGATTATTGACAATGAAAGAGCAGAATATATTGAAGATATTCTTAATAGCATTTTTGAAAAATATGTTCAAAATAATAAAAAAGATTACATACAGAAATATTCTAAATTATTATTTCCATTTAATAAACAAAACTCTTTGGAGTTAAAATATAGAGATAGTATAGAGGAACTTAAAAGATTTTTTAGAAAACTATATGTAATACATTTATGTCCAATAAAGAAATATTTATCTACACCAAAGTTATTAAAAAATATATTTAATTCATTAGATACTGATAATATCTGTGAAAAAGAACTAATAGAGATAATTGATAATTTTGATTATAAAATAAAAATAATTTTTAAGGTATTAGAACCTTTATTTAAGAAAGAATATTTTTTTAAAATAAATAGAGAATTAACATTAGTATTTTATTGGTTACTTTCAATTTTAGAAGTAGAAAAAATAAATATTAATTTAATTATTAAATATAAGAATTTAATTATATCCAAATTAGAATCAAATAATAATTATTTAAAATTTCAAACTGGAGATATGGAATATATGTATAAGCCTTATAAATTTGATTTTTTTATAGAAATACTAACTGAAATATTCAAAAATGAAAAAAAAATCCTACAAAATAATTTAAGTGAGATTTATATATCTAATAAAAATAATACTAAAGATGAGTTAGAAGAACCAAAAGATGAATTAGAAGAACCAATAAGGGTACATAAAAAAGAAGTTATAATTGAAACCTTTATTAAAAATATTAAAAGAGGTAAATATTTAATTAGACCTCCATACCAAAGAAATGAAGTTATTAATATCACAAAATCATCAGGAATTATAGAATCATTATTATTAGATATTAAATTACCTCCTATTTTTGTTTATGAACGAAGAGATGGTATATCTGAAATAATTGATGGACAACAAAGATTATTATCTATATTAGGCTTTTTATCTGAAAAATACAGTAATGAAATAGGAGAAAAAGAAGAAACAAAAAAATCAAATTTTAAACTAATAGGTTTACAGATTCTAAGTGAACTAAATGGTAAAAAACAAAATGATTTAACAGATGAACAAATAAATATAATTTATGATAGTAGCTTAACTGTAATTAAAATATCAGAGATTGATAATCCAGGTTTTGATCCAATAAATTTATTTTTAAGATTAAATTTAAAACCTTATCCAATTGATGAAAATTCATTTGAAATGTGGAATTCATATTTAGATAAAGAAATAACTGATTTCATTAAAGTAGATTCAAATAATTCTTATTTTAGTGATATTTCTAAATGGGCATATTTTAAAAAGAATGATAAAAGAATGGAAAATGAAGAAATATATACAATTCTTGCTTATATTGATTATCAATATACTAATAAAAAAATTGAACTCTTTGATATCCTAGATATCCATAGTAAAAATAATAAAATTATCGTAAGACCTCAATACAACTTAAATAAACAATATGTAACAAGAGTTCTCAAAGATTTAATAAATTATAATAAAAAGGAAAAAGATAAATTTATTCAATCTCTAAAAAATATTAAAAAATTATTTGATAAAATTCAAATGTTATTAATAGTTTTAGATGATAATAAAAATAATCTAAGTAAAACCTTGGATAAAGTTTCCATAAATAAGGGTTTAGTAAGAAAAAAATATACTTTTTATCTTTTTTATGTATTATTATCTCAGATACAAGAGAGTATGATATTAAAATGTAGAAATAAAGAAATGCTTAATGAATTAATAAATTTTTTTAAATTTATTAATGATGATAATATTTTAATAAATGAGAATGAATTTAAAAAAGAAGTTGAAAAATTTGTTAATAAGTATAAGGTATCAAAGAGAAGAAAAAGATTAACAAAAATTGAAATAATATCTTTAAAGAATAAGCAAAATGACATATGTGTATTATGTAAAAATAAAATCTTAATTAATGATAAAGTCCACATAGACCATATTATCCCAATTTCAAAAGGTGGTTTAGATACCATAGAAAATATGCAAATAGTTCATAGTTCTTGTAATCTATCAAAAGGGAATAAAGAATAATAATTTTATAGAATTGGCATTATTCTTGTATTATTAAAGATTATGAAAAGGCAGACTTATTAATGATTTCTGATTTTGTGATGGCTAGTTTAGAAACACAATCAATAGAAAATATAAAAAAAGCTAAAAGTGATAAAAATAAAATTCCCATTTATCAATATAGTAAGATAAGAGATGTAGAACTTGAAAGTTTTGTAAATATTGAAAAATTAGAGATTGTAGAAAAGTCCAAAATCTAAGTAGTTTTTGGACTTTTTTTCTTAAAAATAGTAATATTATTTAAAATCTTAACCGCCCAAAGAGTCAAAAATGTCCCTACAAATATAGTAAAATGTACCTCTTCTTTTAGAAATAATATACTTAATGTAATGGCTGAAAATGGTAGTAAAATAATAAACCAAAAATATATTTTCCAAAGTATCTTACCTTTTTTTTCTTTTTTCACAATTTTAGTTCTCCTTTGACTTAATCATATTGTAAGTTTTCTATATGATACCTATATTGTACCCAAATTTTAATCAGATTTTTCAACTCAATGGCTATATTTCATATTTATAAGATATACTTTTATATCAAAAAAATAGGATTATCTCGATGGCACAATTTATAGGAAAATGTCCTTACTGTGAGGATGGTACGATTAGTTATACTACTAAGGATATTAGGGGTAGAAAAACGAAGTTATATACTTGTTCAAACAACAAAGTCACTACAGTTGATGAGGGGGAATCTTGGGAGAAAGCAGATGATTCTACTTGTGATTTTAGGATTTTTGGTAACTCTTTGGCTCGATATGGTAAAAAGTTCATTGGTCCAAAAGAGGTAAGTCGTTTATTGAAAAATGAAGAGGTGATAGCACATCTTTATAGTTACCAAAAAAAAGTTGAATATAAAAAATATTTGACTTTAGATGAAACTTATGGTGTATCTGTCATTTGGGATTTGGATGTGGAAGAGGAGAGTGAATATGAGGAAAAAGAGGAGTATATCCCTGTAAAAAATAAACTAAAAAAAAGAGTCTTTGTAAAAAAAGAGGTCTCTTACGATAGAACTATAGACAAAGAGGATTTTTCTTCGATAGTATTGGAAGCGGAGAATATCACAAAACCGATTTCAAAACCAAAAAAGATAATAAAAGACTCAGATACAATACAATCTGCACGCCCCAAACCAATAAAACTAGTTTTTGTAAATAAAAAGTCATCAGATGAGGGTGCTGCATTTTAAGAGGAGATTTTTTTCTTGAATATTTGAATATTATTCAATATTGTCACCGCCCACAGTGTCAAAAATGTCCCTACAAATAGAGTAAAATGTACCTCCTCTTTTAAAAATAATATACTTAATGTAATGGCTGAAAATGGTACTAAAAATATAAAAGAACTGACTGCATTTGTCCCTAACTTTTCTATCCCTACAAAATAGATACTTGTCGCAAATGTAGTTGAGACGACTGCTAAACTTACAATATTGAACCAAAAAACACTATCATAATTTTGATAATCAAAGCTACTTATATCAACGAAAAATAACATGACCAATATGGTCATAAAAATATACATATAAAATGAAAATACTAAAGGGGAAGTATCTGTAGCTTTTGAGCTTAAGATAGTAACAACAGGCCATAAAAGTGAAGCGAATAAAAAATAAATATTGTATTGGGTAAATAGTGCCTCAAAAGAGAGAGTCCATACATTTAATATAGTAAGCACTCCAATAGCTCCCAAAATCAAAGCAAATATATCTTTTTTTTGAATTTTTTTATTGAAAAAAAGTGCCATAATCAAAAAAGTATTTATAGGGATAAGTGTAGTTACCAATGCACCACCCAAGCTAGCAGTACCAAGCTTTGTCCCTAAAAAATAGTATTTTAGATACACAATCATCACAATAGCTGTCACAAAAGATAAAAATAGTGCTTTTTTAGAAATGTGAAAATATTTTTTGCTTACTATAAGTATAGGTATCATAGTGATGATTGTAAAAAAATTTCTTAAAAATATCAATTGATATTCATCTATATAGCTACTCAAAACTTTTGCATGTACCCATGATGCACCCCAGCCAATCATCGCTAAAAACATTAATATATAAAATATTTTGTGGTTTTTATCTTCCATCTTATATCAACTCCTAGAATTTTTTTGGAGTATACATCGTGTTTGCTGAAACCATTCTATATTATGGTATAATGCGAAAAATTAACAATTATAAAGGTACATAATATATGTCATTTACAAACTTAGGTTTATCAAAACCAATTTTAAAAGCTATTGAAGATCAAGGGTATACAAGTCCGAGTCCGATACAAGCACAAGCAATACCATTAGTTTTAGAAGGTAAAGATGTTTTAGCAGGAGCGCAAACAGGTACAGGAAAAACAGCTGGATTTACGCTTCCTATTTTAGAGCTTATGATGCACAAATCAGCAAAAAGACAAAAACTCAAAGCAAGAGCTTTAATCCTCACTCCTACAAGAGAACTCGCAGCTCAGGTACATCAAAATGTAGTCGATTATAGTAAATATCTCCCTTTTACATCAGCGGTTGTATTTGGTGGAGTTGGTATCAATCCTCAAAAAGCAAAACTCAAAAATGGTGTCGATATTTTAGTAGCGACACCTGGACGGCTTTTGGATCTTATAGGGCAAGGTTTTTTAGATTTGAGTGCTGTAGAATTTTTTGTACTTGATGAAGCGGATCGAATGCTCGATATGGGATTTATTCACGATATCAAAAAAGTTCTTAAAATGCTTCCAAGAGATAAACAAAGTTTGCTTTTTTCAGCAACTTTTTCAAGTAGCATCAAAACTTTAGCGGATAGTTTACTTGATAATCCTACACTTATTGAAGTAGCAAAAAGAAATACATCTGGCTCAAATATCAGTCAAGTGATCCATTTTGTCGATAAGGGTCGAAAAAAAGAGTTACTTACTCATCTTATCAAAAGAGATAACTGGCACCAAGTACTGGTATTCACTCGTACAAAACATGGAGCCAATAAACTTACTCAACATTTAGAACTTGAGGGTATCAAAGCTGCTGCAATTCATGGGAATAAAAGTCAAGGAGCAAGAACAAAAGCACTCGCTAATTTTAAATCAAATGATATTCAAGTACTTGTAGCAACAGATATAGCAGCAAGAGGGATAGATATCGATCAACTTCCCCATGTAATCAACTTTGAGCTTCCAAATGTACCTGAAGATTATGTCCATAGAATAGGGCGAACGGGACGAGCTGGAAATGATGGTGTAGCATTATCGTTAGTATGTGTAGATGAGCATGAATTTTTAAGAGATATAGAAAAACTTATCAAAAAAGATATAGAAAAAGTAGAGATAGAAGGATACAAAGTAGATCCTACTATCAAACCAGAGCCAGTGAAAAAACAAGGTGGTCGTGGTCGAGGTGGCAATGGTGGCGGTCGAAGTCGAGGCAATGGCGGAGGTCAATCACGAGGAAATGGTGGGGGAAACTCACGAGGTGCTCAAAGTAGAGGTGGTCAAGGTCGAGGAAATACTAGTGGAAGAGGAAGATAAAAAATGAAAAAAATATTATTCGTATGTTTAGGAAATATTTGTCGTTCACCACTGGCTCATGGTATCGCTGAGAATTATGCAAAAGCTATGGAGTTGAAAGTAGCTATTGATAGTTGTGCATTGTCTGATGCTCATGTGGGTGAATCACCTTGTAAACATTCCCAAACTATAGCAGATGAAAATGGTATTGATATTTCAAAACAAAAAGCGAGACAAGTAACACAAGAAGATTTTAAAAAGTTTGATCTTGTTATAGGGATGGATGACCAAAATCTTGTGGATTTGGAGACTATGGGTTGTCCCACTTTTAAGTTACGAAAATTAGGAAAATATGGGTGTGATGATATAGACATAGCTGATCCTTATTTTTTTGATGGTTTTGATGGCTTTGAAAAAGTCTATGATACCATTGAAATTTGTACTATAAATTTACTGGATGAAGTAAGTTAATATTGTAAAATAGTATGAAATCTCTACAAAACTACTGGAAAAAAGTAGCTCTCTTATCCATATCGGCTTTGATATTATTTTCTTTATTTAATTTTAATTTAGATAAAGAGGGGAAAGAACAAATAGATAAGAGTTTTACTCAGTCTGTTCTTGTTTTTGGGAGTGCAAAAGCTCTCAATGCTGTTATCTCTTTGGCTCAAGGGACAGAGGTAGATTTGCCTTTCTTTACTATAGCAATAGGTGAAATTCTTGACCCTATAAATGATCTAATCGAACAATTTTCTTTTGTGATGTTGGCGAGTATGGTTTCTTTGGGTATCCAAAAAATTATGTTGAATTTTGTAGCGATGGATATGTATAATTTTGTATTGCTTTTTGTGATACTTAGTTTTAATATATGGATAATTTTAGGAATCAAAAAATATGTAGGTTTTCGAACTATACTCTTAAAAATTATTGTTGTGTTGATTTTACTTCGTTTTGCTGTACCTATGATGGGATTGTTGAGTGAGATAACTTATAATAGTTTTGTAAAACAAGATTATAATATAGAACAACTTAATGAAAAAATAGTACAAGTCAAAGAGGATGTAAACTCTATAAATAGTAAAACTTTAGATAAAAAAGAGAGCTCTTTTTTGGGTAAAATAACAGAGAAATTTGATACAGAATACTATACAAATCAAGTCAATGAGTATGAAAAAGCTGTTGATAATTCGAGTGAATATATTGTTGGTCTTATTATTGTTTTTATTTTTCAGACAATTTTACTCCCTTTGTTTTTCTTATTTCTTTTATATTTTGGTTCAAAAGCAATTTTTAGATCCTATTTATGAAATGCATAAATAGGACTCTGTGTAATTTTGATATCTTTTGTGAGTAATATTCCATATTTATCATACACTTTATTAAATTCTGTGAGTTCTATATCTCTACTCGATGACCAAACAATATCAAATGTTTTTTTAGCTTTTTTACATGTAATAACATACAAATTTTTTTCATTAGAAAAGTTAATAATAGTTGCATCATTCATATAAGAAATCATAGTTTGATATGCCAATAAACTTTTTTTATCTTTAAGTAGCTGTGTATCAAAACAAAGTGTATCGACTTTTTTAGATGCAAATGTAAGGAGTGAATATCGTAAAAGAGTATTGATTTGAGTATCGTTAAGTGCTTGCCTTTGAAAGGTAAATCCTATATTTATATTTTCATTTGGAACTCTTGCACTGAGCATTGAGAGAGTATAAAAAACATTTAAAACTCTTAAAAAATCAAAGGTAAAATATTTTTTTTCTTCAGGAGCGATATCAATATTTACATTAAAAAGAACAAAAATTTTATTGTATAAAGGTGAAGTTTTATCAAAAAAGAGTTTTATTTTTTGATAAAATTCATTTTCTTTTGTTTCTATTTGTAAAATATCATTATTTTCAAACTCTTTTTTTGTATCTCTAAAAAAGTTTTTGTAGTCATTTTTTTTACCCTTTAAAAATGATGAAAATATCAAAATCAAAGGGTAAAGTAGGGCAGTATGTAGTTTTGTTTTTATCATATGTTACAACTGGTTTAATTTTCGTATTTTTTTGATATTTAAAAGCATCAAAATTGAAACAATAAACGCTACAATAAAAAAGCCTGAAAATACATATAAAGTCTGAGAATAACTCCCCGTCATATCTTTTACAATTGAGATAATCAGTGGACCCACAAGTCCAGCAGCAGCCCAAGCTGTCAAGATATATCCATGGATAGCACCCAATTCTTTTGTACCAAAAATATCACCAATATATGCAGGAATAGAAGCAAAACCACCTCCATAACAGGACATAATAAAGTAGTGTACTACTTGAAAAATTACAACATCTGTAATTGATGGCAACATATAAAATGCAAGTGCTTGTGTTGCAAAAAAGATGATATATACTATAGGACGCGTAAGATAGTCCGATAACGAAGCCCAAAATATTCTCCCTGCTCCATTAAAAATTCCCATAAGACCAACTGCCGCTGCTGCTGCAATTGCAGAGATACCAACCACCTCTTGGAGAAGTGGAGAGGCTACACCAATAATAGCGATTCCACAAGTAACATTTATAAATAACATAATCCATAAACCATAAAATCTTGGAGTTTTAACAGCTTCATTAAGGCCCATCATTGCTAAATCTTTTTTGACTTTTGTTGAACCTTGTGCTATTTTTTCCTTGTATTTTTCAGGCATATAGTTTTGTGGTGGAGCTTGTAAGTACAATGCAGATAAAAACATCACTATAAAATATACAGCACCCAAGATAAAGAATGTGTTGGCAATACCTACTGATTCTATTAAAATCTTAATTGTTGGTCCCCATATAGCAGAAGCAAAACCAAATCCCATGATAGCAAGACCCGTTGCCATACCTCTTTTATCGGGAAACCATTTGATCAAGGTAGAGACAGGAGAAATATATCCAATACCTAAACCACAGCCACCCAATACTCCATAAAAGAAATATAAAAGCATTTTAGATTCCATAAGGATTGCAAGTCCTGCACCCATAGTCCCTATCCCAAAAAGAGATGCGGCAATCAGTGCAGATACTTTTGGACCATTTTTTTCAACAAATTTACCCATAAGTGCCGCTGATAATCCCAAAAAGATTATCGCTACACTAAATGTAATTGTAACATCTGTCAATGTCCATTGTAATTGTTCTTGAATTGGTTTGACATAAACACTCCATGCGTATACAGACCCAATACATAAATGTACTCCTACAGCTGAAAGAGCCATTAACCACCGATTTTTTTCTATCATATAACATCCTGTTTAAAAATTAGATGGATTTTATCTAAAAGTTCTATAAAATATTAAAGTTCACAGCTAATAAATATATAAAAATTTTATGCTAGTATACTTTTTATAAAATATAAGGAAAAAAAATGGCAGAAAAAGAGTTTTTGAAAAGAGCAGATGAGCATATAAATGTAGCAAATTCACATATAGGTGAAAATGTAAGTATGGGAGAAGTGAGTTCATCTTTTATGTATGGTGCTGCACGGTTTAATGCATGGGTAGCAGCATGTGAGTTTGAATCAGCTGAAGATATGGGAGCTGCAAAAGAGGAGATAGTAGAGTATTTTGTAGGAAAATATAAAGAAGTTTTAGAAGAGCATATCAAAAATCATATTGAAGAGTTTGATTTTGGGAAGTAGATTCTTTTAAATGAGAAATGAGAAATGAGGAAAAAATGAATAAATATGATATAAAATTAGAAGTAATTGGTGAATATTATGGGCATATGAATAGTCCAAAAGATTGTACCAAAGAGTATTTTGTAAATGACAGATGGAATCTCTCTGTAAGTAAAGATGATGTTGTTCATTTCCATATATCAGATGAAGATGATTTGATAAAAATCATAGAAATTATAGATGAAGAGAGTATGGGAAGAATAAATACTGATACCTTTGATAAAGAAAGTGTAAAAAACAAAGAGTATGGAGTAGAAACTATTGGATATACTTATAAAGCAAGTTTTTTGAGTGCTTATTTTGCTGTGAAAAAATTGAAACTAAAATTTAATTTTATAGGAAATAAAAAATACACCTCTATTGACCCTACAAGTTTTATATATGATAACAATAAGATAGAGTTTGAATGTTTAGGTGGAAAATCAGAGGGGTGTGATATAGTTGACTGGAGTGATATAAAAAATTGTTTCAATCAATAATCAAAATAGTAATACTCTTAATAAAAATATATAAAAAAATTATTTAAGTTCTTTGTAACCAAAATGAAATAATTTTTTTCTATTATTCTACACTTAAAGAAAGGAATAATTATGAAAAAAAATGCGATTATTATAGAGTATGCTCAAGGTACAGACAAAGGGTGTGATGGTTTTCGAGCAGATACGAAACCGATTTTAAATGCTCTTAAAAAAGTGGCAAATATAGAGGGTGAAGTTGTTTTTTATAATCCAAAAAGAAAAGAGGAACTTTTTGAATATATTGTAAAAAATGGATCTATTGTGATTAGTCGAATCAATCCAGGAAATCTTAAAGAGGTAGATGAATATTTTGTATTTTTAAAATCTTTGAGTGATAAGGGGCTAGATGTACATACTCATCCTGATGTGATGATCAATCTTGATTTTAAAGATATACTTGAAAAATTAAAAAATTCTCTTGTGGGTGATAAGGGAACTATGTTTTATCATACATATAAAGAGTTCAAAAAGTCATTTCCTAGTGTTTTGGAAAGATATAGAATACGAGTACTCAAAACAAATTATGGCTCTACTGGTGAGGGTGTATATTTGGTGAGTTTACGAGATGATGAGAGTATTATATGTACAGAAGCTGTTGATAATGTAAAATATTTCTTTGAAAATATGGATGATTTCTTGAAAAGTTTTGAAATAAAATTTAATCATGATGATAGTAACGAGACTTATTTTAAAGGGAAAAGTGGATTTGTTGGGTGTAGATATTTGCCACGAATTACAGAAGGTGAAATCAGAGCATTACTTGTAAATGATAAAATAGTGAGTATTGTACACAAAAAACCTGCAAATGGTGAGTTTTCTGCTACATTATTTAGTGGAGCACAGTATGAGTATCATAAACCAAATGATCCAAAATACAAAGAGGTGATTGATCTTACAAATAAAGCATTGAAAGATATAAAAAAGCATCTTAACAACCAAAACTATCCGCTTCTTTGGACAATGGATTATATTTTGGATTATGATAAAAAAGGAAATGACAAATTTGTTTTAAGTGAAATAAATTGTTCTTGTGTTGGTATTACTACTCAGATGGATTTAAGTGATGAGATAGCAAAAGTTTTTTTGGAGAGTAAATAGAGGGAACTACAAGAGATTATTAGATATTATGCTATTACTTAAAAAATAGAGGATAAATATTTGGAAAGATTAGTAGAAGTAGAAAAAATGTCCTTTGAAGACAATAGGGAAGAAGTAACTCTTCGCCCTAGTATTTGGGATGAGTATATTGGACAAGAAAAAATAAAAAAGAACTTGCAAGTTTTTATAAAGGCTTGTAAAAAAAGAGAAGAAGTGTTGGATCATATTTTACTCTTTGGACCTCCTGGACTTGGTAAAACGACACTTAGTCATATCATCGCAAATCAAATGGAATCAAATATCAAAGTAACAGCAGCACCCACTATAGAAAAAGGTGGGGATTTAGCAGCTATTTTGACAAACTTAGAAGAGGGTGATATTTTATTTATCGATGAGATACATAGACTTAGTCCCGCTATTGAAGAGATACTTTATCCTGCTATGGAAGATTTTCGACTTGATATCATCATTGGTTCTGGACCAGCTGCACAGACGGTACAAATAGATCTTCCCAAATTTACACTCATAGGGGCAACGACACGAGCTGGTATGTTGAGCAATCCTTTAAGAGATAGATTTGGTATGCATTTTCGGCTCAATTTTTACAATGATGATGAATTATCAAAAATAGTAAAATTAGCCTCTATTAAACTTGAAAAAGAGAGTGCCGATGATGCGAGTTTTGAGATAGCTCGTCGAAGTAGGGGAACACCTAGAGTTGCATTGAGACTTTTAAAAAGAGTGCGAGATTTTGCTGAAGTGGAAGATGAAACGAGTATAGAACTACCAAGATGTCAGTATGCTTTAAATGAATTAGGTATCAATGATAAAGGTTTTGATGAGATGGATCTAAAACTTTTAGAATTACTCCTTGAAAATAAAGGTAAACCCATAGGACTGAATACTATGGCAGCTGCTTTGAGTGAAGATGAAGGAACTTTGGAAGAGGCTGTTGAGCCGTATTTGTTAGCAAATGGATATATACAAAGAACAGCAAGGGGAAGAGTTGCTACTGTCAAAAGTTATGAGTTATTTCGACTTAGTCCACCACGAGAGATGAACCAAGAATCTCTCTTTTTAGAAAGCTAAAAAAAGAATTTGATTATGCTTTTTTGAGATACTGTGTAAGTATCATAATTTTTACACCATTTACACGACCTTCGATATGTTTATTATCATCGTGAGGAAGTGAAATGTTTCGTACTGCTGTTCCTCTTTTGGCTGTAAATCCAGCACCTTTTACCTCTAAATCTTTGATAATATTGACAGTATCACCAGCATTTAAAATTACACCATTACTATCTCTATGAATTACTTTGTTTTCTTCTTCAAAAAGACCTTCTTCAGCCCATGCTATTACATCATCTTCTAGGTAGATCATATCTAGTAGTTCTTGATTTTTTAATGTTTTCAAAACTCTATATGCTACAACTTTAACTGCATCAACTTCACTCCACATAGAGTCATTTAGACAGTGCCAGTATTTTTCATCTAAGTTACTCATATCTGATAATTGCTCATAACACTTCGCACTTACTAAAATAGTTTTATCGATACTTCCATCTGATGGTACAACTTCAAAAGGGACTAATCCCTCAGTCGAACCAGATAACTCACAAACTCCACCACTTCGTGCATTTAATTTTTCTTGTAAACTCATATGTTTATCACCTTATAATAATTTTTTGGTATTATACACTAAACGATAAAAGGCTTTGCTTATGGAATATAGATATATTGGTAGAACAGGTTTACGAGTGACTCCTATTTGTTTAGGAACTATGAGTTTTGGAAGTTGGAGTGATGAAAAAGAATCTTTTAAAATCATGGATAAAAGTATCGATCGCGGTATCAATTTTTTTGATACAGCGGAACTCTATCCAGTACCACCAAACTCAAAAGATGCAGGTATAACAGAAGAGATAATTGGAAAATGGCTCAAAACACAACAAAGAGATAAAATTATTTTAGCTACAAAAGTTGCTGGAGCGGCAAGTGGATGGTTTGTCCCTCCAATTCGGCATGGATTAACAGCCATAGACAAGTTTCATATTAAAACAGCCGTTGAGGGAAGTTTGAAAAGGCTCGGAACTGATTATATAGATTTATATCAAATGCACTGGCCTGATACTATTGTCCCTATTGAAGAGTCTTTAAAAGCGTTTGAGGAGTTGGTGCAAGAGGGAAAAGTACGGTATCTAGGGACATCCAACGATAGTGCATATGGACTCACAAAAGCAAATGAAACATCAAAAAGATTAGGTATAAGTCGATTTGAATCAATTCAAAATAATTTTTCTTTAAACAATCCACGATTTTTAGATGAGTTAGCACAAGTCTGTAAAGAGGAAAAAATATCACTTTTACCGTATTCTCCAATTGCAGGTGGAGTTTTAAGTGGAAAATACAATGCAAAATTTTATCCTAAAGATGCACGGTTTGCAGAATATTTAGCAAACTCAAATCCAAGAGTTCAAGCTATGAGCCATAGATTTTTAAATGAAAAAACACTTAGTACAACACAAAAATATATGGATTTAGCAAAAGAGTTAAATATCACCGTGACTACATTAGCTGTGGCATATTCTAAACATTTTGATTTTGTGGCTTCCACTATCATCGGTGCTAGAGATGCTGGACAACTTGATGATTCGTTTGCTGCTTTTGATGTGAATTTGAGTGAGGAAACTATGAAAAGAATAGAAGCGATACAGTTGGATGTGATGTATCCGATGGGGTAACTAAAGAGGGAAAAAATTTAAAATAGTTATAATTAAAGTGAGTACTAAACTGAACTAAGGAATAGAGATGCAATATAAGATTTCAAATGAGTATATTAAAATTGAGGTTATAGATTTTGGTGCAGAGTTGTGTAGTCTGCAAAAGAAAAATGAGGATTTAGAATATATTTGGCAAGGTGATAAAAGATATTGGAATAGACATGCACCTATACTTTTTCCTATAGTTGGAAAGCTTTTGGATGATGAGTATAGTTATAAAAATAAAATATATTCGATGACACAACATGGTTTTGCTAGAGATAGTCTTTTTGAACTTTTTAGCTTAGAAAATGATTCGATTTGTTTGAAGCTTGAAAGTTCAGAGAGTACAATGAAAATATATCCTTTTGAATTTGCGTTGTATGTGACCTATACTTTGGTACAATCTAGTGTAAATATCTCTTATAAAGTGGTCAATAAATCAGATGAAAATATCTATTTTTCGATTGGATCTCATCCTGCTTTTAATTGGCCATTAACTTATGAAAACAAAAATGAATATTATATGGAGTTTCAAAAAACAGAATTTTTAGAGAGATTACCATTGACACTAACTGGAATATCTAAACAAAAAAAAATACTGAATTTAGACAATAATAAACTTTATTTAACAGAAAAACTGTTTGAGGAGGATGCAATTGTTATTCAAAATTTAGAAAATAAAATAATCACTTTTAAAAATACACAAGATAAAAAGTTTATTGAGCTTACATTTGATGGTTTTTATTTGGGGATATGGTCAAAACCAACAGGTGCACCTTTTGTATGTATTGAACCTTGGCATGGGCTTGCTGATTTTACTACACATAATAAAAAAATTGAAGAAAAAATAGGAATGATAAATTTGAAAAAAAATAAAACATTTAAAACTTATTATAAAATATCAGTATAGATTGCATTTTATTTTGAAAGTAAAACAAGTTTTACAGTATGTATGTAAAACTTATTTTTAGAATTGAAGTAGATAAATAATAAAAATTATTTGCCTATTTTATTAGCAATAGCTGCTATATCAGCAGCACTTAGACTTTTTACTTGACCTTTCATAAGACCTTTCATTGGACCACCATATGTACCATTTTGATATCCTAAAAGAGAAGCTTCTATATCCGCTTTTGTCATATCTTTGATAACTTTACTTTTACCTAATGCAACTTTTTCACCATTTGCTCCATGACAGGCAACACATTTTTGATATGCATCTGCAAGTGATGCAGTTGATGTGATTGTTAATAAGAGACCGATTGAGAGTAATTTTTTCATTTGTAATCCTTTTTTATTGTATATTTTATAGAAATTTTTATCTTTTGTCTTTGACCTATGTCAAGATTTTAGATTAATAGTATTATTTTATTCAAATAATACTTGGAATAAAATTAAATTAAACTTATTTTTCATTAATAGTATTCAAGTATTATTATCTAATTTTGTATAAATTTGATTTTTTGGGGATTCTTCAGGAAATGAAGCAAGTTTAAAAACTTGCCCATTCATCACTTTCTGTATGAGATTGTATTGGTTTAATAGTTTGTTTTTGAGAAGATATCACTTTAGGTTTTGGAGTAAAAGTTTGCTGAACATTTTGATGACTAGGTGTAGGATGACGCTTTTTCATCTCTTTTGCTCGTACATCATTTTTACCGATAAACTGTTTTGAATCTGCATCACTTACAACTAATTTTGCGATTTCATCTGTATCGAGTGCTACATCATGAGTTTGTGAAGCGATCATTGCATTTTGTTGTGTTTGCTTATCTAAAGAGTTCACGGCATCATTAATTTGTTCTATCCCTTTGAGTTGCTCTTTTGAAGCCATCTCTACATCTTTGATTAACTCAATTGTTTTTGAAATATTTTCATTGAGCAATGCATAGCCACTTATCATCTCATCTGATGTTTTTTTACCATCATTTGCTTTACTCGTTGCATTTTGAACTAATGATTTAATCTCATTTGCAGCTTCTGCAGATCGTGAAGCGAGATTTCGAACCTCTTGTGCAACAACAGCAAAACCTTTTCCAGCTTCACCTGCAGTTGCTGCTTCGACAGCTGCATTCAGACTCAAAATATTTGTTTGAAATGCAATTTGATCAATAACTGAAATAGCATCATTGATAGCATTTACCTCTACATCTATCTCATTCATAGCATTTGTTGTTTGATTTGCTAATGATTCTCCTTTTGAAGCAGAATCAGTAACATTTGACGCAAGACTTGACATCTCAATAATGGTATTCGTATTATTGGAAATATTACCTGTGATCTCTTCTAATGCAGCTGCTGTTTCTTCTAATGCAGCTGCTGCAGCATTAGAATTTTGATTGAGTATATCTACATTTTTTAGAAGTATATTTGAACTATTATCCAAAGTGAGTCCATTTGACTTATTTTCAACTAGCATATCTGTAATAATATGAGCAAAATTATTCAATCCTTCTGCTGTTTCTCCTAAATTTCCAGTGATTTTATGTGTAAAATCTAAATTTTGAAAAGAATTTAAAGCATTTGTAATCTTATTAAGATCTCCATCAACTTTAGAAGTAACAACCTGAAAGAGATCATTGACCCCATTTTTTATCTCTTCGATCCCTTCATTTTTTGTGGATACAGATATTGTTTGTTGCATAATACCTGTTTTTGCTAAGTCAATCGCTTTTTTAACGGCATCTATCACTTTTTTGGCTTCAGTTATATCTTGAGCAAATTTAACAACTCGTGTTACTTTGCCACTTTTATTTTTTACGGGTGTGTAGGAAGCTTGAATCCAAACAGAGCTACCATTTTTATGGATTCTTTCAAATTCATCAATTTGAGATTGACCATTGCTTAAATTTTTCCAAAAGTCACTATATGAGGCACTATTTGAATATGCACTGTCACAAAAGATCCTATGATGCTTACCAACTACCTCATTTGCCGAATATCCTAATACATTTAAAAAGTTACTATTCGCATGTATGATTTTTCCATCTGGTTCAAATGATATTATTGCATAATTTTCTTCCATCGCAGCTAATCTTCCTGCTTCTTCTTCTGTTTTTCCAAAATTAAACACTATAAAACTCCTCTGTAATATAGTCTGAATTATACTCTTGACTCCTTTAATACAAACTTAATATTTAAATAGACTTAGATAGATAGATTAAGAAAAAAAATTAATACTAAAAATTGATAAATTTTTATATGAAATAGCCTAATAACCATCCAAGAGCAAAACCAATAAGGTGTGCATACCAAGCAACTGGCAATCCTAAAAGTAGGGGTGCAAAAGATATGAGCAAAATCCAAACTATTATTCCATTTCGTTGTACTTTGTCTTTTAAGGCAAACCATCCTAAAAGTACAGAGATAGCACCACTCGCACCTACTAAATTTGCCCATTCTCCTGTATAATACATATAGGCTAAACTTCCAGCAGATGTGAGTAATCCACCTATAAAATATAAAAAGATATATTTTGGAATACCTATTGCTACTTCTATCATATTTCCAAATTGGTACAACACAAACATATTCATCAAAATATGAGCAAATCCACCATGAACAAACATAGTTGAGAGGAGTTGGTAGTAAAGATGTTCTTGAAAAAAGTAGATATTCAGACCCAATAAAAGATCTCCATATTGCATAGTATTTTGAATACCAAACATAATGATATTGACTAAGATGAGGAAGTTTGTAAAGCTTAATATTTTATTTTGTGGCATTATAATCTTTTGCATTGAGTTTGTGAGAAAGAGCTATTCTTTTTGCTCTCTCATCTAAGAAGTCTTGATGTTGTTGTATTTTCGATGCTCGTAAAGCTTTTCCTTGTTGAGCAGGTTGGACATATTGTACATAATATAATATTGAGATACATACAGTGGCAATAGTTATGATAGCATAAAAATTTCCTAAGACAGTACTTTGTCTAGGTTCATGCTTATAACTACTTTCTTGTAACTTCAAAATATTTTGTATACGCTTATCCACAATATTTCTCTTTTTAGACTAAACCATATGTTAAAACTTCTTCGATTTTATCAACAGCTATGATCTCTATATCCTCTTTTACTTCATCAGGAATATCTTTTAGGTCACGCTGAAAGTTCTTAGAAGGGATCAAAACCCTTTTCATTTTTGCTTTGTGAGCTGCTATAAGTTTTTCTTTAAGTCCACCAATAGGAAGAACTTTTCCTGTAAGTGTTACTTCACCTGTCATCGCTAAATCTGAGTAAATTTTACGATTTGATAATATAGATGCGATTACTAAACACATAGCAATTCCAGCACTTGGTCCATCTTTTGGTGTAGCACCTTCTGGAATATGCATATGAATATCGTGAGTTTTAAATGTAGCATTTTTGAGTTTTTTCTTATCGATTAGACCTTTGACAACACTGTGTGCTATTCTTGCACTCTCTTTCATCACATCACCCATATTTCCAGTAAGCGATAGCATCCCTTTTCCTGCAAACTTGGCTGTTTCTATTTTAAGTACATCTCCACCGACACTTGTCCATGCAAGACCATTAACGATACCAACACTATTTGTTTTATCAGCTGGGTCTATCTCAAAAATAGGATTGTCCAGATATGTTTCTAAATTTTTTGTATTGATAGTAACTTTTTTTAACTCTTTATCGTAGGTAAACTCTTTGACCGCTTTTCTATAAAGTTTGCCAAATACACGCCTGAGGTTTCTTACTCCTGCTTCTCTTGTAAACTTTTCAATGATAAGATCTATAGTCGCTTTACTTAAATTGACTTCTGTTTTTTTCAAACCATGTTTTTCAAGTTCTTGAGGAATTAAGTAGTTTTTTGCAATATGAAATTTTTCACTGGGAGTATAACTACTCATCTGAATAAATTCCATTCTATCTCGAAGTGGGGCAGGTATCTTACCTGCATTATTTGCAGTTGCTATAAAGATACACTCACTTAGATCAATATCAAAATTGACATACAAGTCTCGAAAGGCATTATTTTGTTCGGGATCCAAAATCTCTAACATAACAGCACTTGGATCTCCTCGATGATTGGCACCGATTTTATCAATCTCATCTAGTACTATAACAGGATTCATTTTTTTAGCAGTTATTAAACCACTTACAATTCTCCCTGGCATCGCTCCTACATAGGTTCTTCTATGTCCTCGGAGTTCATTGACATCTTCCATACCCCCAAGTGCTATTCGTACAAGTGGTCTTTTAAGAGCAGTGGCAATCGAATTGGCAAGAGATGTTTTTCCTACTCCTGGAGGTCCTACAAAACACAAAACAGTACTATTGCTTTTTCCCGTTTTGATGTTTCTATCTTCCAAAAGCTGTTTTACTGCAAAATATTCTATGATTCTATCTTTGGCTTCAGATAAAGCATAGTGATCTACCTCTAACTGATCCTCAACTTCATGTACTTCTATTTTTTCTAAAGCTTTTTTATCAAAAGGTATCTCTAAAATTTGTTCTATATATGTTTGGATAGTAGAAGCATCACCACTATCTGGATGTAAACGGTTCAGTTTATCTATTTGTTTTTTTACCTCTTTATATCCTATTTTAGGCATAAAAGGTTTGAGTTTTTTGAGTTCTTCTCTAAAAGCCAAAATCTCTTTTTCTCTTTGGTCATCTGTACCCAATTCTTTTTGAATAGTACGAAGTTGCTCTTTTAAATAGTAATCTTTTTGATGTTTATCTATTTTTGTATTGACTTTTTTATTGATCTCATTTTTGAGTTTAAAGTTTTCTATCTCTTTTTTGATATGATCAATTATACCTAAAAGTCGTGTATTGATGTTTTTTTCTTTAAAGAGCTCGTAGGCTGATTCATTTGAGATTTGAATGACAGAAGAAACAAGATCTGCAATACGAACAGGATCAAGGCTTTCATCAATAGTTTTAATAAGATCAATTGGAAATTTTGTATTGAGTTTAGAAAGTCTGTCTATATTGAGTTTTAAGACATCAAGTATAGCAGGTGTTTTACTTTTGTCATGTTCTACATTTTGTAGTATGTCAACAATACCCATAAGTGGTGAACCACTGACTATCTCTTTAATTTCCACTTTTTCCAAACCTTGAAAAAGTACTTTGACTTTTCCATCAGGCAAAGTTATTTTTCTCATAATATTTCCTACCACGGCAACATTATAAAATTCATTTGTAGTTTTATCTTTTGTAGTTTTACTGACAGCTACTGTTATGAGTTTGTTGTTATTCATTGCATACTCTACAGCATTAATATTTTGTTCATCCCCTATAAATATAGGTGCTATCATAAATGGGTATAAAAAAATATTTGCTTCTACCAATATAGGTAATCTATCTGGAAAACTATCGTAATCTGTTAATTTCATATTTCTCTCTTTAAAATTTATTCAAATATGTATCTATACCAAGGTACATCTACATCATTTATATTGTTTATATCGTTCCAACTCTTAGTGGCTTTTTTTTCATAAAATTTTTGCCCTAATGGTTTGTCTATTCGCCCATATAATTCTGAAATCTCTTTATCAAAAAGAGCTTTTGCCATTAATAATCGTGATTTTATATCTTTAACTAAATAGATAAATTGTGAATTTGGATAGTCTGAAACAAATTTATCTGTTTGTACCACTGTTTTTGTGAGTAGCTCTTGTTCTCTAAATTGACTTTTAAATGCTAAAAAGTTAGATTTGATTTTAAGATATCGGATATAATCTGCATTTTTTTTCAAGCTATATTTTTTAAGATATTCATCAAAATAATAGTTTGCCATTGCATACTCCTCATCTTCCATATGAGTAATCGCAATAATCATCATAGCACTAGGTAATAATGGAGAATTTCTATGTTCTGATTCTAGTGATGTAAATGTATCATCTGCTTCATCAAGTTGGTATCGAGTGATCTGTTTTATCATTTTATTGTACCAATAAATTGCTGGTTTATTGTACTCTTCATCTTGTTTTGAAGAACAACCTGTAAAAATATATACAAGTGATGTTATTAATAATATACTAAAAAAATTTTTGCTCATGGTGTGATTTCCTTTAAAAATTTTATTTTATCTAATATATCCAAAATGAAAGTTAAAATAGATAATTTATTTTAGATATATTTTTTAAATTATGAAGCAAACAATAAGAAGATTCCTAAACAAAGGATAAATGCTAAACTAAAGTATTCAAAAAACTTAATTATTATGGTATTTTTTGATGTACTTTTTCTAACTTTTACACTAATTATTGCGGTTATAAATATAATCAAACTCATACCAGCACTCATAAATATTGCACTTACAAATCCTACAAAATAGATACCTAAACTCATTGTAAATAAAAATATAGTTACAGTCCCTGGACAAGGAATAATACCAGCAGCAAGGATGACACCTAGATCTGTACTTGTTGTTTTGCAGCTATTACACCCACAACTTAAAGTTTGGGCATGGGTTACTTTTGGTGATAAAACAGTTGATGTTTTGGCATTGGCTGTGAAAGTGTAGAGAGGTTTTTTCTTTTTAAATTTTTTAAATATTAAAAATAAGGCGATACAGATGATAATGACTGCACTCACTTGTGTCGCTATTTGTTCGACATTTACAAGAGTAGAATTGAAAATAAACCCAATAGAATAATAAACTACAAGCGTTAAAATAAATGCACTAAATGTATGCACTACACCTATCAAGCTTGAAATACTCAATGCTTTGAGGTAGGATTTTTCTTGATTGATAAAATAGCTACTCACTAAACTTTTCCCATGACCTGGACCAATTGCATGTAAAATACCATACAAAAATGAAAAAATCAAAAGCCAAATGTATGAGCTTATACTATTATTTTCTTTTATATCTTTAAGAATAGTTTTCAAATTGTTTTTTAAGAGAGTTAACTTTTCTGATAACAACTCTACATATGTTGTACCTTTTTCTTGTACTTGCATTGGTTCTTTAGTTTGCATTGGTTCTTTAGTTTGTATTGATTTGTTTATATCTTTAGAAGTTACTATTATTTTTTGTGCTGACCTGATGCTAGGGTCATCAAATATTATTCTTGCATTAAAAAATTTTTTTTCAAGAAAAAATGAATGTGGATAGTTATTGATAATTAAATTTTTAAGAGTAAAAGCAAAATTATCATTTTCATCACTAAATCCTAAATATAAAGAATTTTTATTTTCAAGTACAAAAGGTAAAGAAAATTTATAGTGATAGATCATCGCACCCTCCACAAATTTGAGTTGAGAAAATGTTGGATGAATTGTTTCTATAAATTTCTTTTCAGTATGTTTATTGATATTTTTAAACTCTATATCAGTAAGATAATGGAGACTTTTAATATAAACAATAAGACTCTCTTTTATCATATCTTTTTCGTTAGGATCAAACATATAATTTTGATTAAGGTCATATTGTGTAAGAGAATTTATAAATTCCTTATGAAATTTCCAATTAATATCAAAATGTGTCTCATTTTTATCATAAGAAATTTCAGCATTGACAACTACCTGAGGTATATCGGTTGCACATAAACTACAAGCATAGAGATAACTTTGCATTAAAAAAAGTAAAGAAAAAAGAGTTTTCATTTTTTAATCACCTTACTTAGAAATAAAAACAAAATCAAACAAGCAGCACTTACCAAAATAATACTCGCTCCACTTGTCAAGTCAAACTCATAAGAAAAGAGAAGACCAGTGAGTGTAAATATAGATGATAAAACACCTGATATAAACATCATCATTCCTAAAGAATTTGATAGTTTTTCAGCTATATAAATAGGTATGGTTAAAAGTGCAATAACTAAAATAAGTCCCACAACTTTGATGGCAATTACTACTGTTAATGCGGATAATACAAGGATAAGGGTATAAAATACTTTTACATTGATTCCTCTTAAACTAGCATACTGACTATCATAAGATACTGCTAAAATTTCTCTATAAAATAATGTCACGATACTAATAATAGCCGTCAAAAGTACACTCATATAAATCAAATCATCACTACTCACTGCCAAAATAGAACCAAAGAGATAACTCATAAGATCTACATTGTATCCAGGGGTTAAGTCTACGAGTATAATTCCTATAGCCATCCCTACAGCCCAAATAAGACCGATAAATGTATCTATTTTATCTCTTTGATTAAGAGTGATTATAGCCATTAAAAGTGCTGCTACTACAGCAAACAAAGACGCACCCAAAAATATAGGGAGACCGAAATATACAGCTAAACCTATACCACCATAAGAAGTATGAGCGATGCCACCTGCTAAAAAAACCATACGATTTACTACAATGAGTGAACCAATGATACCAGATGCAAAACTTACTAAAAGACCAGCGATGATCGCATTTTGAATAAAACTAAAACTTAATATATCTAGCATGAACAAATTTCCTCATTACTTGCACAAGTCCCTTTTTGTGTACTTTCTCCAAACATTTGAAGCATCTCTACTTCGCAAAAATGATCGTTATTGTTAGACTGCACTTGCTTTGTTTCATCTGAAATATCATGATAGGTGATGATTTTATTGATATGTGCTACTTTTGATGCATAACTCAAAATGACTGAAATGTCATGGCTGACGACAACAATAGTAATCGTTTTGTTAAGTTCTTTGAGTAGATCATAAATTTGTTTTTGCCAACTTACATCAATATTAGCCGTTGGTTCATCAAGTATCAAAATAGATGGCTGACTACACAATGCTCGTGCTATCATAACTCTTTGTCGTTCTCCACCTGAAAGTGTTCCTATTTTTTTCTCTGAAAATTCTTCCATTCCTACTTGTTTTAAAGCTGTTATAGCACAAGATTTTTCAAATTTAGTATATCCTATATTAAAATATTTATCTAAAAAGTTTTGATTTTTGATTTTTGATTTTTGATTGCGTATATGACCCATCATAACGACTTCTATCACTTTGATAGGAAAGTTAGTATTGATATTTGTATTTTGAGGGACATATCCTAATTTTGAAAAATTGAGCGAGGGTTTTTTTCCTAAAATTTGAATAGTTCCTTGCTCTACTTGATTAATTCCTAGTATTGCTTTGAGTAAAGTAGATTTACCGCCACCATTTGGTCCAATGATAGCGAGAAAATCTTTCTCTTTAACTGTTAAATTTATATCTTTAAGTATGGTTTGGGTATCGTAAGAAAAGGATAAATTTTTGATCTCAATTATTGACATATAGCTTCTTTTGTGTAATTTTTCGTATTGTATCAAAATGTTTATTTGATGAGTATAAAGTTGTGCAACTAGGTTGCAAAGATGATCATTTTACATAAAACTAATAAATATTTAATCAAATATAAGTTAAATTTTGACTGTAAATTTAACTTATTTAGGGTTGTTTTATAGTTTGGAATTTTTATTCTGTAATTGACTTTAATATTATAGGTATATCATTATGTGATTCATACCAAATAATTGTAACACCTAATTCTTTCATTAATTCTTGATTAAGAGAATGATGCATTTCTAGAAATTTCTCCGCTGATTCTATATTACTTACCAATTTTTTACCTTTTTGGTAGCAGAAATTATCTTTAGATAATCTTTTCATAAATGTGAAATGTTTACTTTTCTCTAAACTTCTTGATGAAATATCAAGAAGTCTTCTTAAATTGGGATCAGTCATTGACAAACCAACCATCAAACAATTATTTTCTCGAAAACTATTTAACTGAACTAAATTAGACCAATGATAAGAATCTTCATATATCTTATGATAGCCTTCTTCTGAAAATACAAGTGTTGAATGATTTAAAGACTCATAATTCTTTCTAATTTCAGGTAAAAATCCATGTACATGATATACTGGAAGTTCATCAGGATCGTAACTTTCATTTTCAGTGTAAATACATCTATGCTGAATAGTTTTAGTTAATAGTTCTCTTTCTAATAAATCATCAAAATTATATGTAATAATTGATTTTATTTTAGCTCCTGTTCGTTTGGGAAGACAGATACTTACAATAGCTTTTATAAGCTCTGAATCAATCTTAACTTCTTTATTTCTTAAATGATATAAATTTTTGGTGATTGCTTCAATAAAACCTTTTTGGTTTTCTGTATTTTTAGAAAGACCTTTCCTTAAGTATCTTGCAGCCATAAGTGCTGATGGTTCATCAATAGTACTTAACCTATTTACTAGCTCTGAGATATCATCATTATTAACATTTATGTCATCCGTAAATTCTTTAGTTAAGTATGTAATAAATAATGAATTAAGTAAAGTATTCCAATCTGGCATTCCTGCACTACTTGATACACCTGCACCTAAGAATAAGGAAAATTGTCCATTTTTATAACTAGATTTTAAATTATTTATAATGACTTCTCGTTCTATTTTCCAATCGATAATTGGCTTAGATATTACTGACTTTAACCTTAATGAAAAAAGATTACTTGCTATATCATTTACAACTTTTTTATATTTATTTGCAATTATATTTAACTCTTTAGGACCCCATAAATATATATTAATATCTAATTCTAAATTATGAATTTCATCTGTGAATTTATGTCTTAATTTTGTTGATATAGGTTTTGCTGATATTATAATTAAATTAGATATTTTTTGTTCATCAATAGCAGTCAACATATGTTGTAATGTTTTTTCAATAAACTGTCTCATTGGAATTCTGGCAAAATTAAATTTTATTTCTAGAATTGTTTTTCCAGTAAACTCATCAAAGCCTTTTGGGATTATTGCATCAAAATAATTTGGTCTTCCTTGGTCAATAACAAGTTCTTTATCTTGTGCAATTAAGTGATGCCTAAATAAATGAATCACAAAAGTTTCAAATGAATAATAACTTCTAGGACCACCTTCATCAATAGCATCAACAATATCTTCTATAATCATGCATTATTCCTTTTTTTAACCAACTATTTATTAAAAAACATTATAGTCCTTTGATACTTATAATAGAATATAAAAGTATCAAAAATATATTTAACATAATATTGTATTACAAATAAATACAACATTATTTTAGAAAAAATTAAGTATGTAAATTTGAAAATAGATGATTAAAATACCTAGTTTTAATTTAAAAATAAAATAATAGATAACATAGAGTTCTTTTTTATAGTATAATCTTTAATAATTGAATTGGCGAAATAAGGAAATAAAATGCAAAGAAAACTAATAAGCTTTGATTGGGCAATAAAAAGAATACTAAGAAGTAAAGCAAATTTTGAAATCTTAGAAGGATTTTTATCTGAACTTTTAAAAGAAGATATTGAAATATTAGAGATTTTAGAATCAGAATCCAATAAAGATACAAAAGAAGATAAAAGTAATCAAGTAGATATAAAAGTAAAAAATAGTAATGATGAGATACTCATAATTGAAATTCAATATAGTAGAGAATTAGATTATCTCCAAAGAATGCTTTATGCTACAAGTAAAGTAGTAACTGAGCATATTTCACAAGGTTATGCGTATTCTAAAATAAAGAAAGTGATCTCTATAAATATTTTATACTTTGATTTCGGTGATGGAGATGATTATATCTACAAAGGTACTACAAACTTCGTTGGCTTGCATACTCATAATAAATTATATCTCAATGAGATGCAAAAAGATCTTTATAAAACAAATGAAATAAATAAAATTTATCCTGAATATTATATCATCAAAGTAAAGAACTTTGATGATAATTCAAAAGATACACTCGATGAATGGATAAACTTTCTTAAAAATGAAACTATACCTGATAATCCAAAAGCAAAAGGTTTGCTCAAAGCCAAAGAAACTTTGGACTATCTCAATATGCCAGATGATGAAAGAATAGATTATGATAGAAGACAAGAA
>Ga0193961_1000025_pt1 | contig 61052 bp, 61 predicted proteins | sample FB_4_MG_FD_140371 | JGI IMG/M metagenome (GOLD analysis project Ga0193961, IMG submission 140371) | Microbial mat bacterial communities from the Broadkill River, Lewes, Delaware, United States - FB_4_MG | ecosystem: Environmental > Aquatic > Freshwater > River > Microbial mats | place: USA...
CTGCTGGTAGAGTTGAGAAATTCAAAGCTAGATACGCAATGAAATAATGCTTGCATTTGTTCCCACTCCTATTGGAAACTTAGGAGACATATCTTTTAGAACTATTGAAGTTTTAAAAGATGGAGAACTCATTTTGTGTGAAGACACAAGAGTTACAAAAAAACTTATTAATCTTATATCTCAAAGACTTGAGATAACTTTCCCTCAATATGAATATATCAGTTTACATTCTCACAATGAAAAAGATTTTTTAACTAAAGATAATCAAGTTTTATTAGAAACTAAAAAATGCATCTATATGAGTGATGCAGGGATGCCTTGTGTAAGTGATCCTGGAAGTTTTCTTGTTGATTTTTGTTTAGAAAATGATATTGAATATGATGTATTACCTGGGGCAAATGCTATTTTAACAGCATACGCAAGTAGTGGATTCTCACATACTACATTTACTTTTTTTGGTTTTTTACCTCATAAGGGAAGTAATCGTTCTGATATGTTGGATAAAGTAATGAATAGTGAAAATTTAGCTATATTATACGAATCTCCTCATCGATTGATGAAACTTATCGAAGAGATTAACCAAATCGATTCTTCAAGAGAAGTATTTATTACAAAAGAGCTAACAAAAAAATATCAAACGAGATATAAAGGGACAGCACAATCTGTTTTATCTGAATTAATACAGACTACTATTCGAGGAGAATGGGTAGTAATAATTAAAAATATAGAATCTTTAAATAGAGGTATAATCACAGAAAATGATATATTGGACTTAAAACTTCCCCCTAAACAAAAAGCTAAAATTTTATCAAAATTAACAGGAAATAGTGTTAAAGATATTTATAACGATCTTACAAACTAAAGAATAGCTATGCAATTTATACAATCAGAGTTTGAGTCTACTCTTGAGGTTAAAAAATCTAAATTTATTACACATATTACTTCATATGAAAAATTTGATGAGTTAATGGACTCATTAAAAAAAGAGCACCCAAAAGCACGACATTTTGTTTATGCATATAGATATCTTAATGAATTTGATCAAATTGTAGAAAATAGTAGTGATGATGGTGAACCAAAAGGAACAAGTGGAAAGCCTACTCTAAGTGTATTGTCTGGTGCTGATTTAATTAATACCGCAGTTATTGTTGTAAGATATTTTGGCGGTACTCGTTTAGGTACTGGTGGTTTAGTAAAAGCATATAGTGATGCTGTTAACTTAGTATTAAAATCCAGTACAATTCAACAGTATGTTAAACTAAAAAGAAAAAAACTTTATCTGGATTATCCTCAACTTTCACAAATAGAATATTTAATTACAAAATTTGATATAAAAATTATTGAAAAACAGTTTTTAGAAAAAATTTGCTTAATATTAGAAGCTTCAAGTGAAGAGTATGTTAAACTTTCAAAAGAATTATTTAGAGATAATTCTTTAGAGGACTAAAAATATGTTAAAAAAATATACTCCACCTTATATTACAATTTTGTTTATTATAAATATTGTAAATATAGTTTTCACAACATACTTTATCTCTTTTTTTCTTGCAGGAGTAGTTTTTAAAATATTATCTGTCTCTATTCGAAAAGAATATAATTATGTATTTATTTTTTCAATTATTACATTTTTAATTATTGAAAATAGCCAAGGTTTAAAGTTGTTTTCCTTAACTATTATATCTTTATTAGTGTATTATTTAATAATACCTAGAATCAAACATCTTTTTTCATCTTCTGTGATGGAAGATTTTTTATATATTTTCGCTTTTTATATCTTATTTTATATGCTTATTTATATTTATGGTACATTTGAATTATCTATACTAATTACCTTTATCATCAATTTTATTATTGATATTTTAATTGTAGGATTTATATTGTGAGATTAAAAGTTATTATAGGATTTATTCTATTTATTGTGCTTCTATTATTAGGAAGAGTTTATTATTTAAGTATTATGTCGAATGAACATTTTGAAAAATTGTCTCAAAAAAATTATATTAAAAAAATACATAAAGTGGCTTCAAGAGGTTCTATTTTAGATAGAAATGGAAAGTATCTTGCTGTTAATCGTGTTGGTTTTAGTATCAATATAAAACCTCATTTAAGAAGTAAAAAGAAGTTTAAAAGTGTAGAAGAGGTGGCTACTTTAATTGTTAAACATTTCCCAAAATTTAAATATAAAAAGCTCTTGAAAAAATATAGACAGCTTGATTCTCCTTATCGTCACGGATTAGTTAAGGTTGTTGATTATATCTCTTATGATGAATTTTTTAAGTTTTATACGATTTTTAATTCAAACGAAAATGTAGAAATCCAATCATCAACAATAAGAGAATATCTTTATAATGATGTGGGTGCACATGTTCTAGGATATATGGGGAAAACAACAAAAAAAGATATTCGAAAAGATGAAACAAGTAAATACTTTGATACTTCAGGACGAAGTGGTATAGAAAAATATTATGATAAGACACTTAGAGGATCACTTGGTTATCAAGAAGTACAAGTTAACTCTCTATATCAAAAAATTAAAGTTCTAAATGAGGTAAAACCAGAAAAAAAAGATATAAAATTAACCATAGATATAGAATTACAAAAATATGTACATGAGCTATTTGGGGATAAATCAGGTGCTGTAATTGTCATGGATGTTAAGAATGGAGAACTTTTAGCTGCTGGTAGTTTTCCTGAATTTGATAATAACCTTTTTGTAAATGGTATTAGTCATAAAGCTTGGAAAAAAATTCAAGATAATTTTAATCATCCTTTTACTAACAAATTAATAAATGGAGTGTATCCTCCTGGTTCTGTTATGAAAATGGGTGTTGCTTTGTCTTTTTTAGAAAATAAAATTTCTCCTAAATTTCGTGTTTTCTGTAACGGTTCAATGCAACTAGGTGATAGAAATTTTAGATGTTGGAATGAAAAAGGACATGGGCATACCTCTTTTGTAAAAGCTTTAAGAGAGAGTTGTGATGACTTTTTTTATAAAGGAAGTTTAAAAGTTGGTATCAATAATATTCATAATACGCTAGATCGCTTTGGTATTGGAAAAAAAACAGGTGTTGATTTACCAAATGAGTCACGAGGAATAAATCCAAATAAAAAATGGAAACAAACACAACGAAATCTTCCCTGGTACGTAGGGGAAACTGTTGTTGCGTCTATTGGTCAAGGTTTTATAAATGTCACTCCTATGCAAATTGCAAGGTATACAGGTGCCATGGCTACAAATAAACTTCAAGTACCGCATTTTTTAAAGGATGATTCTTTAATAAAAAGTATAGACACTAAAATCCCTAAAAGAGATTTACGAATCATACAAAAAGGGATGTACGACGTTGCTAATAAAGTAAAAGGAACAGCAGTTAATTATATAAAGTCAAAAACTACAGTTGCTGCTAAAACGGGTACTGCACAAGTTGTTGGAATACCTCAGTCTGAAAAAAAGAGAATGAAAGAGCATGAACTTGAATATTTTAAAAGATCACAAGCTTGGCTTAATACTTATGCCCCATATAAAAATCCAAAATATGTAGTTACTATTTTAGTAGAACATGGTGGACATGGAGGTAGTGCCGCTGGTCCTATGTCTGGAAAAATATATGATAAGTTAATAGAGTTAGGATACATGAATGCAAAATAGTATATTATTTAAAGAGATGTTTAAAGAGATTCAGAGTGCACATTATATTTTAATAGTAACGCATAAAAATCCTGATGCAGATACATTATCATCTGCATTAGCTTTAAGTAATTTTTTTTATGAAACTAAAGTAAAACATAAAGTATTTAATTATGATAAAAATTTACCTATAAAATTAAATTTTTTAAGTAAATTTGAAAAGATTACAAATGATATTCCAAAATATTATGACTTAATTATTTATGTAGATTGTGCAAATCAATTTAGGGTAGGGTGTGAGTTTGAAAATGAGACTAAAACTGTATCTATAGATCATCATCAATCAAACAGTAATTTTGCAAATATAAATATTGTTGATTTCACTAAAGGAAGCACTGCTGAATTATTATATGGATTTTTCAAGGAAAACAATTTAAAAATATCAAAAAATGTTTCTGAGTGTTTGTATGTCGGTATATATGATGATAGTTTAGCATTTACAGCACCTAGAACAAATAAAGACACTTTTCATGTTATAACAGAGTTATTAGAGTCAAAAATTGATATATCACAAATATCAAACAATCTTTCACAAAGGGAATCTCTTTCTAAGTTTAAGGCTATATCGAAAATAATGAATACTTTAGACCTTCATAATGAGGGGCGATTAGCAACTGTACATTTAGAAAGTGACTGGATTAAAGAAACTGGTGTATTAGTAAATGAATGTGATGAAATTGTTGATACAGTATTAAATATTGGGATTGTGCAAGTCGTTGCATATTTTCGTGTTGTGGATAATAAAATTCGAGTTTCTTTACGAAGCAAAGGGGATATCGATGTATCCATTATAGCAGCAAATTTTAATGGTGGTGGTCACAAAAATGCTGCAGGATTGACCATAGTAGCTTCAAGTATTTCTGAAGCTAAGATAATAGTAAGTGGTTCTATTCTAAATTACATTTAATATTAAATTCATCTTCTGTAATATTCTCTTTATTTGTAATAATTTGTGGATTATTACTGTTGATTAATTCAACCATAGAGTCTTGTAGTTGTGTATTTTCAAATGGACCAATATATATTGTAGTTTTTCCACTTGCATCATTACAAATAGAGATTCGTGCTTGGTTTGTATTTGTTTGTTGCACTAAGGATTTAAATAAACTATATTTAAGGCTATTAGTTACAACATAAAATAAGTTATCAGTATTTTCAGTCTCTATTATAGCTGGAGTTTCTACAGTTTCTTTTATTGTTTCTTCTACTTTTGGAATAACTAATGAAGTATTGATTTCGTCTGAACTATTTTCTTCATTTTTTATATTATTTGTAACTATTACATCGTCTTTTACGATAGAAAATGTTTCTTTTTTAAATTTTGTTTTTTTCTCTACTATTCGTGGTTGATCTAACTCTTTTTTTTCAAAAAGCGATTCTTCATGATTTGTTTTTGAAAATTCAATTAACTCTTTTTCTCTTTCTAATTCAAAGAGTCTGTTTTTTTCTGCTAATTTTTGTGCTTCTAGTTCTTCTTGATTTAAGACTTTGTATTTAGTTAGTTCTTGGAGCTTGATATTTAATCTTTTTTTATCAATATCTGAAACTTTGAAAATAACTTTTTCTAACGTTTTATATTGTATTACATCTACTTTATTCGCATCTTTTATAATTTTAGTTGCATTTATATCTTCTTTTTCTTCTATTATAGGTTCTGGTTCAAATACACCCATAAAATACATAACAAAAAAAGAGATAATGGTTAATCCTAACAAACTTCCTACTGCAATGATTATAATTTTCAGTTTTTTCTCTTTTGGATCAATTTTAATCTCTTCTATTTTTTCTTCTACAATCTCTTTTTCTTTTGGTTTTTCTTCTTTTATTTCTGGCTCTTTCTCTTTAACTTCTTCAATTACTTCTTCTGGATGCTCTGTTTGTTCTGAGGCACATATTTCTGCGACATACGGTAAGATTGTAGCATCAAAATTAATAAATATTATGAGTTCATGATCTTCTAAATCTATTTCGAATCTATAAGTATTTTCAAGATTTGTTACATCTTGTCCTTGTAGTATCTCTTTATGTGCAATATTGAATTTTGTTTGACCGATATCTTGTAAATCAGCACCATTAATTGCAGTTGTTAAACTTCCTGATGTATTTGAAATAAACTCACCAATCGCATCTTCTGCATCATCATCTATTTCATCTGATAAATCAGTTATAGGTGAACCCATCATTGTATTAAAAATTAGTGAACAACTATTTCCTGGAACTAAAAAAGAAAACTCCGAAGAGAAGTTAGAAAAATCAAAAACTGATTGTACTTTTAATACTTGCAGTTCCTCTAAGTCTTTAGTATGAGCTTGTGTTATATTGAGAATTTTTGCGTCTTTAGCAAGCAGTCCATTTAGTGTAAGTGTAATACTATCTTGTATTAGTTTTGATAAATCTGATGCCATAATTATTCTTCCAATTTCTTATTTAATCTATTTTGCTTTTGTTGCATAAGAATTTTTTCTTTATTTTTTCGGTAATATTCTTTTCTATACTCTTTTAATTTTTCTTTTTTCTTATCTCTATATTCTTTATCATATTCTAAACGAGTTTCTTTATGTTCTTCATAATATTTTTGCTTTTTTAATCGATATTCATGAATTTTTTTACTGATTATCTCTTCTCTTGATTCTATATGTTGTTTTTGTTTTTTTGCAATATCTTTAAGTTTTTCTGCAAAATTTCCACTAAATAATTCAACTTCATAATCAATTGAATTAATCTTTTTAACTTCATTTTGTTTTTTGTTCATTTTAGACTTAAGATAATAAGCTCTTTTTTTTCGTTTATGTTCTAATAGTTTAGCTTCTCGTCTTTTTTTTAATTCAGTTAAATCCATGCAGATACTTTATTAGATTATCTTTTTAGTTGATTAACTGTTTGTAACATTGAATCTGTTGTATTTATTGATTTTGAATTTGCTTCATATCCTCTTTGTGCTGTAATAAGGTCAACCATCTCTGTAACTAATTGTACATTTGAACCTTCAATCATCCCTTGTCTAATTGTTCCTATTCCCTCTAAACCTGGAGTACCAGTAATAGGGTCACCAGAAACATTTGTTGCTAGGTATAAACTGTCACCTTGAGGAGCAAGTCCTGCTGGGTTTATAAAGTTTACTAAAGTAATTTGTCCCAACGTTGATACATCGCCAGTTGTAGCATTTTGTCCTGTTACTGTACCATCCTGAGCAATTGAAATTTTAACTAAATCAGATGGGATTACAATTTCTGGCTCTAGTTTAAATCCTTGTGAATCAACCATTGCACCGTCGCTATCTAGTTTAAATCCACCGTTACGAGTGTAGGCTGTTTCACCTGCAGGGGTTGTTATTTGAAAGAATCCATTTCCTTGTATTGCGATATCGTAAGTATTTCCTGTTTCTTTTAAATTACCTTGCAAAAAGTTTTTTTGTATACCTGAAACTCTTACTCCTAGACCTGTATCTATACCTGTTGGATTGTTTGTTGTTGCAGAAGTTGCACCTGATGTATAGTTTAATGATTGGTACATAAGGTCTTGAAATTCTGCTCTGTCTTGTTTGAATCCATTTGTATTTACATTGGCTATATTATTTGATATTACATCAATATTTTTTTGTTGAGCTGTCATACCTGCTGCTGCTGTGTATAATCCTCTTATCATGTATTATCCTTTTTTAGTATTTATTACTCTTATTTTACTAGATAATGTATTAAAAATATATAAAACAAAATTAAGATAAATTTTAAATAAAATTAAGTATAATGAGCTTAGTATTTTATATTACAAAGGGATATTATGAGAATATTAATCGTAGATGACAGTTCAACAATGAGAAGAATCATAGGAAACGTAGTTCAACAACTAGGTGTATCTAAGGAAGATTTTGATGAAGCAGAAGATGGTGTTGTAGCATGGAAATTATTTCAAGATAATAACAATTATGATGTTGTATTAACTGACTGGAATATGCCAAATATGAATGGTTTAGAGCTTGTTAAGACAATTAGAGCAGTTGATAAAAAGATACCTATTGTTATGATTACAACTGAAGGTGGTAAAGGTGAGGTTATTACTGCACTTAAAGCTGGTGTTAATAACTATATTGTAAAACCTTTTAGTGCTGAAATATTAAAAGAAAAACTAGATGGTCTAGTTAAGGGATAATCCATGAGTATGAGTCAAGAAGAAATTGAAGCGCTGATGAGTGGTGCGGATGATATACAAGTTGACGATGTAGAAGAAACGGAAAATACTGATGAAGAAGTGACATTTGAAAATGTTAATGATGAAAGTTCTTCTGATACTGAAGCAGACGCTGAAGAGATAAATGTCGATGATATACTTGCTGGTATTGATGGCATTGTAGATGATGAAAATTCTGATGACGCAGAAGAGATAAATGTTGATGATATACTTGCTGGTATTGACGGTATTGTCGATGATGAGCCGGTAAAAGCGGTTGAAGTTAAAGAGGAAGAAGTTTCTGAAATGGAAGCTAGAATCAATAACAATCAATATCCTTTGCCTGTAAGTGATGAAAATAAAGTTGTAAATCAGTTAAATGAAGTTGCTGATGATAGTGAAGAAAAAGCTTCACAAATTTTTGACGTATTAAGTTTTATTTTAGATGAAAATGATGATATCTCAAAATATAACAAAAATATGGCTGAATTCATAGAGAAACAAGCAAATTTATTAGAATCATTATCTGTAAAATTTCCTAATGTAAATATATTTAATGATAATTTAGAGAGTGCTAAGGAATTACTTGGTCAGTCGAAAGAACTTTCTTCAAAAGTAGATGCTGAAAACAATAAAGTATTTGAAGCAATGGAATTAATGCAATATCATGATATCAATAGGCAAAAAATAGAAAGAGTTATGGCTGTAATTAAAAAACTTAGTAGCTATTTAAATGGAATATTTGAAGATGATTCTGGTAAATCAGAAGTACAAATAGCAAAACATATTTCAGGTGACTCAAATGATATTGTTGATGAAGGTGATATAGAATCTTTAATATCTGAATTTTCAAATTAAGGAAAAAAAATGACACAAGGTATACATCAATTAACTGCAAGTATGGTAAATCAATTAAATAGAGTTGATGTTATATCGAATAACTTAGCAAATGCTAACACAGTTGGGTTTAAAGAAGAAAACCTTGCTGAAGGATCATTCAATAGATATTTGAAACAACAAGAGAAAAAAGACGAAGTTGTTCTAAAAGAAAGTATGATTATGGATACTATCCCAAAAATTGATGATAGTTATACTAATGAAAATTCTGGCTCTATTAAACAAACTGGAAATAATCTTGATTTTGCATTAAAAGATTCAAATATGTTTTTTAAAGTTGAAAATGCACAAGGTAATGTTGAATATACACGTGATGGATCTTTTAAATCTATAGATGGAAAACTTATCAATCAAAATGGATTTGCAGTCTTAGATAGTGAAAATAATCCTATAGATATAAACAATCCAAATTTTGGAAATCTAGTATCAGTTTCAAAAATAGACTTTAATAATTTGAATAAAATAGGTAATAATAATTATTCTGTTATTGATTCTAAACAAGTAGAAATTATTGCAAACCCAGAAGAATACACTCTTCAAGGGGCTTTAGAACAAAGTAACGTAAATGCTATTAGAACAATGGTAAGTTTAATTGAAGCACAAAGAAAATTTGAACAATCCCAAAAAGCAATTACTGGAATTGATCAAATCAATTCTAAAGTAATTGAATCTATTGGAAACGGAAGATAAGAGGATATAGATTATGCAGCCAAGTAGTGTAACAGAACTTTTATTTCAACAATTGAATTTTAGAGGAGAAAGACAAAAAGTAATCTCTTCAAATATTGCCAATATTGATACTCCAGATTTTCGAACAAAAGATTTAAAGTTTAAGACAGAATTAGAAAAATCTAATGCTCAGCATGATTTAAAATTAGCAACAACACATAATATGCATATGTCTTTAAGTGGTGAAGTAAAAGAAACAAATTACGATTTATACGAGGTAGACGGGTTGGTTGAACAAAATGATGGGAATAACGTAAATCTTGATTCTCAAATGAGTGAAATGTCAAAAAACAATGTAATGTTTAGTGCAGTACAAAATTCAATTAAAAAAGACTCAGCATGGTTCAAAACTATGATAGATGCTTCAAGTAAAAACTAATAGGAAATAATTAATATGGAACAAATTTTTAAGTTTATCAATAATCTAAATTCAGCTCAAAGAGCAGTAATAATAGGTGGATTTTCTGTATTATTTTTATTTTTAATTGGCTTATTAATATATTCAAATGTAAAAGCAAAAGATGAAGAGTTAAATTATACAATTGCTTCAAATTTAACAAAAGCACAAGTCATGTTAGCAAGTAGTGAATTAGATGCCTCATCAATACCTTATTCTATAATAGGTTCTGGGAATAATTTAACACTTAGAACAAATAAAAACAATATCAATATTGCCAAAATAAAACTAGTGACTAGTGATGCTTCAACAACAAAACATACAGGATGGGAAATTTTTGATAAAAGTTCTTTAGGAACAACAAATTTTGAAAATAAAGTAAAATATTTACGTGCATTGGAAGGTGAATTAGGTAGGTCGTTAGAATCTATATCTGGAATATTATCTGCAACAGTAAAAATTGCAATTCCAAAAGAGTCAGTTTTTACTCAAAGAAAAACGGATCCAACGGCATCTGCAGTATTAAATTTACGAGAAGGGATAGCTTTATCTCAAAGACAAATTGAAGGTATTAAAAGTTTTATTGCTTCATCTATTCCTAAACTTAAAATTAAAAATATTAAGTTGATTAATCAAAATGGCTCATTATTAGAGAACAATGCACAAAGTATTGAAAGTTTAAAGTATATAGAACATGAGAAATACAAAACAAAACTTGAAAATGATTATGAGAATAAAATCAAAGATTTACTTTTACCATTTTTAGGTGATCAAAGAATTGTTGCAAAAGTATCTATAGAACTGGATTTTACAAAAAAAATAATCAATGAAGAGATTTATGAACCAGAAGGTACTATTAGAAGTCAACAAACAACAGAAGTCGCTGCTAACTCAGATGCAGAAGAACCTTTACCAGGCGGAGTACCTGGTGCAGAGAGTAATATAGAAGACCCTGATGAAAAAAGTAAATTAAAAACAAAAAAAACTTCAAAAGAAGAAGCGAAAAATGTTACAAATTATGAGATTTCTAAGAAAATAATCAGTCAAAAAAATAATGCCTATGCGGGGATTGCAAAAATTACAGCTGCTGTTACATTTGATTCGGCTGTTCTTGAGAAACTTGATAATAAAGAAGAGTTTATTACAAGTCTAAATTCAATTGTTCAAGTAGCGATTGGATATCAAGAAAAAAGAGGTGATAGTGTAACTGTAAAATCATTCAAATTTATTGGATTACAACCTTTTGGAGAAGAGCCAAATCTAAATGGTACTGATGCTGAGGACAGTTTAGGCTTATTATCAACTCAATCGATGATTAAAGAATATAGTGAATACATACAATATATTGTTGCAATGATTTTGTTATTTGTTTTCTATAAAAAGTTTATAGCTAATAACGAAATTGTTTTAGCAAGTGGAAGTGCAAATGGGGAGAATGCTACAGATGAAGAGATGGAACATCTTTTTGATGAATTTGATTCAAAAACAGAACAGAGTAAGCTAAAAGCAAAAGTAAAAAGTCAAATATTAAGTAATATAGATGGACTGAGTGCAGAAGAATCTGCAAAATATGAAGTATTAATAGAACAAATAGAAAAAAGTGTTACTGAACATCCTGAAGATATAGCTCAAATGATTATGATGTTATTGAATGAAGGCGATGCTAAGTTAAAAGCTTAAAAGGGTAAATAAATGGCGAAAGATTCAGTAAAACAAACTTTAGAAAATATGCCAATGATAGAAAAAATTGCACATTTTTGCGTTTTGATTGGTGAGGAAGCTACAGTAAAAATATTTCAAGGTCTTCCAAAAGAAACTGTTGAAGATTTATCTGTATCTATTACACAAATTAGATCAATAGATAAAGAAACTTCTTTGGGAATCCTTGAAGAGTTCCATTTATTTATACAGTCTAGTTCTTATATTAGTTCTGGTGGATTTGATTATGCAAAAGATATTTTATACAAATCTTTAGGGAAAGCAGAAGCGGATAAAGTACTTGCTAAGTTGGCAAGGCTTCAAGAAGCCAAACAATCTTTTGCTTATTTAGAAAATATTGATCCTAAGCAATTAGCAGATTTTATAAAAGATGAATCCCCTCAAACTATTGCTGTTGTATTAGCACATATGGATGCAGAGGATGCATCTGCTGTTTTATCAAAACTTGATGATACATTAAAGGTAAAAATTTCTATGCAGATGGCGACTATTAAAGATGTTTCACCGAGTATTGTACGATCTATGTCTCAGGTTTTAGAGAAAAAACTAGAGTCTTTACTTGCTTCTATTGTTACAGTAGGTGGTGTTAAAACTGTTGCAGATATGTTAAATAAAATGGGATCTAAATCAACAGATATTTTAGAAAATATTAATGGTCTTGATCCCGTACTTGCTGCAAAAATTAAAGAGAATATGTTTGTATTTGAAGATTTATTGGCACTTGATTCTAATGATATTATGAAAGTACTAGGAAATGTTGAAACAGAAGATTTAACAATAGCTTTAAAAAATGCAACAGAAGAAGATATGGCTATTATTATGGGATCAATGTCTCAAAGAGCCAGAGATAGGTTTAAAGAAGAATTTGAGATGCTAGGAAGAACAAAAATTAAAGATATTGAAGATGCCCAACGTAAAATCCTTGAAGTTGCAATGAGATTGTTAGAAAGTGGTGAAATTGAAAGAATTGAGGAAGAATAAATATGTCTACAAATAATGTAAATACATCTTCACAAGTAATAAAAGCAAATAGTGAAGTAACTCCCTATGAATTAGGTAATTTTATCTCAAACAATCAAAATCAAAGTGCAGATATGAAGCAAGTTGCTACTTTAAATGATAAATCAATAAATGGAAATATTGATCCTGTTTTAAATGAAATTAAAATGTTACAACAGTCTTTAGCACAAATAGGTCAAAAAGTTCAATCCATTGAAAATGACGGTGTTAAAGGGAGAGATTTGGATAATCAAGTTATTCAAGCACTTAAAGATTTGAAGCATTATTCTACTTTTTTTGAACAAGCAACTTTTCAAATGGAAACAAAATTAGTTAAAACATCATTTTCTATAGCAAAAAAAATTATAGGAATTGAGTTAGGTGAAAATTCATCTTTAATAGCTCAAGAAACTATCAAAAGTATGATGGATAAAATTAAAACATCTTCTAAAGTTACAATTCATTTAAATCCTAAAGATTATGTATCTTTAAAAGATCAATTAGCATTTGATAATCTTGTAAACTTACAAGAAGATCCAAATGTAACAGCAGGTGGTGTTGTTATTGCAAGTGATATGGGGAACTTTGATGGAAGTATTGAATCAAAACTTGATACTATGCTTTCTTCATTAGATGCACTTATCTAAAAATAGTATAATAACTCATTATTATACTATCTACTCTTAAATATATTTAATTATTATACAAACTAACCTTTTTTATGTTATAATCTAGAAAATACGATTATAAAGAATAAATATGGAAATTACAAAACACGATTATAATGTTTTAGTTGATACTGAAGCAGTAGTAGATGTTATTTTAGGTCATACTGATATTACTGTAAAAGATTTTTTAGATTTTACAGAAGGTGATATTATTGCCTTAAATAAAGTTGCTGGTGGCGGTGGCGATATATTTGTTAATGAAAGAGTAATCGGAATAGGTGATATTATTGTTATTGATGAAAAACTAGCAATAAGAGTACAAGATTCAATGAGTCCAGAAAAAGTAGTAAACTTCTTTTTCGATGAAAAAACAGTATAGGAGTAAATTATGGCAGTAGATGTAGTAGGACAATCACAGGCAGAATATAATTCAAGATTAGCAGAAAGGGAAGCTGATAGAGATAGAGCAACAACAACCAGTAAAATGGGAATTGATGGAAATGCTTATACTGATTCTGTGAGTAATGACAAACTTACAAATAATGATTTTTTAAGATTAATGCTTGAAGAGATGAAAATGCAAGATCCAACTAAACCTATGGATAGTGCATCCTTAATGGATAGTCAACTAAAAATGTCTACAATTGAGTCAAATCAGGGTATGGCTGATTCTATGGCAAAACTGCAAGCATCTTATGCTGCTTCAGCGTTAACTACAGCTGCCAATATTGTTGGGCATGTTGTTCAAAATGGGCAAAAAAATGATAAAGGTGAGTTAAAAGCATTTAAGGTTGTAACTGTTGATAATAAAAACGGTGAAATTTCAATGCATGTAAAAGAGAGAACTGGTATTGCTGATATATTAAAATATACAGATAAAGATGAAAATGGAAGCTACAATACTCAAACAGGAGTAATTTATGAAGATGGTGAAGCAACTGAATATTCATTATCTTTAGATACGGAAGGTCGATTTACTTACAATGATGATAAATCGATTAAAATAGTGGATAAAGACAATGCAGTAGTTACTGATGAAGCTATTACCGGGAAATTTAAACATGGTGGTTACGCGTACACGTATGCAGATGCAATAGAGATACCTTTAAGTTCTGTAACAACAATTAGCTAATTTAGAGTGTAAAAAGGAAATATTATGAACGGTTCTATATACGCAGGAAAATCAGCCCTATTATCATTTCAAAAAGCTTTAGATGTAGAATCTAATAATATTTCAAATGTAAATACTGTAGGATATAAGTCAGATATAATTTCTTTTTCTGATTTAATGTATCAAGGTGGAATAGGTAAAGGTGTTACTATGAATGATCCTGTTAAAGATTTTGGTCAAGGTGGACTAAAAATGACTGGATTAGATTATGATTTTGCTATTAACGGAGAAGGTTTCTTTACAGTAGTAGATCCTCAGGATGGTTCTACATATTATACACGTGCAGGAAATTTTAGGAAAGATGCAAATAGTGATATGGTAGATATAAATGAGATGCATATTATGGGGATACTGCCAGTAATAAGTGGTGATAAAATAACAGAAGAGTATAGTCAAAGTATTGGGTCATCTATTATTGAAGATGATAATAGTATTATCTCTTTAAATATATTTTCAACAAATTATAAAAAAACAGCTATTGATACTGGTGTATCCGGTACAAACTATAAAACTTCTTCCTCAAATATTGATGATATCGAAGCTTTACGAACAGCATATCAAAGTGCAATTCTAGCATATGAAAAAAACATTGTCCCTGGAGATGTATCATCGTCTCGTGCTGATTCAGTAACTTATCCGACTGCTGTTGATGACCAAGGTAATTATAGACCTGAAATTACAATAAATGGTATTAAATATCAGCAAGAATTTGAAAATAGTGTTGGGAAAACACTACAATTATTATCTGATAAAATAAATAAAACAGCTGGTATTATTTCTAAAGTTGATGTTGCTACAGGTGTATTAACAATAGAGTCAATGATACCTGGGGCTAAAATGGGTACAACAAATGCAAAAATAACTGGCAATAATTTGGCAGTAGATACTATTTCTGAGGAGAGTGGTTCTGGACAAAATCTTGTCGATGCTATTTATAATCAAATGCAAACAGTTATGAATGCGAATGGTGCAAAACTTGCAACAGCTAAGAGTGAAATATCTAAAACACCAACAGGAACACCACCCACATTAGGAAAAATATCATTGGATTTAGATGCATTAGGTTTAAGTAGTAATTTGGTTGGAGAATTAAAAAATGATAATGGAGATATATATCTAGAACAAGGCGATGCAAAGTTTTTAGTTGCAAAATTAGCTCCTGTTTTATTCCAGTACAGTTCATCATTAAGACCAGAAGGTCATAATTTATATTCAGCAACTTCTGAATCAGGACAGCCTTTATTTGTCTCGGAAAAGGCTGAGATTATTAATGGTTATGTAGAGGTGAGTTCTACTGATTTATCTGAAAGTTTAGTAAATCTTATGGTATGGCAAAAAGCATATGAAGCAAACTCTAAAACAGTTACTACGTCAGATGATTTACTCAAAACAGCATTAGCACTTAAAACAAAATAAGTGCTCACATATAAGTATTGGATACTATTTCCAATATTTATATTTGAGCATATATATGTTCGTATTTTTTATTTAAAGGAATCATTATGGTTGGAGCACTTTGGACAGGAATTTCAGGATTAGCTGGGTCACAAACAGGGCTTGACAATGAGTCAAATAATATTGCAAATGTTAATACAATTGGTTATAAAGCATCAAGAGTATCTTTTGCAGATCAAATGTATCAAGATAAAATCGGTAAAGGGGTTACCTCCTTCGATGTTGAAAAAATGTATACTCAGGGAAGTTTAAAAGCTACAGGAGTGTCATACGATATGGCATTATCCTCAGATGGTTTTTTTCAACTATCAAATGGTAGTGATACTTTTTATACTCGTGCAGGTAACTTTAGAATGGGTGAGTCTGGAAATCTTGAAAATGTAGGTCAGAACACTGTTCAAGGGTGGGCAATGTCTCCTTTAACTGAAGATGATGTTATTTCAACAGATCCTAATGCTACATATTTTACTAATGAATTTACTAAAACATTAGGGAATAAAATTATTAGAGATAGTACAACTGTTGAAACTATTATAGCAAAATCTACAGATTACAATGTAACTGTAGAATCAGATGCAGAAGTAATTTATACTGGTTCGGGTCAAAAATCTGCTTCGGCAAAAAAATCAGATATTGATTTATTAACTGTAGAATACCAGCAACTTTTGACAACACATGCAAAAGCAAATCCCAAGCCTACTGCATCTGCATCTAGTACACAAAAAGATTATTTAAATTTTAATCTTGATAGTGTTGCTATAGAGGCAGGAGATCAATTGTATGTTAGTATTGATGGAAAAACGCATGCTGTTGACTTTGATACTGATGAAGCAACAACGATTAAAAAATTAGCTGATTTACTTTCAAATAAAGGTTTTAAATCCCATTACACAGATGGAATAGAAAATAATCCAGCTGGTACAGTAAAAGAGGGTTCCTATGCATTTGATAATGCACAGGCAAATCCAAAGGGTGGTATATATTTAGAAGGTATTGTTCCTGGTAAAAGTCATAGAATCACAGAATTTGGTTGGACAGATTCTAGTAATGACAATCAGGCAACAAAAGGTGAAGTAAAAAGTATTCAAGCTGCGGTAAAAGGAACTGGAATAGGGGGAATAGAATCTGTAGAGATGGCTCTTGCACAAGCAGTTTCTGGAAAACAACAAGATGTTTATACTGCAGAAGAATTAATTTTAAGTTCAACAAATACTGATAATGATTTTTCATATCAAATTAATATTTATGATAAAGATTCTAAATCCAATAAAATTGTACCTGCAACAGCTCTTGATATGTCAAATATGACAGATATAGATGAAATGGTAAAGGCAATTAATACAGTTGCAAATACTGATGGTTCAGCAGTTAATACTGAACTTGCATATTATGTAAAAGCATTTAATATTAATGGAAATTTAGTTGTAAAAACTTTAGATCATAATAATGATGTAGAATTTACAGGTGAATTAAAAGGTCCAATTCCTGAACAACAAACAATCAAGCTTTCAGGAAAGGTTGATTTAGTTGAGCATCAGTCTATGTCAATTGGAGGAACTGTAGGTGATGGTGCAGTAGACACAACTCTTTTAGCAACTACCATTCCTGGAGGAACTTTTACTACAGGTGATACTGCTGAAAAAGTTATTGATTGGGTAATTACAAATAAGGCAACAGTAATTTCTGATTGGAATCTAGCAAATGCTGCATTAGAAATTGACGATATTATAAAAACAGCAGCCGGAACTATCGAAATAATTTACAAAGATGGTGAAGGTGATGTAGCAGTTATTGCAGATGCGGCTGCCAGTAATGGTATTGATGCAGCTGCTAGTTCAGAAGAACAAGCAGGTGCGGGAACATTTTCATTTTTAGGTCATACTATTGCATCTATAACACACGGAAATACAACTTCTGCGACTGTTGAAAAAATTGTGGCAGCAAAAGATGCAATAATGACAACTTGGAATGGTGTACCTGCAAATGCAAATCGTCAAATTGCTGATATAGTAAGATTATCATCTGATGAAATAAAAGTAGTGTATAAAAATACTATGGGAGATGTTCCTAATATTACTGCTGCCGAAGGATATTCAAATGCAGCATATGGTATGAAATTTGCAGCAAGTGAAGAGATCACAAAAGGTTCATTAAAAGGGCTTATTACAAGAAACCTAAATTATAGTGGAAGAGAAGGAGCAGGTGCAGAGTTTTTAAAAATAACAACTACAATTAATCAAACTGCATCTAAAGATAGTATTCAGTTAAAATTAGATTCTTTAGGTCTTACTGATAGTGCATTTGGGGATTTTAGTATTGATAAAACGGGACTGGTTATAATGCAACAAGATGGTGTTAATTATGCAGTCGGTCAAGTAGCTGTTGCTAAATTTACTGATAATCGTGGACTTGATCCTGTTGGTGGGAATCTTTTAAAAGCAACAACACGAAGTGGTAATGCTTTATTTAATATTAATAACGACAAAACATCAGAAATAGTAGGTTCAAATTTAGAATTATCAACAGCAGACTTAAGTGAATCTTTAGTAAACCTTATGGTTTTCCAAAGAGCTTTTGAGGCAAATGCAAAATCAATTACAACAGCAGATTCAATTTTAACTACATTAATACAGTTAAAAAGATAGGTGATATTTAGATGGATAATTTTTTACTTTTATCTATACTAGGAGTGCTTGCTATATATTTTTATAGCAGTATGAATGTATATAAATCTTTATATCGTAAAGTTACAGACGAAAAAGTAATGGTAGAAGAAAAGAATAATAATCTGGAAAAGTTGAAAGAAAAATTTGAAAGACAAGTAAAGTTTTCTCTTGAAACAATTGAGGACTCCCAAGAAAGTTTAAAAGGGAGTCGAGAGGACTTACAAGAGTTGAAATTGCAAAATACTGAGTTGGAGCATAGAAATAAACTTCTTCAAGAAAGAATTAATGAGTTGTATGCTTCTGTTGGTACACTATAATACAAGTATGCTAAAAATGATTTGTAAAATATTTCTATTATTAGTACTGCCAATTGTTTTATTTTCAAATGAGAATAAAACAATTGAATCTCAACCTCAAATATTATTTGAACATAAAGAGCTACAAAATAAACAAGAACGAAGAGAATTGTTACTCAAGTTTAATACTGCAGTTTTATACCTAGAACAAGAAAAATATCTTCATGCAATACAATTGCTGAAACAATCTTCTAAAATCCTAAAGGTACCGTCATATTTAAATATTGGTATTGCATATTACCAACTTAAATCTGAAAATAATGCTTATCTCTATCTTAAAAAAATATATGATTTTAAAGAATTACAATATAAAGATAAATATTCATATTTTAGTGCTGCATATTATTTATATAAAATTACAAATAATAAAGAGTACATACAAGAGATTACTAAAGTAAGTGATAAAGCTAAAAGATTAACAGAACATGAAAAACTCTTAGTTGTGGATACTCTTATTTTATTAAAAAATTATAAAAAAGCGTTAAAACTAGCTGAAGGTATAAAAAATATATCACAATTAAAAGTTGCGATGTTATGTATGAAATTAAGAAATTATGATAGAGCTAAGTTTTATTTAGAGCGTGCTTTAAATAATGCCAAAGGTGACAAAGCTAGAAATGAAGTATTGTGGTTTAAGTTATATAGAAATCTTAAAGCAAATGATATTACTAATGCTATAGAAGATATTTTAAAAATTGAAGAACGAAAAAAAATATTCCACACAAATAAGAATTTAGAATTGGAACTGTATTTTAATAAAGACAAATTTATGGCAAAAGAGTACTTTGATAAAATCACAAATCCTTCTTTTGATTTAAAGTTAGATTTTGCTTATTATTTTGCGCCTTTTATTTTTGAAGATTATGATGAAATGAATATCAATGAAACAAATGGTTTTATAATAAAAAATAAAGATAGTATTCATGAATTAAATATGATGATTGATTATAATTCAAAGTTTTTAAATGTCATCAAACAAGACCCTATTCAAAGAGTACAAAGTTTACAAAAGATGATTGATGAAAAATATGATACAAAACCATATGAATATTATAATCTTGGTTTATCGTACGCGCAAGTATATGACTATAATAATGCATACAAGTATTTTAAAAAAGCTTACAATCTTGATCATGGAAATAAATTATATTCAGTTATGACATATATAACAACAAAAAAGTTTAATATAAATGAGGATAAAGTTTTTTTAGAATTTTTAGAGAAAAATATTCTTGCAAAAAATGGTGCTTATGAATACTTAGCACAATATATGTATCAAATTTTTATAGATACTTCTATAAAATTAAATAAAACTAAATTAAGTGTGAAACAAAAAAAATCGATTTTTTTTAGAGGATTATATTTTATTGATAAAATTGAAGATGAAGGAATTATGAAAAATTCTCCTTTATTAGTAGAATATGGGAAAGATCCATTAGTGCATTTATTTAATTTAATTGCAAAAGAAAAAAATGAAAATGAATATATTTATATCTCAAGAATTCAAGATGAATTACCAAAAAATTACAATAATAATTTTTTAAAAGGAAGCTTGGTTATCTCTGATTATTATATAAATATTACGAAAGCTTTAGGTATATTTAATAGAACAGATTTTAATATTGAAAATAACAAAAGCCCATCATATTTGCGAACAAAGGCTATTGTACAGCTTTATAATGAGAATCCAAATGAAACAATAAAAATAATGGAACATATACAGCAACAATATAATTTACAAAGTATAGATTCTTTTTATATTTTAATCGCTGCATTATTTAGCTCTGGTGAAAAAGAATTAGCGTATGCTACTCTTACAGAAATTGAGTTCCTTTATAAAGATAAGGATGCAAAGTTTTTAAGTGGAATTCGTATGATTCAGGATATGAAACTTAATAGTGCTCCACAATTTTTTAGAGATAAATTAAAAGGAAAGCTTGTAGATATACGTTTACAAAACTTTGATAATTTTTTAGAAGAATTGTAATATCCAGTAAAATAGTATTAAAAATATAAATTTTATGTTATAATTAACTAATTTTAAACTAGGAGGATGATATGCAATTAGGACGACTTGAGGTTATGGACCAGGCACAGGTGGATTATGTATCAAAAATCTCTAAGATACAAGAAACTGATAAGAAAACAAAAATTGACCCAGATGAGCAGTACAAAAATGCTCAATCTAAGCCAGATATAGCAGATAATGAAGTAATGCTTGATAATGTAAAGTTTGGTTACAATGCTGATACAAAAGATTTCTTTGTAAGAATTACAAAAGGGGATGTTGAATATCAATACCCTACTGAAGACATGCTAAATTTAAAGAAAAGTTTAATGGAAGCATATAAAAATACTCAATCTTAATATAGGAATAATAATTGGCATCTGATATATCAAATATAATAAAAAGCGAAATTTCAAGTACGCTTGAAAGTTTGCTTTCTGCAAGTAGTAATGTCGAAGAAGTAGTACTTATAGGTTCTGATGAACTAGAAGATACTCAATGCATTAATACTACGGTTTCATTCGATTTTTCTGGAAAAAATACAGAGTGGAATTATTTTATACCAGCTGCAACAGCAACACAATTTGAGTATTTGATGCTTGGTGGAGTTACAGATTTAAAAGATTCAATCGATGATGAAATTACAGATGCTGTAAAAGAAATTATATCAACTATTTCAGGAAGTATTTGTACAAGTTTAAATGCACAAGGATTTCCAGATATTTCTGGTATTAAGTCTACATTGGGAGATAGTTCTGTAGTTTCCCTTCCTCAAAGAAAAGACTCAAATAAAATATATAAATTTATTGTTAAACTAAATGATGACAATTTGGAAATATATATATCATTTGATGATACATCTGCTGATTTTGTATCTTCACTAACAAATGAAAAACAAGAAGAAAGTGCACCTGTACCAGAAAATGATAAATCTACATCGATTATTAGCTCTTTATTGGGTGAAGAATCTGTTGATAACTTAAGATTGTTGTTTGACATCAAAATGAGATTAAGTGTTCGTTTAGGTACTAAGATCTGTCTTTTACGTGATGTAATTAGTTGGGATATTGGTGAGATTATTGAATTGTCTCAGATGACAAGTGAACCTTTAGATATTTTAGTAAATGGTGTAGTGATTGGTAGTGGTGAAGCTATTATTGTTGACGGAAGATTTGGTGTTAAAATCAAACATATAGGTAAAATTAAATAAATGAGAAATGATGGATAAAACGACCGCAGGTGGATTGGCAGGAGTTTGGGGACTTGTTGCATTAGCTATTGTTCTAGGTGGTGCCGGTTTTGGTGCTTATATCGATATACCGTCTGTTATTATTGTTTTTGGTGGTACTGCATCAGTTACAATGGGGCAATATGAAGGTGATGCACTGAGTAGATTTGGAAAAGCAATTGGTGTTGCTATGAATCCTGTTAAAGTAGAACCAGTAGAAGAGTTAATAGAAAAAATTATTATTTATGCAACAGATATTAAGAAAAATGGTGTAATGTCAGTTGAAGGTAAGATTCAAGATGAAGAAAATCCTTTTTTTAAAGAAGCATTTAATTTACTTGTAGATAATACAAAACCTGATGTTTTAGAAAATTTATTAGAAATTAAATTAGAACATATGGAAAATAGACATAAAACTATGATTTCAATGTTCTCATCAATTGGTGGTAGTGCTGGAGCTATGGGTATGATTGGTACACTTGTTGGACTTGTAGCGATGCTTGCTAACCTATCAGATCCATCAGCCGTTGGTCCTGCCATGGCTGTTGCTTTATTAACGACAATGTATGGAGCTCTAATTGGTACTGGTTTTGCGGGAGTGTTTGAAAGTAAACTTTCTGAAAAACATAGTAAAGAGATGATAAGTTGCCAAATTATTATTCAAGGGGCACATATGATTGCTTCTGAAGAATCTATTGGAAATGTTAAAATGAAACTAGGGGCTATTATGCCGTCTGTTGAAGAGTAACGAGTAAAAATTAATGGCTAAAAATAAATGTCCTGATTGTCCAAAATGTTTACCTGGTTGGTTGGTACAGTTTGGTGACTTAATGTCTTTGCTTTTATGTTTTTTTATTTTGTTATTATCAATGGCTACTATGGATAAAAAAAAGGTTGAAGAATACTTTGAAATTATGCGTAGAAGTATGGGATTTCTTGAAGGTGCACAAGATACAGCAGAAGCTGAAAAAGAATCTTTATCTCAGTACCATGCTGATAAAAGTGAGACTGGTAGTGGGGATGATGTTGGACAAGATAGTGAAGCAGCAGATGTTGCTCAACTAGTTGAGGAAGTTACACAAGAGTTTAATGATACTAGTGATAAGGACAATGAAGAGGTTCAACTAACACTTAAAGGAAATAATGAATTTACATTAGATATTCCTTCTTCTTTATTATTTGAAGAGGGAGAGTATGAATTAGGTAATCCAAACGCCAAACGATTTGTAACTAAAGTATCAAAAATTTTAAGAACAATGAGTCAAGAATTCGATATTGAGGTAGTAGGTCATACTGGGTCTAATTATCAGCGAGGAAATGGTATTCCAAGAGATTCTTGGGATATTTCTGCTTTACGTTCAATTGCAGTTGTTAAGGAATTTATGAAAAACAAAATAGATCCCGCAATTTTAAAAGTAAGTGCTTATGGTTCATATAGACCAAAGAGTGATGATGCTTTTGAAAATAGAAGGGTTGAATTACGATTTGTATCAACAAGTAAAGATAGTAATAGAATGGCACAAGACGAAAGTTTTTTTGATAGAATAGAAGAATAAAAGAGGATATTTGTAATGGAAATTAGCAATCAATTTTTAGATGTAAAAAGTTTAAAGCAAAATTCTCTTGAGGGAATTTCAGAAAAAAATATAAAAACTGATACTGCATTAAAAGATGTATGTAATAGTTTTGAATCTTTTTTTATGAATCAGATTTTAGAAACATCATTAAAGAGTTCAAAAATGGCTGGAGAAGGTACTGGTTCGGAGATTATTAAAGGGATGTATACTGATGCTTTATCTCAAGAATCTTCAGGATCATTAGGTATTAGTGATATGTTATATAAATTTTTAAGCGAGAATAAATCATGATTGAAATTACAGTATTAGAGTTACAAAGTATTACATCAGAATTAAAAGAGTCGATTTTATTAGATATCAATGATGTTAAAAAAGCAAATCATGAAAGTTTAGTTACTCGAAATGATATTAAATTAACATTGATGGAAAACTTGACTGAGTTAAAACAAAAACTCAATACAGAATTGGCTCAAGAATATAAAGATGGTAAAGATATCTCAATATACAAAGATGGTATAGATGAACTTGAATTAAAATTAAGAGAACTTTATGAGTTAAATGGAAAGTTAGCTTCAATTGTTCTTCCCGTAAAAGAGATGTATAAAGAAATCATCAATGATATTACAGAACAAAATGGTGGATCACTTGTGGAGGTTATGGCGTAGTGACTAAAAAATTAGCATTGAGTTTTATTATTTGTATCTCTTCTTTATCTGCTGTAGATATTGTTCCTTTAGCAAATAAAGCAATTAATTACAAAAGTAAAATTTATAGCCATAATGCACGTTTAATTCAGGCAAATGATACAAAATCATGTAAAGAGTATTTAGATATTACTACTTTGAAAAAAAATAAATATTTTGCCAAACACTACATTTCTAAAAATAAACCGATATGTGCAAAAGATGTTTATATTCCAAAAATCAATAAAGTTAAATTTAGATTTGGAAACCTTGAGATAGAAAAAGAAGGTGAAATAATTAGAGAAACAAAAAGTTACATTAAAATTAAGAATGTAGATGGTACAATTGAAAAAATCTATATCGATGGAAGAAAATATTAAATGAAGATGTTATCATTTTTAGGGGAAACACCTACTATTGCTTTACAAAATGCGCAAAAAGAGTGTGGTTCAGATGCTGTAGTAATATCAACAAAAAAAATATCAAATAAAAGCAAAGATAGTGTTAATATGTATGAAATTACTATTGCATTAGAAGATGAATTTGATAATAAAAATACTATTCCAAAACAAAAAGTAGTTTCAAAACAAGCTAATAATAAAAATGTTGATGTTCAGTTTTATGATTTTAAAGATCAATTTGTTAGTATGCAAGAATCTCTTGAAAAAGTACAAAAAACCTTATGGGAACCAAAAAGTCAACTGTACGATTTAAATATTCCACCTGAATTTATTGATATATATACGTTATTTGAAGAAAATGAATTTGATCAAGAAATGACATATAGTATTCTTAAAAAAACGATTGAACAGTTACCTGTATCAATGAAATCAAATCCTATTAAAATAAATAATTTTTTCAAATTAATTTTGAGAAGAATTATTGCTGTAAAGCATGAAATACCATTACGTACACATCAGAGAAAAATTATGATGTTTGTAGGTCCAACTGGTGTAGGTAAAACAACCACAATTGCAAAATTAGCAGCTAGGTATGCATATAAATTAGGGACAAATTATAAGGTTGGTATCATAACTCTTGACTCATTTAGAGTAGGTGCAGTTGAACAATTAAAGGCATACACAAATATAATGAGATTACCTTTGGAAGTTGTTAAAAGACCAGAAGAATTAAGCGAAGCAATTGCTCGATTAAAAGATTGTCATTACATACTTATAGATACTGCAGGTGGTAGTCAGTATGATATGGATAAAATTGAATTAATAAATCAATATCAGCAACATCTAACAGAAACTCCAATTGAAAAAATGCTCGTTTTACCTGCAAATGTCAAAACAACTGATTTATATGAAATCTATAACAGTTATTCTTCTTTACATATACATAATTTGATTTTTACAAAATTGGATGAAACAATTAGTTATGGAAATTTAATATCTTTTGCACATAAAACGAAAAAATCAATTTGTTATGTTTCTGTAGGACAAAATGTACCAGATGATTTACATGAAGCTGATAGTAACTATTTAATTGACTGTTTTATGAATCGTCATGTATCTTAATTGTAAGTAGTTCTATTGTTCGATAAAATATCTACGCAGGCAAATAAGCTTGTTGCTTTAACAAATAAAATTCATACTAAATCAAAAACAAAAATAGTAGTTATAACATCAGGTAAAGGTGGAGTAGGTAAATCAACATTAACATCTAATATTGCTTACTTATTATCTCAAAAAAATAAAAAAATTGCTGTTTTGGATGCTGATATTGGTCTTGCAAATTTGCAAGTGATTTTTAATTTAAAGCCTAAAAAAACATTTTTTGATTATCTTGAAGGTGAATGTGATATAGATGATATTCTCATAAAAACAAGTTATCATAATATAACATTAATTGCAGGAAAAAGTGGTTATCAGTATAGTAAAATTAGTAATAGTATGCATTTTTCAAGATTAGTTGATGATATAATTTCTTTAAATAAATATGATATTTTGCTTATTGATACTGGTGCAGGTTTAAATGAACAGGTACAAGAATTTTTAGATTTAACTGATAATATATTAGCTGTAACCACTACAGATCCTAGTGCCTTGACCGATGTGTATGCATTAATGAAAATGATAAGTTTAAAAAAAAATAGTCTAATGCTGTGTTTTAATTTTACTTTGAAATACGAAATTGGTGAAACAATTACCAAGTCGCTGAAAAATTTGGCTTTAAAAAACAAACTTAATAGAAATTTTATGGTACAATATCTAGGTAATATAAGTCAAATGAATAGTGTATCAACTACTGGACGACTTAGAAAACTCTTTACAAAAGAGTTAAAAATGGATATTGCATCATTGGAATTAGAGATTGTTGTAGAAAATTTAATAAAGAAATTAAGGTAAGTTTAAATGGTAATTGAAAAATTCTCAAAAAAAATGCTAGATAGTGGTATTTTTAATACTTATGTTGCTACGGCATTTTTTGCTTCTATGATTTTTTTTGTTTTAAATTCTTCTATATTTACTCCATTGGAGATGATGTTTGGGATAGTATGCTCAACTATAATATTTAAGGGTGTTGCTAATATAATGCTTTCTATGAGTATTTCTTTAGTAAATTTAGATAATGAACAAGATGGTGTTGACTTTAAAAAAGACTCTGATACTTTAGAATCACTTGTAAATGATTTAGCAATACAAGAAGCTGCAATACAAAGTAATAAAAATAAATAAGAACTTATAATTTAAAAGGATAAAAAATGAAATTATCAGAAGTAACGAATTCATTTGGAAACGTAAATAAAACATCTTTATTAGATTCTATAGGATTGCAAACAAATTTATCACAAGAAAAAGAAAAGAGTCAATCCTTTTCAAATGTGCTAAAAGATTCAATTAAAGAAGTGAATGATACTCAAGTTAATGCGTATAATGCTATGAATGATATAGCTACAGGTAAGGTTGAAAATTTACAAGATGCTGTTAAGAAAATTGAGGAAGCAGAATTAAGTTTAAAACTTGGACTAGAAGTAAAAAATAAAGCTTTAGGTGCATACAAACAAGTTATGGCAATGCAAATATAGTATTTTTAAAGGATAAGTAATGGGTTTTTTTGATGGTTATAATGTAGCTACATCTGGTATGTCAGCACAAAGAACACGAATTAATATGGTAAGTGCAAATATTGCAAATGCTCAGACTACACATACAACAGATGGTGGACCATATAAAAAACAGAATGTTATTTTCGAAGAAGTCCTACTATCATCTTCAAAAGAAAAGAATAAAGAAAATCCATCTGATTTAATTGATCCTCTTGCCTTAAAAGGTGTTAATGTTAGAGAAATTATTGATTCAAAAGATGAAGCGATTTTAAAATATGAACCAGAACATCCTGACGCAAATGATGATGGATATGTCGCATATCCTAATATTAATCCAGTAATTGAAATGGTTGATTTAATTGAAGCAATGCGATCTTATGAAGCAAATGTATCTGCTTTTAAAACACAAAAAGAGATGGATACAAAAACTCTTGATATAATTAAAATGTAGGTAAATAAAATGTCAGCAGAACTTCTTCTTAATATTGATTCTTCTACTACTTCTAAAACTATGGATAAGCCTTCTAATAAAAGCACAAGTGAAGGAAAAAAAGAGGGAACATCTCTTTTTGATTCTTTACTAAATGAGGCAAAATCAGAAACAAAAAGTACTGAAAAAGATAGTAATTCTCCAAAAGAAAAATCAGAAAATAGTAGTACGGGAAAAGATGATAAAGGTAAAACAAGTACAAATACAAGTACAACCAAATCAACACCTACTATTATTGAAGAAAATAAATCAGATAAAATTACAAATAAAATTCAAAATCTTGAAAATTCAGAAGTAAAAAACAAAAATATAATGTCCCTTAGTTCATCAGAAATTAATAATAAAGAAGAATCAATCAAAAAAATGGTTGAAAAACTTGTTGATATTGTTGTAAATACAGCAAAAGACATCATTGATAAAAAAAGTCCTGAATCAATCACTTCAAACGATATAAAAAATACAGTAGAAAAAATGGTTGAAAATCAATTAAAAAGTGTTTCTAACAAAGATGAAGTAAAAAATATTGTTAACAATAAGTTAGAAATAGTAAACGATAGTGTTAATAAAATAAAAAAAGAAATTATCACTGTGAGTAACACTTCAAAAGACAAAGATAATGTTACTCTAAATAATGATTCTTTACAGGAAGTGAAGGATCTAAAGAAATCAATTTCTGACGAAGTAACTACTATTAAAAAAGAAGTAAAAGAGATTAAGAGTGATTTGTCTTTAATTGTAAAAGATGAGACTTTAAATCAGGAAAATATAAAAGAAGATGGAAAAAATGAGATACCATTAGTATCAAATGATAAAGAGAAAAAAAATCAGATAAATAATATTTTATCAGATAGTAAAAAAATCACAGACAAAAATAAAATTATTAATGATAACTTTATTCCTAAAGAGAAGTTAAAACAACAAATAGATAGCAATTTAACAGTAATAGAAGAATCAACGGATGAAATTAAAACATTAATAAAAAATGTTGATTCGAATACTATAAAAAAGTCTAGACTTGAAAACTCTGAAAATATTAAAAATATAAATATTGAAAAAAAAGAAATCGTTGATTCCCCTTTAGTAGAAGTAGAAGTCAAAGTGGAAAAAATTAAAGATGCTATCTCTAATATAAAAGAAAAAGTTGCAGAAGTAATTATAGTTAAAACAACAGGACATATGGTTGAAAAAATTGAAAAATCTGTTATAGTACCTGAAAATATAATGGATAGTGATTTTGAGGATTCTGAAAAACCATTACTTGCTGCAATGTTTTTAAATTCTCAAAAGTCAAATAAATCGCAGACTAGTTTAAAGCAAATTCATGATGCAAAATCTAATATTACTGAGAAAAAAAGTGTCGAAGCTGTTAAAGTGAGCGCAGACAAATTAGATTTGAAAATTAAAGATTCAGAAGTAACACACGAAAATGAAGAAGGAAAGAAGCCTGTTTCTTCAGAAAAAAAAGATGAATTAAAAACAACTGCATTTATTCATACTAGGACATTAAATAAAGTACTACTTGATCAAAAAATAGAGACAAATATTTTAAATAAAGAGCGTAATGAAGTTTTAATACAAAAAGAACACATCATAACAAAAGAGCAAGATAAAAGTAATATAGAAACAATTGAGCTTTCTGTTCCTAAAGAAATCATTCCTACTTTGCAAAATAAAATCATAGGTGCACAACAAAAAGTTGGAAGCTTTATGAGTGAAGTTGCTAGAAATATGTATTTAAACTACAAGCCACCTGTGACTGCATTTAGAGTAAATTTAAATCCAGCAAACTTAGGTAGTATATCTGTAATGATGAAAGCAAATAAAATTGATAATAGTTTAACTGTTAGTATGAATTTGAGTAACTCTAACACTATGGAAGCTTTTACTGAAAATAAAAATATTCTTCAAAATGCTATCCAAAGACAATTTAATGATACATCAAATGTAACTATTAACTTTAATATGCAAGAACAAGGTTCAGAGAATTCGTTTAATGATTTTAATCAAAATAATCAAAATAACCAAAACAATCAGAATGATACTGAAGAAACAGAATCAAATATAATTGAAGAACAAGAGATAGTTGAAAATACTGATTATATGTAAAGGATATTAATTTGCAAGAACTGATATCTTTACTAGATCAACAAACTGTTTTTGCATTTTTATTGTTATTGGCAAGAGTATTGAGTTTTATGGCTTTTATGCCAATAGTAGGACATAAAACTGTAAATCCTACAATAAGAATTGCGATATCATTTTATTTAACAGTTTTTATTTTTCCATTAATTGACTATGACAGAAGTTTATTAACAGAAGAAACATTTCTTCTTGCACTTATAAGTGAAATAACATTAGGACTTGTTGCTTCTTTTTTAGTGCAAATTATATTTTCAGCAATTCAAATTGTGGGGGATCTTATTGGGTATGCTGCTGCATTATCTATGGCAAATATGTTTGACCCTGCAACTGGTACGCAACAAGGTGTAGTAAGTAGATTTTTATACATGGTAATTTTGGTTATATATTTAGAGTCTGGGATGTATGAAGTAACACTATTTATGCTAGCTGATAGTTTTGGTCAAATTTCATTGGGTACTTTTGATTTGTTTAGTTATGATGGGATAGAATATGCTTCAAAAGAGATAAATAGAATGTTCGCTTTTGCCTTTGCTTTTGCATTTCCATTATTTTTTATTGCATTTATTATGGATGTCTACTATGCATACGGAACTAAATCAATGCCTGCATTTTCTCCATTTATCATTACATTTCAAATTAAATTTGCTTTGATTTTTATATTTATGTTATTAGGGTTAGATATATTTGTAGAAAGTTTTACTAATTATTTTATTGGTAAGTTTGAGTATTAGAGGTTAATTATGGCTGATGAAGAAGAAAAGACCGAGGAACCCACGGGTAAAAAGATAGATGACTCCAAACAGGAAGGAAATGTCCCCAAATCTGCAGAAGTTCCAGGTGCTGCGATTTTGTTTTTTTCTTCCATTTATCTTTTATTTTTTGCTGGATCATTTTTTAAAGAGATTGAAAATACGATGATTTATATTTATTCCTTTATTGGGACAGATATGGATAATAGAATTTATTTTGAAATTACTAGTACTATTTTAGTAAGTATGCTTACAGGAATGTTTCCTTTGTTTTTTTTGATATTATTCATGGGTGTAGTTTTTAATGTTATGCAGTTTGGGTTTATTGCAACACCTTTAAAATTTAAACTAGATAAAATCAATCCCATCAGTGGATTTAAAAATATTTTCAGTATGAAAAAAGCAATTGAAGCATTAAAACTAACAGCTAAATTGATATTGATATTTATAGTTATGTTAATTATTTTAGCAATTGTATGGGATGCTATTCTTGCAATGATGAATAAAGATGTTCGTGCTTCTTTAGATGCAATGATTACCCTTACAATATATTTTGTTTTAACTATTTTGCTCATCATCATTATTTTTGCTTTAATTGATTTCTTTTTTACAAGGCATTATTATTTTAAACAGTTAAAAATGTCAAAGCAAGAGATCAAAGATGAACATAAACAAATGGAAGGTGATCCATTAGTAAAAGGTAGAATTCGTCAAATACAAATGAAAATGTCAAAACAGCGAATGATGGCAGACGTTCCTGATGCAGATGTTGTAGTAACGAATCCTACACATTATGCGGTAGCTTTAAAATATGATAAAGAGAAGTCAGAGGCTCCTATTGTAGTAGCAAAAGGAATTAATTTTCTTGCTTTAAGAATTAAAGATATAGCAAATGAATGTAAAATTCCTATTGTAGAGGATCCTGTGCTAGCACGAGCATTACATGATCAAGTAGAGGTTGAACAAGAGATTCCTGAAAGTTTATATAAAGCTATTGCAGAAATATTTACTTTTGTGTATAATCTAAATAATAAATAAGGGATATATAAACAATGATTAATAAAATATTTTTTTTAGTGATAATCTTTTTTTCTATACTTGAAGCTAAAAAAGATTTTTATTATAATTTTATAAATGAAGATTTAACACAAATCTCACAAGATCAAAAAGAAAAAATTGTGGGAGCTAGTAATAAATTAAAAACAATACGTCGATATGTAAAAGAGGGTCAATTAGAATTGGCATTAAAAACAATTGATATATTCATCAATATGAATAAAATAAAAATTTTAGATTCAACTGCAATGTTATTAAAAAATGAGATACTTTATAAGCTAAATACAGTTACTAAATCAGATGAAGCAAATAAACTACTAGAGATGTCTATAAATAACTCAACAATAAATCAAGATGATTTATTAGAGGCATATAGATTATTGGTTTTGATAAAATTACGAATAAATAAACCAAAAGAAGCCGAGTATTATGCTAAAGCAATTGAATACAGTTTTGATGATCCTTTATCAAAAGTTTACGGTAAAGTTGCTTTTGCTCAAATTCATATGAATAATAGGCATTATGGAAAAGCAATTAAAATTTTGAGACAAGAGCTAGTGAATACTACAAGTTTAGAAGTTGCTACAATAATTGCAGATGAATTATATGACGCATATATCTTAAATAAACAAAGAGAAGAAGCTTATAATTTAGTAAAAAAAGTACTTAATAAAAATATTGATTATTATGCAAATGATAGTTATAAAGCACTCAAAAAAGTGGATAAACTAGTAAAATCAAATATGTCAAAATTTGCTATTGATATTTTAAAAAAATTACTTAAAAATGCTAGTGAAACAGATAGCATTGATAGTTTTAAATTTAAATTGGCAAATACCTATATGGAGATTGCTGGTTTTGAACCAGAATATATGCCAATAGCAAAAGAGATATATGAAGAGTTAATTCAAATAAAAGATAACAATCCATACTTTGCAAGATCAAAAATGTATTTAGACGAGATTATTATGAGAGAAGGCAAGTTTGAACCTGCAATGATGGCTGCAAAATATAGTGAATATGAATCGATGCAATACAAAGCTATGATGCAAGAACTTCTCAATGCAATTGAGGATGAAAAATATGAACAAATTATCAGAATGCGTAAAATATATAATGGTATTTATAATCCAATAGTAAGACGATTTGGATATGAAAGTATAGAACAAATCTATAATCTTGTAAATTCTCGAATGGTACAGTTTTATTTAGAAACAAAACAATGTAAACAACTTAATACTGTTATAAAAGATGTCTCAGATGATGTTTTACTGTTGCTAATTCAGGATAAAAATAATATAGATAGTTTATTTGGGTGTATGCTTGAAGAACCAGAAGAGAGAGCTTATAGAATTGCGAAAAATGCATATGGGAAAGCACAAAATAGCGAAATATATTTTTATTTAGAAAAAATTGCATTAGCTTTAAATAAATATAAGGATGCAGAGAGTTTTTCTCAAAAGCTAGATATGTTTAGCGATTCTAAGCTTTTATCAGAAGAATTTTTATATAGGTTTCTTATTAACACAAATAAAGATAATCCTTTAAGTATGCAAAACTTTTTTGCTTATGCAAGAGCAAATCAAGAATTTGTAGTAAATAATCAAAATAATCCTTTAATAATTGATTTTTATTATGAGTACTATTTATATCTTTTAAAAGAAAATGAAGAAGAGGAAGCAATATCAATTTTAGCAAAACTATATGAGAAACAAAATGAGATGAATGCCAGAATATATTCGCCTTTTGTTGAGATGGAATTAGCAAAATATGCAAAATTAGATGATGATTATGACACTGCTTTAGGTTATTTAAAATATGGTTTAAATATAAAAAGAATGAAAGATGGTAAAAGTATAGATAGATTTATTAAAACAAATGATTTAGCACATATATACTATGAAATTGCAAAGATATATGAATATCAGAATAGAAAAAATAGGTACAAAGCGATGATAAAAAAATGTCAAAACCTTAAAAATACAGATAGTTTTTATAAAAAAATGTGTGATAAATTATAATGACCTTAGATAATTTATTAGATCAAATTGATTCGGAACAACTCTATGTTCCTTTTGGAAGAATTGTTAATATTAATTCAACAACAATTGTTGCTGATGGTTTAGATGTAGCTATTGGAGATATTGTAAGTATTGAATCGGTTGCACGTGACTATAGTGTTTTAGGCATGGTTGCATCAATTAGTCAGACATCTTTTACTGTTGTACCTTTCTCCTTTATCGAAGGGTTTAAAATTGGGGATAAAGTATATTTACAGAAAGAGGGTTTAAGTGTACAGTGTGGTAATGGTTTATTAGGACGTGTTGTAAATGCATTAGGTGAACCTATAGATAATGCAGGTAAATTAAGAGATATTAGTGAACATTCAGCTATTAATAAATCTGCAATGTCTCCTTTAGAAAGAGGTATTATTAACCAACAGTTTTCTACAGGGGTGAAATCTATTGATTCTATGCTTACATGTGGAAAAGGGCAAAAAGTTGGAATTTTTGCTGGTTCTGGTGTTGGGAAATCAACACTTATGGGAATGATTGTAAAAGGAAGTCAAGCGACAATTAAAATCATTGCACTAATAGGGGAAAGAGGGCGTGAAATCCCTGAATTCATTCACTATAATTTAGGAAATAATTTACAAAATACGGTTGTTGTAACAGCAACAAGTGATGAGTCCTCTTTGATGAGGAAATACGCTGCATTTACAGCTATGGCAATTGCAGAGTTTTTTCGAGACCAAGGGCATGATGTATTGCTTATGATGGATTCAGTTACTCGTTTTGCAATGGCACAAAGAGAGATAGGATTAAGTACAGGAGAACCACCTACACAAAGAGGATATCCCCCTTCAGTTTTTGCTTTACTTCCTCAATTAATGGAAAGAGCAGGTTCTAACTCAAAAGGAACTATTACTGCTTTTTTTACTGTCTTAGTTGATGGAGATGATTTAAGTGATCCTATTGCTGATCAAAGTAGGTCAATTTTAGATGGTCATATTGTATTAACAAGAAAGTTAACAGAAGAGGGATTTTATCCCCCTATAGATCTTCTTCAAAGTGCATCAAGGGTAATTGATAAAGTAGTACCTAAAGCACAATATAATAGATTTTTAAAGTTAAAAAGGGTATTATCGTTAATAAATGAAAATGAAGTGCTGATTAGAATTGGTGCTTATAAAAAAGGTATGGATAGAGAATTGGATCACGCTTTAAATAAAAAAGAGAAAATAAGAGCTTTTTTATCTCAAGGTGTAGATGAACTGTATACATATGAATCAATAGTCAAAGGACTCATGGAGGTGACAAATGATTGATACAAGTAGTAGTATGTTATATCATATTAGTAATTTAAATGATGAAAGCCATAGAATTAGTTATCAAATGGCTACTGGAAAAAATATGGAAAAAGGGAGTGAAAACTCTTTATTACATAAAGACCTAATTGATCTAGATGATAAACTTCGTGTAACAAAAGGTCTAAAGCTTCAACTAGATAAAACAAAAGCAATGAATGATACTTCTGATACAAATGTTGGTGATGTTAAAAAATCTGTAGAAGCTATCAAACTTGATTTAATGAAAGCATTAAATGATGGTTTAGATAGAAGTGACAAGCAAGCCTTATCAACGAATATCAAAGGTATTAGAGAGACGATTTTTGATAGAATGAATACTCAGATTGATAGTGAATATATATTTGCAGGTTCTTTCCCTGAAAAACAAACTATGGTAAAAGATGCTGACTTTGATCTTAATGGAAAAGTTGACTTTGGTGGAGATTCTTTTTTAAGAGAAATTGCAGTTCAACCAGGTTCATATAGAGATCGTGGGGTAACGGCATATGATGTTGCTTTTTATAATTCAGATAGTGCAAATCCAGGTGATGTATTATCATTTGAAGAAGGTGAGAGCATTATTGATGATAATGGGAATGAGTGGAAACTCAACGATAGTAAGAATAGGCTTCAAAAATATGATTATAATGGTGTAATTATTGAGCCGTTAGAAGAGATAAAAGTAAAGACTGCCGCTTCTGAAAAAATTTCTCTAAATTTAGGTCTAGGTACAAACACTGATGCCTTAGGGGATTATAGTGTTAAGATAACTGATGAAGCAGGAGTAGAACATCTTTATTCATATACTGCGACAGGAGATTCTACGACTGTTGCACCTCCTGGAACATATACCACTTCTGCAGAAGAAATTTTTAATCATCCAAATGGTTTAATTGCTCAAATTAAAGCTGATTTTCCTAATTCTATAGGAAGTGCTAGTGGTGATACTTTGACTATTGATGTTGAAGGTGATGCAAAAATTAAAGTAGAAGTATTTGATACTGATCGAAAATATAATTTAAAAGCAGAAAACAAAATAGAGGCAGATACTACACATCAAGGTCAACAAAATAAATTTGAAGCAACAATCCCTTATTCCTATGAAGGGAGTGCTTTTGAAGCGAAGCATAACTATTTTGACGATTTAAATAAAGTAATAAATGCATTAGATGGTTATACAACTAAGCTAGATGGAACAAGAGGTTCTAAAGCTGATGATGATTTAGTTGATGATATTACAAGAACTGTGCTTGACCAAACGAAACAACAATTCGATGCAACAAATGTTGGGCATGGCGAATTGGGTGGACGAAATAAAGTATTTGAAGTTGCTTATGATAAAATAGAAACTCAAGAAACACATTATGATTTATTGATACTTGAATGGGGTAGTGCTAATAAAACAAAATTAGCTTTAGAATCAAAAGCTTTAGACTTAACATACCAATCATTATACTCTACTATTTCTAAAATGAATAGTATGTCATTAGTTAATTTTCTTAAATAGGGAATTTTTTATATAAATGAATATTAGAGATATATTTTTCCGTAAGGAATATGTGCTTATTGGGTTCATATTTGCAATGCTCGCAATTATTATTGTGCCATTGCCAAAGGGAATGTTAGATTTTTTTCTAATACTATCTCTAACTTCAGCTATACTTATTTTACTGATTTCTCTTTTTATTGAGAAACCCACAGATTTATCTACATTTCCTACTTTATTACTTATTTTAGTACTCTTTCGTTTATCCTTAAATATTGCAACAACACGATCTATACTTGGTGAAGGACATAATGGTCCTGATGCTGTAAGTTCCATAATTTCAGCTTTTGGAGAGTTTGTTGTTGGTGGAAATATGGTTATTGGTGTAATCATATTTATTATCTTAGTCCTTATTAATTTTATGGTTGTTACCAAAGGTGCAGGTAGAGTTGCAGAGGTACAAGCGAGATTTTCACTTGATTCTTTGCCTGGTAAGCAAATGGCGATTGATGCTGATTTAAATGCTGGTTTTATCGATGATATTCAAGCCAGACAAAGAAGAGAAGAGCTTGCAAGTGAAGTTAGTTTTTATGGTACTATGGATGGATCTGCAAAATTTGTAAAAGGTGATGCTGTTGCTGGTATTATTATTACGCTTGTAAATCTTATTGGTGGACTAATGATTGGAATTTTTCAGCATGATCTAAGTGCTGCTGAAAGTTCAAAAATATATACAATTTTAACTATTGGAGATGGTTTAGTAGCCCAAATTCCTGCTCTTATTATTTCTACTGCAACTGCGATTATTATTACTCGATCTAATACGGATGAAGAAAAATTTGCAAGTGGTACAATTGCTCAACTTGTAAATGATAGTAAGTCGTTGGTAATTACAGGTCTTGCTTTAATGTTATTTGGTTTAGTGCCTGGATTCCCTACGGGAATATTATTTTTTATGGGAATATTACTTCTTTCTATTGGATATATAATTTATATGGTAGAAGCAGAGAAAGACAATGCTTTTACGAGATTTATACGAGGAGACCAATCTGCGACTCAATCGAAAGAGAAACAAGAAGAGGTAGAAAAAGAGAAGCAGAAACAAAAACAACCTAATGCTTTAACAGAAGATCAGACTATTGATAAAACAATGAAACTAGAAGTTTTAGAGTTGAAATTAGGAGCACAATTATTACGCCTTGTTCAAGGAGATAGTGAATTACTTGATAAGATTAAAGGTATTCGAAATAAAATTGCAGGTGACTTAGGTTTTGTAATTCCACAAATTAGAATTAGTGATGATTCTATGTTAAATATGAATGAGTATTCTTTTAATTTAAAAAGAATTCCTATAGCAAAAGGAAATGTTGAATTAAACCAACTGCTTGCAATGGGTGGTATTGCAGGAGCTAAAATTAAAGGTAAAAGAGTAAAAGAACCTGTGTTTGGGCTTGATGCAACTTGGATTGTTCCTGAAATGAAAGATGATGCTTTAAATAGAGGATTTACAGTTGTGGATGCTCCAACTATCATCTCTACACATTTATCTGAGCTAATTAAAAAACATGCAGAAGATATTATAACACGGCAAGATTTAGTGGATATGATAGATAGATTAAAAGGTGACTTCCCAATCATTGTAGAAGAAGCTATGAAGGTTACTACCTATGGTTCTTTATTAAAAGTTTGTAAAGACCTTCTTCATGAAAATATTCCGCTTGTTGATATGATTACAATTTTAGAAGCTGTTTCAGATATAGCAGAATTGACTAAATCCCCAGATATATTATTAGAACATGTAAGATCAAAACTATTTAGACTTATAACTAATAAATTTACGGCACAAGATGGAGCTTTACATATTATTACTATAAAATCAGAGTTGGAACAAGATTTTATTGGTAAGTTACAAGAGCAGCACGGTGTTAGCCAACTATTATTAAGTATTGGTGAAATCAATAACTTAGTAACACATACAAGAGATTTACTTAATACTTTAGAGGCAAGAGGTGTGTCAACTGTTTCAATGATTGTTGATCCAAGTTTACGAAGAAGAATTGCAGAAATCTTTGAAAAATTTGGATTGCAGATTGCTGTTTTAAGTCATGCAGAGCTTGATGCTAAAGCAGAGTTTACGATTGAAGGTACATTAGAGTTTTAAGTATCCTTTAGATAAAATATCGACAAATTACATCTAAAGGATTACAAAATGAACAATGATTTATTAAGTTCACTTATGCCACTTGTCGTATTATTTGCGATATTCTATTTTCTGATTATCAGACCACAACAAAAACAACAAAAAGACCATAAAAGTATGATTGATTCACTGGAAAAAGGTGACAAAATTGTAACTAGCGGTGGTTTAATAGTAGAGATTACTAAAGTAGAAGAGAACTTTTTAACAACAAAAAGTATTGATGGTGCTACATTAAGAGTTGCAAGAACATTTATAGCAAGTAAATGGGAAGATGCATAATCACTAGAATCTTCAAAAGGATAGAATCTTGCAATTTTTAAATTATAGGCTAGTTATATTTACACTAGTTACAATATTTGGTATAGTTTTCTCTATACCATCTTTTTTACAAACAGATGATGGTAAAAAAATATCATTGGGCCTTGATCTTCAGGGTGGACTTCACATGCTATTAGGTGTAGAAACACAAAAAGCTGTTGAGGGAAAAATCAAATCTATAGCAGCTACTGTTAAATATTATACTGATAATGAAGATATGTTAATTGAAGATCTTACTATTGGTAAAGATCAATTAAGTTTTATTTTATTAGATAGTGATGAAACGGCAAAATTAGATACTATGCTATCTGAAATCAAAGGTCTTGAAATTAACAAAGGAACTGATTTAATTTATACTATTAAATTAACTCCGATTGAAGTTGAAATAGTAAAAGATATGGCGGTAGGTCAAGCTGTTGAAACTATAAGAAATAGACTAGACCAATTTGGATTAGCGGAACCTTCAGTTACGAGACAAGGAAAAGTTGATATTGTTGTCGAGCTTCCAGGTATTAAAACACCACAAGAGGAACAACGAGCTCGAGAACTTATTGCAAAACCTGCAAATTTAGAGCTGATGGAAGTTGATGAGTTAAAATCAGATCAAGTATATAATTTGACTGATGATGAAGCTCAAGAGATGGGTAATTTAATTTTAGAAGATACAAATAATCCTGAAATTAAATATTTAGTAAAACAGATACCTATTTTAACTGGGTCTCAAGTAGTGGATGCAAAAGTTGCATTTGATCAACAAACAAACTCTCCTATAATCAATTTTACTCTAAGTACATTTGGAGCAAAAGTTTTTGGAGATTTTACTGCTCGAAGCATTGGTAAAAGACTTGCGGTTGTATTGGATGGAAAAGTTTTTTCTGCACCTAATATTCGAGAGCGAATAGGTGGAGGAAGTGGTCAGATTTCTGGTAACTTTACTGTTAATGAAGCTGGAAATGTGGCTATTGCACTAAGAAGTGGAGCATTACCTGCACCTGTAATTATGTTAGAAAAAAGAAGTGTAGGACCTAGTCTTGGTGCTGATAGTATCAATGCATCTATGTTTGCATTAATATCAGGTTTTCTACTGGTTGTTATATTTATGGTTATCTATTATGGTCGAGCTGGAATGATTTCCAATGTAGCTTTAATTACAAATCTTTTTATTATTATTGCAGTTATGGCAATGTTTGGAGCTACCTTAACCCTTCCTGGTATGGCAGGTATAGTTTTGACTGTTGGTATGGCAGTTGATGCAAATGTTATTATTAACGAAAGAATACGTGAATTACTAAAACAGGGTAAAAGTATCCATAAATCTATAGAAGATGGATATAAAAATGCGATGAGTGCAATTTTGGATGCTAATATAACTACATTGTTAGTTGCTGTTATTTTATATGTGTATGGTACGGGTCCTATTAAAGGATTTGCTATTACTATAAGTATAGGTATTTTAGCTTCTATGTTGACTGCTATTTTAGGAACACATGGTATTTATGAAGCTTTATTATCAAAAATAGCAAAAGATAGAAACTTAAAAAAATGGTTTGGAGTTAACTAATGGAAATATTTAAATCAAATAAATCTTATGATTTTATGGGTAAAAGATTACCTTTTTTAGGTTTTTCTACTTTATTAGTTTTAGCTTCTTTTGTATTGTTATTTACAAAAGGTTTAAATTTAGGAATTGATTTTTCTGGTGGAACATTGGTTCAAGTTCAATACACAAAAGCTGCTCCAATTAAAGATATTAGAGAGGTATTATCTTCTAATGTGAAGTTTGAAAAAGCAGTGGTAACTGAATTTGGTTCACCTTCTGAAATTATTATAAAAATTCCTACAATAACTACTGCTATTGGAAAAGATATTGGTGATGATGTACGTGAAATTTTAAAACCTACTGGTGATTATGAGATCAGAAGAGTTGATATGGTTGGACCTAAAGTTGGTGATGCTTTACAAGAAAAAGGTATTATGGCTTTAAGTTTAGCACTTTTAGTAATTCTTATTTATGTATCTTTTAGATTTGAATGGCGATTTGCTATTGCTTCTATTCTTGCACTTATCCATGATATATCTATTGCACTTGGGGCAATTGTATTATTTAGTGTAGATGTAAATCTTGATATATTGGCAGCTATTTTAACGATACTTGGATATTCTTTAAATGATACAATTATTGTATTTGATAGAATTAGAGAAGGTGTAACAACATCAAAAGAAAATGAACTAAATAAGGTAGTAAATGAATCTGTATCTAATACTTTAAGTAGAACAACATTAACATCTTTAACAACATTTTTTGTTGTTTTAACGCTTTATTTATTTGGTGGTGAGATTATTAATGGATTTAGTTTTACTCTTTTAGTTGGTATTGTTGTAGGTACATATAGTTCTATTTTTGTTGCTGCATCATTTTTAGTGCAGTTAAATTTCTCTATCTCAAAGTATAGAGAAAATGAAGCATTAAAAGAAAAACGAGCAAAAGATAAAGACAAATTAAGAGCACAATTCGAGCAAGGAACAGTTTAATTATGAAATTATTTGGGACAGATGGAGTAAGAGGAAAAGCAGGTACTTTTTTAAATGCTATAACTGCATTAAAACTAGCACAAGCTGCTGGTATTTATTTTAGAAAACATTCAAAAACAAAAAGAATTCTTCTTGGTAAAGATACAAGACGAAGTGGATATATGATTGAAAATGCATTAGTAAGTGGATTTACTAGTGTTGGTTATGATGTAATTCAAATAGGTCCAATGCCTACTCCTGCGATAGCATATTTAACAGAATCAATGAGATGTGATGCTGGTATAATGTTAAGTGCATCACATAATCCTTTTGAAGATAATGGAGTGAAGTTTTTTGATTGTCATGGTGATAAACTAAGTAATGCTATTGAAAAAGAGATCGAAAATATATTTTTTGATGAAGAGTTATTATTATCATCTCAATGTACTAATACAGAGATAGGTAAAGCAAAAAGAATCGATGATGTTATAGGTAGATATATAGTTTCTATTAAAAGTTCATTTCCAAAAGAGTTAACACTTACTAATATGCGAATAGTTTTAGATTGTGCAAATGGTGCTGCATATAAAGTAGGACCAACAATTTTTGAAGAACTGGGTGCTGATGTAGTAGTTGTAAATGATAAACCAGATGGTTTTAATATCAATGAAGAGTGTGGTGCTCTACACCCTAAAGCATTAGGAAAACTTGTAACTGAGTATCGTGCTGATATTGGAATCGCACTTGACGGTGATGCTGATAGATTAGTAGTTGTTGATGAAATGGGTGATGTTGTTGATGGCGATAAACTTATTGGAGCGATGGCTGTCTATCTTAATCAAAAAGGTTTATTACAAGGTAAAGGTTGTGTATCAACTGTTATGAGTAACAAAGCTCTTGAAGATTATTTAGAGCAAAATAATATTAAATTACACAGGTCAAATGTTGGTGATAAATATGTTTTAGAAATTATGAAAAATGAAAATATCAACTTTGGTGGTGAGCAAAGTGGTCATATTATTTTTTCTGATGTAGCAAAGACTGGTGATGGACTAGCTTCAGCTCTACAAGTTATTGCGATGATTTTAACTGGTGGTAAAAAAGCTAGTGAGGTATTAAATCCATTTGAATTATATCCTCAAATTTTAAAAAATTTAATGGTTGAAGAAAAAGTTCCTCTAGAAAATATTAAAGGACTTGAAGAGTTACTTAATAAATTTAGAAATTTAGGACTAAGAGATTTAATTAGATACTCTGGTACTGAAAATAAAATTAGACTTTTACTTGAAGGAAAAGAACAATCATTAGTTGAAGACTCTATGGAAGAATTAAGTCAACTAATTAAAAGTAATATATGCTAAAAAAACTTTTTATCACAATATCTCTTTTTATTGTTTTATTTATAATTGATCAGTATATTAAATTTTTATTTGTTGATGGATATGAGCAAAAAGGTGAGTGTATCTCTTTAATTTTAGTTTATAACTATGGAGTTGCATTTTCTATGTTTTCTTTTTTAGAAGGAAACTTAAAATATATACAAATTGCTATTATGTTAAGTGGTATACTTTATTTACTCTTTAATAAAGAGGTTTTTGCTACATACTATCTTCCCGCCGCATTAATATTAGCTGGTGGAATAAGTAATATATATGATAGATTTATACATGGTGGCGTTGTAGACTATATCTACTGGCACTGTGGTTTTGATTTTGCAGTATTTAACTTTGCTGATGTGATTATAGATATCGGTGTTGTGTTGATATTGTTTCTAAATTTTAAGGAATCAAAAAAAATTTCCAATAAATAACTAAAAACTTATAATCTTTGGTATAATATTTCAGGAGGATATAAAATTATGAAAAACAATAAAGAAATATCGCAATACTGTGAAAATGCTAATGTTCTATTTATAGCAGTTGATTCTCCTGATAATAAAAAATATTTGACTTATCTAAAAAAGTTATTTACTAACATTCATATGATACATGATGAAAATGATGCTCTTAACTTACTTGAAAATAACAATTTTAGCCTTCTTATTACAGAATTAAGTAGTTTAAAAATTATTAATGAAAAAAGCTCTTTTGTAGATATTATTAATACCATAGTACTTTTTGAAAATACTAAAGAGGAATATTTTTTAGAAAGTCTGAGATTAAGTTTAGATGCTTATATTGAAAAACCTTTTACTTTTGAATATTTAGGTTCGGTACTTATGAAATTGGTACATAAATATTCTAACGAATTAGAATCTCAAAATAATATTAACTATATAAATCAATATCAAAAAATCATAAATAAAAGTAGTATCATCTCTAAAACAAACGAAGAGGGCATCATTACATATGTTAATGATAATTTTTGTGAAATAAGTGGATATACAAGAGAAGAGTTAGTTGGAACTAATCATAGTATTGTTCAAAATTTAGAAAATCCTAAAATCTTTTATGAAAATATTTGGCACACTATAAAAGATGAAAAAAAATCTTGGGAAGGTGTGATTAAAAATAATGCTAAAAATGGTATACCTTATTATATAAAATCGATTATTTCTCCATTACTTGATATAAATGGAAAACTTATAGAATATATATCTGTAAGTAATAATTTACACTCATCTATTGATGATAAAAAACATATGTTTAATAAGATAGAACAAAATGTTTTATCTATTTTAATTTTACTGCAAATAGATGAATTTGATATTTTAGAAAAATTTTATAACATAGAAACAATAGATCAAATTGAAAAGAGTTTTACTTATAATCTCCCTTCATACCTTCCTTGTGAATATAGACTTTGCAATGTGTATTTTTTGAGTAATGGAAGATTTGCATTGCTAATTGAGTATGATCGATTTGAAGAAACTGGATTAAATCTCAATAAGTATTTATCTGATTTTATTTTAAATGTAAATAAATCAACATTAAAATTAGATGAGATAGAATTCGATTTAAATATCACTTTGAGTTATGCAATCGGTAAATACTTGCTGTTTGAAGATGCAAAAGCAGGTTTAGAAAATGCTTTAAATAAAAAAACATCTATGAGTTTTGCAAATGATTATTCTATGCATGTTACAAAAGAAGCTGAAAAAAATCTGGAAGTGATTAAGATGGTAAAAATTGCTCTAGATAATTATAATATCGTTTCCTATTTTCAGCCAATTATTAATAATAAAACAAAGCTAATAGAAAAATATGAATCTTTAGTACGACTAATAGACCAAAATGGTAATGTTATAGCCCCTCATGCTTTTTTAGATATTTCTAAAAAAGGGAACTATTATAATAAAATTACTGATAGAGTTTTGGAAAACTCATTTAAAATGCTCAATAAAGTTAAAACAAAAATTTCCATTAATATCTCTGCAATTGATATTGAAAATGAACAGACAAGTACCACGATTTTTCGATTATTGGATGAGTATAAAAGTGATAATGATAGAGTTATTTTTGAATTACTTGAAGATGAAAATGTAAAAAATTTTAAAATTTTTAAAGGTTTTATTCAGAAAGTTAAAACTAGAGGAGTGTTAATCGCTATTGACGATTTTGGCACGGGATATTCTAATTTTGAGCGTTTATTAGAGTTCGAACCTGATATATTAAAAATAGATGGTTCTATCGTAAAAAATATAAATAAAGATAACTATAATAGAAATATTGTAGAAACAATAGTCTCTTTTGCTAAAAGTCAAAATATTGAAACAATAGCCGAATATGTTGAAAATGAAGAGATTTTTAATTTGTTAAATGAAATTGGGGTTACCTATTCACAAGGATACTATTTTGGAAAACCAAAAACACTAAATACAGACGAAGGTCAGTGTAACATATAGTATAAAATACTATATGTTTGTGATTATTTCTGTAGTTCTGCTAATTTTTCTTTTACTAAATCAACATGTAAAATTTCTTCTATAACTACACCATCTTTTTTCTTTTTCTTTCTTACTGATACTTTGTCCCAAATAGCAGCTATATTACCCTCTGGATTGATTATAAAAGTGGTTCTAACTACTCCCATACTTTCACGTCCCATAAACTTTTTAAGTTGCCATACACCATATGCTTCACAAGTTGTTTTTTCTGTATCAGCTAAAAGAGTAATCTCCAAATTTTGTTTCTCTATAAAGTTTTGATGTTTTTTAGGAGTATCTGGACTTACCCCTAAAATCACAGCATCTAAATCTTCGAACTGAGGTAAGGCTTCAGTAAAATCACATGCTTGTGTTGTACATCCTGGTGTATTATCTCTTGGGTAAAAGTATAAAACAATCCATTTCCCTTTTAAGTCTCGTAAACATATTTCTACTTCATCTTGATTTTGTATACAAAAAGCTGGTGCTGCATTACCTATTTCTAACATTATATATTCCTTTTTATTGAGTAATTGATTTTTGCATTATAACTTATTTTTCATATAGTATAAACTAAAATAAGATACTAATGCAATGATTGAAGAGTATAAAAAGAGATATTCTCCATAAGCTTGTCCTGAGATAACAGCACCCATAAATCCACCTAATCCATATGCAACACCAAGCATAAATTGTTGAGCAAGTTTTTTATTTGAATAGAGTTGATATAGAAATAAAATAACTGCACTATGGTATAGACCAAAACTAAAAGCGTGTAAACTTTGAGTGAAAAAAGAGATGGCTAATGAGTCAGGATATAAATAGAGTAAAAACCATCTAAATGATGTAATTGCAATAGAAATTTTTATCATCAATAAAAGATTTTTCTTTAACAATGGTGCTTGATAATAAAAAATGAGTATTTCACAAATAACTCCAAATGCCCAAAGATAACTTGTCATCTCTAAGCTAATACCATGTGCTGTTTCATAAATAGTAAAAAAGTTATAAAAACCTCCAAAACTTACTTGCATTAAAAATAAACTTAACCAAAAAGGCCAATATTTTAAGAGTGAAAATTTTTCATCATTTTTATTCGCTTCAAGCGACACATCATCATATTTTAGTAAACTGTATGCAAAAATAGCAGTTAAAATTGTCGCAATAAGATAGTAGTGCAATGCTACTTCAGGAAATGTAAGATATTTTGCTAATACTAAACCAACAAGCATAAATCCAATAGAACCATATAATCGCGATCGTCCATATCTATCTTTGAGTTCTTTAATAGCAATAAGTTCAATATAAGGGAGTAATAAACTCAAGCAAACACCTAAAATAGCATTATTAAGCATAAAGAGATAAAAAGAATCAATAGTTATATAAAATAGGGATGATGAAGTAACTGATAAAAGTAATACATATTTAAATAATTGTTGATTGAGTTTGACATGTTTTAAAAATAAAAAGGGTGTTAAAAATCGCATAAGTGGAGCGAGTGCTAAGACTATACCGATATTTGTAGTTGTATACCCTATATCTAAAAGTACTTTTGGTAAAAATATAACATAAACTCCAACTGCAGCAAAATAGAAAAAATAAAATGCTGAGAGTTTGTAAAATAGCATATATAATTATCCTATTTTTTTTCTACAATGATGACTGATGTATTCATAACTAAATCTTGAAATGTTTTTTTATCTTTTCTAAAAAATGGTAATAACACTCCAATAATACTAATAGCACTTACAATAAACATAAAATATCGAAGTATTGCAGTTATTAAGCCTAGTGTTTTTTTATCTTTGTCGTTTACTAAAATTATATCATATGCTTTAAATCCAGGTGTTTGACCTTTTTTAACCCAAAAAATAACAACGATTAGTCCATAAAGACCCATAGTGATCCATCGAGCCATCTCACTTCCTTGAAATGAATCTTTCCCATCTAATATAATGTAAGTTGTAATATACATAATAGGCATCATAATCATAAACATATCAGTGATAAATGCTTTTATTCTAAAAAGTGGTGAACACGATTGATTTGCAACAATATCTTGTGTTGGTTTTTCTTGTGTTGTTTTTTTAGTGTTTTTACCTTTTTTAGTATCTCTCCATCTTGCCATATAAATTACCTTGTTTAAAATTAAAATTTTATTCGCATTATACAAATGTTTAACCAAATTTATACAATATTATTTGTAACTATTAATCAATATTTCTATATAATCCAAATTATGATAAATATACAAGATATACAAGAAGCAAAACAAAGATTAAACGGAATTATAAGAGAAACACCTGTTGCATATGCTCCAATTTTAAGTAAAAAAAGTAATGCGGATATCTATTTAAAAAAAGAAAATTTACAGCTAACTGGTAGTTTTAAACTACGAGGTGCTTTCAATAAAATTGCAAAACTTACAAAACAAGAACGAGATAGTGGAGTAGTTGCTGCTAGTGCTGGTAACCATGCTCAAGGTTTAGCTTTTAGTGCTCAACACTTTGCTTGTGATGCAACTATTGTGATGCCTGAAGCTACACCACTTTTAAAAGTAAATGGTGTAAAGAGTTATGGTGCAAATGTAGTTTTACACGGAAGCAACTTTGATGAAGCATACAAATATGCAAATGAGATAGCTTTAAAAGACAATAAAACATTTGTACACCCTTTTGCAGATGATGATGTGATTGCAGGTCAAGGTACACTTGCTTTAGAGATTTTAGATGAGATTGATAATATAGATACGATTATTATCCCTATTGGTGGAGCTGGACTTATCTCTGGTATGGCTACTGCTATTAAACACATCAAACCAAATATCAAAGTAATAGGTGTAGTGGCAACTGGAGCTAAGGCCATGAAAAACTCTTTTGAGGCTAAAAGACAGATAAACTCTAAGTCAGTTAAAACTATTGCAGATGGTATTGCTGTAAGAGATGTAACACCTCGAATGTTAGAGTATGTTTTAGAATTAGTTGATGAGATTATTGAAGTAGATGATACAGAAATAGCTGCTGCGATTTTATTTTTATTAGAGCAACATAAACTTGTAGTAGAAGGTGCTGGGGCTACTGGAGTGGCTGCTGTGATGCATAATAAAATCGAAACTGAGGGTAAAAAAATAGTTTTACCATTAAGTGGTGGAAATATTGATGTAACTATGTTAGCTCAGATTATTGAAAAAGGGCTTGTAAAGTCTTCTAGAAAAATGAAACTTGTGATTACTCTTATGGATAAACCAGGTTCTTTAAAAGAATTAACTGCAATCTTTGAACAAGTAAGTGCGAATATTGTACAAATAGATTATGATAGAGACTCTGTTTCTTTAGCCTTTGGTGAAGCAAATATCACTATAGCGATGGAAACAAAAGGTGAAGAACACCAAGTAAGTATTAGAGAAGAATTAAAAAAAGCTGGATATAGATTTAAAGAGATTTGATTTTTTAAAAAGAAGGATTTGAATCTTTCTTTTTAAATAGTGATTACTGTTTCTTTGGCCATTATCCAAGCACTTAAAAGTTGACCTGTATAAAAAATATTTATTCCACAACCTTCTAACTCTTCAACAACACCAATCTCTTGGGCACAATTTTTACAAGCAATTACTTCAACACCATCGTTTAACATGGCTTGTATTTTTTCCTGTACCTCTTTATCTTGACTCACTAAAGTTTGTGATGCTCCCCAGATTAATATGGTTACATTTTCTATCCATCCTTGTTTTTTTGCATTGTGTGCATATAAACATATCATATTAAGTGCTGTTTCTTTATTATCTGTAGTCCATAATATTTTTGCGTGATTTTGCATATTTAAGTCCCTTTTTGTTTAGTAGTAATGAATTTTTATATAACCATTCCTGATAACATAAGTTCCATATTTCCATCTTCACTTATGAGCGATTTATCCCATGGTGGATCAAAAACTAAATCAACTGTACACTCATCGATCTCATCAATAGCTTCTACATATGACTTTACTTGACCTAACAAAGATTCTGCAACAGGACAAGCTGGACTAGTCAGAGTCATCTCTATATAGGCATATAGGTAGTTGTTTTTTTCTTCTAGTCCTATTTTATAAATAAGTCCTAAGTCATAAATATTTATCGGTATTTCTGGATCAAATACTCTTTTGAGTTTTTCTTCAATTATTTTTTCTTTTATCTCTTCTAAATTAAATATTCCCATTTTATTGTCCTTTACTTATTTGCATTATTTTTTTTATCATCCCTTGTACACCACTTTGTCTATTGGGTGTGATGATTTCTGTTAGTCCTAGTTCACTTAAAATATTGATATCAAATTGATTTATTTCTTCTACTGTTCTTTCATTAAATATCTCTAATATGATATAAACTAATCCCTTAACGATGATAGCATCACTAGTACCACTTAAATGAAGTTTATTGTCTTCTTTGGTCGATACAAGCCAAACTTGTGAAGTACATCCTTGCACTAAGTTTTCTTCTATTTTATGTGAATCATCTATATCTTTTAGTTTTTTTCCTAAATCGATTATATATTCATATTTATCAAGTTCATCATCAAAAAAATCTAAATCATCTTTTATAGTTTCTATTGTTTCTTGGATAGTTGTCATATTTTTAATCCTTTAACATACGTATAGCTTTTTTCAAAGCCAAAATAAATTTATCTATATCTTCCCAATCATTGTAAAAAGCTAATGATACTCTTATTGTACCTTTTATTTGTAGTTTTTCCATAATAGGCATAGCACAATGGTGACCAACTCGTATCGCAATTTTTTGTTTGTCTAGAAGTATCCCTACATCATCATGAATAAGACATTTGATATTAAAACTTTTATTTGATATAGAATCTTGTGTTGTATTATAAAACTGCACATCATCAATTTTTTCGAGTTCATTATGTAGATATTTATAGAGTTTATATTCTTCATCTTCTATTGTTTTATATCCAATCTTATCTATAAACTCCAAAGCTTTTTTAAAACCAATCACTCCAGCTATATTTTGTGTACCAGCTTCAAATTTATATGGACTATCCAATAAAGTGGAACCTTCATATGTAACAGTTTTGATGGTTGCTCCACCTGTTTGATAAGGTTCTATCTTTTCTAAAAGTTCTTGTCTGATGTAAACAGCACCAACACCTGTTGGTGCAAATGTTTTATGTCCAGAAACTGCAAAAAAATCACAATCTATATCTTGCACATCTATTTTTTTATGTGCCAAACTCTGTGCTCCATCAATCATTACATAGGAATCATACTTGTGTGCAAGAGTACAAATTTTTTTGATATCATTTATCGTTCCAAAAGCATTTGAAATATGAGTAATAGATACAAAACTATTCGGATTTTTTTGTAAAATATTTTCGTATTCTTCAAAGTCAAAAGCAAAATTATCTTTATATCCTACAACTTCAAGACCATCTCCTAATGTACGACCTTGCATATGAAAAGGGACAATATTTGAGTGGTGTTCAAGTGAAGAGATGATAACTGTTTTAAAGTTTTTTGCAAAAGAGCTTGCTATAAAATTGATAGCTTCTGTTACACCTTTTGTCAAAATGATTTCAGAACTTTCTCTTGCATTTATAAATTCTTGAAGATATTTTCTACTCTCTTCATAAGCAATAGTTGCTTTGTTTGCATCCCCAAAATTGCTTCTGTGAGTATTGGCACAATAATTTGTATAGTATTCGATCTCTGCATCAATTACGCTTTGTGTTTTTTGTGTTGTTGCTCCATTATCAAGATATGTCATATCGCTATTTTTAAAATAGGGAAAGAATTTTTTGTAATTCATAGTAATCCTTTTATATACTCACTTAACTCTTCATTTTCTAGATTTGCATATACTTCATTTCTTATGGCATTTAAAAGCATAATCTTTGCATTTTTTTCGTTTATTCCACGACTCTCTAAATAATAGATACTATCTTTATCTAAATCTCCACTTGTAGCTCCATGGCTAGCTTCTAATTCATCTATAGATATCTCTAGATGTGGAGTTACTGCTATAAAACTATCATCACTTAAAAGTATCGTTTTTGAGTTTTGAAATGCTTTTGAAAAACTTGCTGTTTCTTCAACTATTGAAAACATATTTAATTTTGCTGATGATTTTTCATCTAAAAGATTTTTAAATTTAATATCACTCAAACTTTTTGTTTGATGATTTGTTTTTATCTCATAGTTCACTTTAGAATCTTTATCTAAATCAATTAAACCATTTATATTAAAATTTGTATTTTCATGTGTGAGTTTGGTGGTAACTGTATTAACAGAGTTTCCATACTCAAACAGTGACATAGTCAAAGTTCCATCTTTTTTGATTTTATTGGTATACTCAACATTTACATTTTCTTTACTTTTACCTATTTTGATATAGTTAAGTGTTGCATTTTCATGTACTATTATCTCTCTTTTTACATTTGCTTCTTCACTAAAAACATCTATTATTGTGAGATTTGTATTTTTTGGAACCTCAAATGTAGTAGAGGTATGGTTAAAAAATTCTAATCTGTTGTTTGTATCAGGCTTTTTCATCTTCAAGTCCTAAATTTGCAAATCCCTTTTCATCAAGTTCTAATGCAAGAGAATAATCACCTGTTTTTATTATTTTTCCATCTTTTAAAATATGTACAAAATCAGGCTTAATAAGCTCTAAAAGTCTATCATAGTGAGTAATCATAAGTAGAGATTTTGTTTTATCTTGCTCTAACATACCATTTACCACTTCAGCAACACTTTTAATAGCATCCACATCGAGTCCAGAATCTATCTCATCCAACATAATCAAATCAGGATTTAATAAAAGTAGTTGTATAAGTTCATTTTTCTTTTTCTCTCCACCACTAAACCCTTCATTTAAACCTCTTTTTAAAAGTTTGTTATCAAGATTGTACTGTGCTAGTTTACTTTTGAGTAGTTTCATAAATCCCATAGAATCTAATTCTTCTTCATTATTATAAACTCTTTTTGCATTTACTGCTGTTTTTAGAAAGTAACTATTGTTTACCCCTGGTATCTCTACTGGTGTTTGAAAGCTTAAAAATAGACCTTCATTTGCTATTTTATCAGGAGATAATTCTGTGATATCTGTGTCTTTATATTTTATCGACCCTGATGTGATATCTGTATCATAGTGACCACTTATTGCTTTTACTAAAGTTGATTTTCCAGCTCCATTTACGCCCATAAGTGCATGAACTTCTCCCTCTTTTATATCTATATTAAAGTCATTTAATATCTTTTTACCATTTATTTCTACGTTTAAATTTTCTATTTGTAACATTCTATTCTCCTTGTTGCATTATCTGTATCAACCAACACTTCCCTCTAAAGTCACATCTAGTAAAGCTTTTGCTTCTACTGCGAACTCCATAGGAAGATTATTTAGTACCTCTTTACAAAAACCATTTACTATTAAAGAAACAGCATTTTCTTCATCTATCCCTCTTTGACGTAAATAGAATAACTGGTCATCAGATATTTTCGAAGTGGTTGCCTCATGTTCTATTTGTGCTGTTCTATTCTTAATCTCATGATATGGATAAGTATTCGCACTACAAGTACTTCCTATAATAAGTGAATCACACTGAGAAAAGTTTCTTGTATTTTGTGCTTTTTTAGCTACTTTTACAAGTCCTCTGTAAGAGTTTTTCCCTTTCATTGCAGAAACTCCTTTTGAAATAATAGTTGATTTTGTATTATTTCCTAGGTGTATCATTTTTGTTCCTGTATCTGCTTGTTGTGCTTTACTAGAAATTGCTACAGAATAAAACTCTCCAGTGCTTCCATCACCTTTTAAAATACAGCTTGGATATTTCCATGTGATTAAAGATCCAGTCTCTACTTGTGTCCAAGAGATTTTAGAGTTTACCCCTTTACATAGACCTCTTTTTGTTACAAAATTATAAATGCCACCTTTCCCCTCTTCATCTCCAGGAAACCAGTTTTGGATTGTTGAGTATTTTATCTCTGCATTATCTAAAGTCACAAGTTCCACTACTGCAGCGTGAAGTTGACTTTCATCTCTTGTTGGAGCTGAACACCCCTCATTATACGATACATAACTATCCTCATCTGCTATGATAATAGTTCGCTCGAACTGTCCTGTATTTTGAGCGTTTATTCTAAAATAAGTTGATAATTCCATGGGACATCTTACGCCTTTTGGAATATATACAAAAGAACCATCTGTAAAAACAGCACTATTTAAACAGGCAAAATAGTTGTCATTTATAGGTACAACACTTGCAAGATATTTTTTTAATAAATCTGGATGTTTATGTGCAGCTTCACTGATACTCATAAAAATGATACCTAAATCATCGAGTTCTTTGTGAAAAGTAGTTTTAACACTCACACTATCAAAAACAGCATCAACAGCAACACCTGCTAACATTTTTTGTTCCTCTAATGGAATACCTAATTTTTCATATGTTTCTAAAATTTTTGGATCCACTTCATCTAATGAATCGAGTGCTTTTTTAGGTGCTGAAAAGTAGGCTATATTTTGATAGTCTATTTTAGGATAGTTTAGGTGTGCCCAGTTTGGCTCCTCTTTTGTAAGCCACTTTGCATATGCTTTTAGTCTAAAGTCAAGTAACCACTGAGGCTCATCTTTTTTTTGTGAGATAGCTTTTATGACATCTTCATTTAATCCTACTGGAAAAGTGTCACTTTCTATTAGTGTCTCAAATCCCAGCTTGTAATCATCTGAAATGATTTTATTTATTTTTTTATTTTTACTCATTTTTTTCTCCATTTCAAATAGGATAATTTTTGTCTTATTTAGAAGTATTATCACAAATTTAGAATAAAATGAAGTAAAAAAGCTAAACTAATTTACTTCTTTAATCTTTTATATCATATTCTCCAGAGTAAAGTCTTTGGATATAAATCCCTGCAATTGCAAGAAATACACCAGCTAATGCACAAATAAATGCTAGTGACGCAAACCATACTAATGCTACTAAACCTACAGTATCGTGAGGCACATCTATAGCGTTTTCAGAATTACTTACATATGTTGCTACTCTGTAAATTTGGTTTTGATTTACAAGTTTGTTTATTCCATGATGGATTTGACGTTGTTTTTCGATGAGTTTAAAAATCTGTTCATCGTATGATTGAATTTGAGTTTGAATTTTTTCATACTGTGTTAATCGTGATTTTCTATCATTAAATGCTTTTGTTACGATAACTTGTCTATTGTTTGATGCATCACTAGTAAAAGTATTTAGTTCATTTCTATATTTATCTTCTAAAAATTTGTTCGATTCTTGATGTTTTTTTATTTTATTGTTAAGATAATCGATTCTGCTTCTTACTGTATCGATTCTGGCTTGGAAATTTTTCCCGATAATTTTTAAGTACTCTTGTAATTGTTCTTCTGATTTTGTTTGTTGTTGTATTGCATTTGTTCCAACAGCATAGTCAGTTACGGCATACAATCTTTTCTCTTTTTTCTCTATTTGTTTTTGATAATTCTCTTGAATAGCATATTTTGTTAAAAAACTAGCAGTAGATAACTCTTTTTTCATCTCTTTTTTTAACTCTTTTATCTCTTGAGTTAATTTTTCTTTATCTGTAGTTGAGCCTTTAATATTTTGGTTTATTAAACCTCTCACTCGATTTCTTAGTTCATCTCTTTCTTTATCCCATGATTTATAAATTTCATTTTCTTGAATTGAGAGTAGTGCTATCTCGTCATTGAATTTATTCATATCATTTTTCGATAAAGCATTTATTTGTGCTTCGATAAATTCTCTTTGTTTACTTACTCTTTCATTGAAGTTTTTATTGGCTCTTGTTATTCTTTTATTCCATGCTGCTTCAACTTCTGTGGGAGATATGATATCGATTTTACGTTTTTTTTCTTCTAGGATATCAATTTTATGTTGGATTAAAAGCTCATCATTTTTTCGCTCATCAATCGTAACTGTTAAATTTGAAAAGTTTCTTTCAAAACCATTCATCATAGTCTCAAATGTAATTGTTGCTAATAAAACAAGACCTATAAATAAAATGATTCTCCATCGTGTGTGTTTAGCATACATAAGTGCAGTTGCAACTGGTATTTTACTCGCTTCTACAATAGCCACAAGAAAAAAAGGCAAACCTGCAACCAATACAGCAGAATAATCAGAAAATGTCATTTCGCTTTCGGTGATGTTTAGCTGAGTATATACAGAATAAGAAACTATAATAGATATTAACAATCCAATGAGTACAGCAATGATCTCTACTACCCAAGCAAATTTAACTAAATATACACCAATATTAAACAAACGCTCATTTTTCATATATGAAATCCTTGATACTAAATAATGGGATAAATGATATCAGGGTTTTACTTAATAAACTAAATATAAATGTAAGTTTGTATTTACAATTAATTTAATTATTTTAGATATAATAAAAAAATGAAATATGATATAAAAAGAGCAATAGATACTAAATGAGATTAGAAGTTCAAGAGATACTAGAAGATAAATCCCTTCTATTAACACAAAATTATTTTAGATTACAACAACTATTTGAAGAGAAGTATGGTAAAGATACCATTGTGCTCATGGAGATAGGTACTTTTTTTGAAGTATATGAAGTAAATAACGATGAAGAGCAAATAGGAAAAGCACGTGAAATTGCTGAACTATTAAACATTCAGCTTACACGTAAAAACAAATCAATTTTAGAAAATAATCAGTCCAATCCTCTTATGGCAGGAGTCCCTGCTGTATCTTTTGAAAAACATATAAACCGTATCATCCAAGAGCAAAAATATACAGTAGCCATCATCAAACAAGTGGGGCTTCCTCCTAAAGTAAAAAGAGTTTTAGAAGCGGTTATATCTCCTGGTACAAATTTTGATTTTGCTGTAAGTAGTGACGAAAACAATATCACATCGATAACAATTGATCAAATACGAGGCAATTATCTTGTAGGGTATAGTGCAATTGATGTAACAACTGGTAAGTGCTATTTTAACGAAGTATTTGGTACTAGTGAAGATCCTAGTTTTGCTCTTGATGAAGTTTTTAACTATATGAATATGCACAAAACAAGTGAAGTGATAGTAACCTTTTTAGATAAAAATATCGATCAAAAAGAGGTGTGTGAATATCTTGAACTTTCACACAAAACTTTTCATATATCTAACATACGACCAAAAATATCATACCAAAATGAGCTCTTTAAAAATGTTTTTCAAATAGAATCATTACTGACCCCTATAGAACATCTAAATATGGAACGTTATGCATTGTCTAGTGAAAGTTTAGCTATTTTGATAGATTTTGTTATAGGACACGATAGTAAAATCATAGAGAAACTCTCAACTCCTATAAAACTTGATGTAAGTAAATATATCTATTTAGGAAACAACGCTTTAGAGCAGTTAAATATTTTAGAAACGCCACACCAACCAAATTTACTAAAACTCATAAACAACACTTCAACAGCGATGGGGAAAAGACTTTTAAAAGAGAGACTCACACATCCTATAAAAGATGAAAAAGAACTTTTGAGACGATATAAGCTTTCATCTGACTTGTATGATTATCACGCACCTATTGAGAATAGTTTGAGTAATATTTACGATATTGAGAGATTACTTAGGAGAATCAAATTAAATAGACTCCATCCGTTTGAGTTAAATTATTTATATGATTCTTTGGGGAGTATCAAAGAAGTAGTTTCTTTTATGGAGAACTATAATTTTGTAAAACCCCCTTGTAGTAGTGAAGAGATTGATATATTTATCAAAACGATTGATGATACTTTTGACTTAACAAATTGTGGGAAGTTTATGTTAAAAGATATTGATTCAAATATCATAGCACAAGGAATAGATAGTAAAATAGATGCACTTTTAAAAGAAAATATCGCTTTAGAAAATCAGCTCGATATTTTTAGAATGCACATCTTGAAATTTTTAAAAAGTGAAGATAAAAATCTTGTACCTATAAATCGTTTAGGCAAAGAGGGCTTTTTTATTGGGCTTACAAAAAACAGATATAGTTCTATAAAAAAAGAGCTTTTAGAGTCTCACCTTATAATCGAAGATGATTTATATCTGTTCAAAGATTTTAATATCAAAGTACAAACTACAAGTGTGAAAATTACGAACAAACTAACAGCAACTATTTCAGATAAATATGTGCATAACTTACAAAAAATTATAGAACTCAATAAACTTGTATTTAAAGAAAAAATAGAGTTTTATGAAAATAAATTTGCAGATATGTTACAAGAGATGGTTTCATTTATTGCTGAGATTGATTTGACTGTATCAAATATAAAAACAGCTAAAAAATACAACTATGTACAACCAAAAATTATCAAGCAAGATTCTGAAAAGAAAACAAACTTTATAGAGGTAATAGACTTACGTCACCCTATCATAGAATCCACTGAACAAAATGGTATCTATGTACCAAATGATATCATTTTGGGTGATTTAAACATGGCAAGTAAAGAGCAAAAAGATAATCTTATCATCAAAAATGCACGACCAGATAATATGACAAATAATAAAATGCATGGAGTTTTACTCTATGGGATCAATAGTAGTGGTAAAAGCTCACTGATGAAATCTATAGGGATAGTAGTTATCATGGCACAAGCTGGATTTTATGTGCCTGCTCAGTCTATGCGATTTTGTTTGTTTGATGAGGTATTTACTCGTATTTCAGGGAGTGATAATATTGCCAAAGGATTATCTTCATTTGCAGTTGAGATGTTAGAACTTAAAAACATTTTTAATAGGGCTACATCTAACTCTTTGATTTTAGGGGATGAGATAAGTCACAGTACAGAAACTATGAGTGGGGTGAGTATCGTAGCATCTGCTATACTTAAACTTGCACAATTGGAGTCTATTTTTGTATTTGCTACACATCTTCATCAGTTGCCAGAGATACAAGAGATAGAGAAACTTAAAAATATTATCTGTTTACATTTGAGTGTTTTATACAATGAAGATGATGATAAACTCATCTTTAATAGAAAACTATCCCACGGTAGCGGAAGCAGTATGTATGGACTAGAGTTCGCAAAATCTTTACATATGGATAAAGACTTTTTAAGTGTTGCAAACAGTATAAGAAAACGTCTTACTGATGACTATGACACTATCGAGCGACTTTCTCAAAAGAAAACTAGTACTTACAACAAAGACTTATATGTAACCTCATGTGCGATATGTGGCGCAAAAGTAGATGATGTACATCATATCCAAGAGCAACAAAAAGCAGACGACCAAGGGTTCATCGGACATATAAATCAAAACCATAAATTTAATCTCATCCCACTATGTAAAAAACATCACAATTTAGTACATGAAGGTAAGATAAATATAAATGGTTTTGTTACTACATCTAAGGGATTAGAGTTGCATTATAGTAGTGTGGAGTAAATATAATAATAAAGGTTTAAAATGAATTATAAAGAAGAATTGAAATTGTTGAAAAAAAATGAAGAATATGTATATTGTATTCATTATGCTTGTGAATTTTTGAATGATGAGAATGCGAATATCTCACCAAGAATAACATGCATAGTTATAGTTTCTTTTAAAGATAAGAAGTCTAATGAATTTTCAATTGGTACAACGGCAGAAAAATTAGACATATCAAAAGATGACATAAATACAAACCTTGATCTGTTAGAAAAAGAAATGTTAAAAGAGTATTTTAATTTTCTTGATTTAAATAAAAATAGTTTTTGGCTACATTGGAATATGAATACAAAAAACTATGGTTTTGAAGCAATAGAACACCGTTATGAAGTATTAACTAAAGAAAAAGCTCCTATTCAAATTGAAAATCATAATAAAAAAAGTTTATCTTTTATAATAATCAATAAATATGGAAAAGAATATGTTAATGAGCCATATATGTATAATCTTATGAAAATCACTTCTAGACATAGGGATATATTAAATGGAAAGGATGAAGTTCTTGAGTTTCATACTCAAAACTATAATAAATTATATAAATCTACATTGGCGAAAGCTTGGTGGATTAAAAATATTTATTATGAATTACAAGCGAACAAATTGAAATTAAATATTGGCATTGGTAATAAAATTGGAATCTTACTTGAAAATCCTTATATAAAACTAGCTTTGGCTATTGTTGCAATAGCTGGTTTAGTTTTAGCATTTAAAAGTTAAGAGTAGTAAGTTCTATAATTACAACGAAACTAATGGAAAAGTGAATTATCCCAAAATAGCATAAAGCTAAGTATTTTAGATAATTATTAGGCATTTTACTTCATTCATACAAAACTTATAAAAAAGGAAAATATTTTGAATAACTCACAAATTATTATTTATCAAAGTGAAGATGGTAAAACAAAGATAGAAACAAAGTTAGAAAATGAAACTTTATGGTTAACTATCGATCAAATGAGTGAAGTATTTCAAAAAGCTCGTTCAACTATAAATGAACATATCTTAAATATATACAAAGAAAATGAGCTTGAATTAGAGTCTACAATGAGAAAAATCGGAAATTCCGATTTTTCTACCAAACCTACTAACTTTTATAACTTAGATATGATTATTGCGGTAGGTTATAGAGTTAAATCTACACAAGGTATCAAGTTTAGACAGTGGGCTACTTCTATTTTAAAAGAATATATGGTAAAAGGTTTTACTATGAATGATGATCTTTTAAAAGAAGCTGGTGGTGGAGTTTATTTTGATGAGTTACTTGCTCGTATTAGAGATATTCGTTCAAGTGAAAAGGTATTTTATAGAAAAATATTAGATATTTATGAAACAAGTGTTGATTATGATTCTAAATCTGAAACATCACAAGAGTTTTTTAAAACAATCCAAAATAAAATGCACTTTGCCGTACATGGACATACAGCTGCTGAAATCATATTTGAAAGAGTAGATTCAAATGAATTAAATATGGGATTGACTACATTTAAAGGTAATAAACCAAATAAACAAGAAGTACAAGTTGCTAAAAATTATCTAGATGAAAACGAATTAAATATTTTAAATAGAATAGTTACTGCGTATTTAGAATTTGCAGAACTTCAAGCTTTAAATAGAAAACCAATGTACATGAAAGATTGGATTATAAAACTTGACAACTTTTTACAAATGACTGATAATGATGTGTTAAAAAATAAAGGGACTAAGAGTCATGTTCAAGCTGTAAGCAAAGCAAAAGAAGAATATGAAAAGTATAAAGAAAAAATAAAAGATGAATTAACTAGAGTAGAAAAAGACTTTGTGAGTTCAATAGAAAATACTCATAAAGTTTTAAAAAAATAATATTATAAAACTTAGTATTTAGTTTATTATTTTTATTCTAAGGTTATGTTCTTAGTGTTACAATTTTATTACAAAAACAATACGGAGGTGTAAATGAACAAGGATTATCATTTTTAGCATTGTTA
>Ga0193961_1000026_pt1 | contig 61021 bp, 71 predicted proteins | sample FB_4_MG_FD_140371 | JGI IMG/M metagenome (GOLD analysis project Ga0193961, IMG submission 140371) | Microbial mat bacterial communities from the Broadkill River, Lewes, Delaware, United States - FB_4_MG | ecosystem: Environmental > Aquatic > Freshwater > River > Microbial mats | place: USA...
ACATTCAGAACAGATATCAATTTTCATTGTTTCTACATTTGATTTTGTTTCAAATGCATTTCCACAAGCACAAGTAACTGCACAAGTTTTGTAATCTGGGTGTATCTCTTTTTTCATGATATTCCTTTTATTTTTTTTCTTAAAGGGTCGAGTCTAGATGTCGCCCTTTATTTAAAGTTGCGAATTATACATAAATTAAGCTAAAATTAAAATAAATCTATAGTGCTATTTTCCTCTTCTTTAAAAATAGCAACCTGACCTCGTCCTTTATTTTTAGCTTCATTTAAAAAACTATCTGCATTTTTAAGTACTTGGTTGATATCATCACTATCAGCAGGAAAGGAAGAGATTCCTACACATATTGTTTTTTTAAGTGTCTGATTAGTCTCTTCATCCACTAAAATTTCTACTTTTGAAAATTCTTCAATTAATCGATTAGCAACTATTTGAGCATCATCTACAGATTTAATATTTACCAAAGCAACCAAAAATTCATCGCCAGTTAAACGAGCAACAATATCAAAATCCTTGATACTTTTATGAATTACTTTTGCTAACTCTACTAATACCTTATCCCCAATATCATAATCAAATTCTTCGATAACAGCTTTAAACCTATCAATCCCAACCATTAGAAAAGAGATATTTTCCTCTTTTGTATGAGACAGTGAAATAATTTTATGAATATGCTCAATAAGATATTTTCGGTTATGAACATTTGTTACACTATCTATTGAAGATGATTCAATGTGGTGTTTTTTTATTATACCATTTTGTAATATTGGTGAGATTTGAAAAAAAGCCGCATCTAAGAACTCTTTATCCCTATCAATAACTTCATATTCGGACTCATTGTTTGCATTAAAAGAGACTGTAGCATTAATATTTGTGTGAGTATTTATAATAAAATAAAAAGAAAACTTTTCATCCATATAAAAATCTTCACCTTTTTTTAAAATAGAAGTAGTTTTTTCAGACTCTAAATCATACAGAGAAAAACTAATATTTTTAACATTATATTTTATTTCTAGCCATGAGATAAGACTTTCAACCATTTCATCTAAGTTTTCACTAAATTGTAGCTCTTCATACAAGGTGTAAATACTATCTAGTTTTTCAAGTTTTGACTTATCTTCAATTGCTAATTTTATTAAGTTAAGCATTCTTGTTTTCATAGTATTTATTCTACTGTTATAAACTTAGTTTTGAGTAAACTTTATAATTAATATTTTTATATCTGAAACTTAGATAATTTGCGTGTAATAATAATCTTTTATTTCCTGTTATTTTAATTCTTTTTTCTAATTCTAATTTTTTTAATAAATACTCATCAGCAATATTTTCATCGATGCCATAAATAGGATCTCCCACAATTCTGTGACCAATACTGTCAAGATGAACTCTAATTTGGTGTTGTCTTCCTGTCAAAGGAGTAGCTTCAACTAATGTTTGATTTTCTTTTGAATTATAATAAACTGGTTTGATGGAAGTAAAAGATTCTTTTCCAAACTCAGATGTTTCCATCTTCACACCAATTTTACTATTTACTGCTTTTCTTATTCCACTATCTATCTCTAAATTATCAGTTATTTCACCTTCAACTATAGCTAAATAGTTTTTATCATATTGTTTATTTTCAAACATCTCTTTTAGTATAATATCACTATATTTATGTTTAGTAACCAGAACTAGACCAGAGGTTTCTTGATCTATTCTATGTGCTAAATTTGCACTCTCACCAAAATGGTACCGTATCTCATCAAGTAAGGTATATTCAGTATTTCTAGAAGTGGGATGAACCATAACTCCGGAAGGTTTATCAAAAACTGCAAAATCATCTGTTTCAAAGATAGGATTTAATCCTCTTGTGTGACCTTCAAATAATGCAACTTGTATAAATACACCTTTGACTTTTTGACCATTTTGAAGAATTTTTCCATTTTCATCAAAAACTCTCCCTTTTGATATCATTTTTTGGGAAGTTGAAATATTTAACTGTGTATTATCTATTAAAAATTGTTGAATTTTTTTACCTGATTCATTTTCAATAAAAAACTTTTTTAACATGAAGGGCATCTAAAATCCTCTATACCTATTTTTTAGGATTTAATTATAACAAAAAGCTATCTAATAACATATTAAGCAATTTTAGTGTAAAATTCGTAACTTTTTTACACACTAAGGAGATATGTGAGCGATATTACATTAGTTGTTTTATGTGCTGGAGAATCAACAAGATTTGAATTATCAGTGAAAAAACAATGGATAAGAATTGATGATGAACCATTGTGGTTATGCACTACACAAAGACTATCATCCTATTCAAACTTTGAAAAAACTATTGTTGTTGGACATAAAGACGAAGTAAATTATATGGAAAATTTTTCTGATGATTTTTGTTTTGTTTCAGGAGGTTCTTCTCGACAACAGTCAATTGTAAATGCACTAGAGCAAGTAAGCACAAAGTATGTTATGATTACTGATGTAGCAAGATGTTGTGTGCCACAATCTGTGATAAATACACTTATTGAAAATAAAGAAAATGCTTCTATTATTGTTCCTACTTTAAACGTATCAGATACTGTTGTTTATGAAAACGAAACAATCAATAGAGACCATGTCAAAATTATACAAACACCCCAACTATCAACAACAAATATTTTAAAAGAAGCAACCCTTACATCAAAAGAATTTACAGATGATAGTAGTGCTATTAAAAATATTGGTGGAACGGTTAAATATATACAAGGCTCAGAAAAATCCACAAAGATCACTTTTGGTGAAGAGATTGATAAATTATCATGTTTAAAAAAACCAAATTCAAATACATTTATGGGAAATGGTATCGATATCCATCAATTTGAAAAAAACAAGCAGATGGTTTTAGGTGGTGTAAAACTTGAAAGTAATTTTGGATTTAAAGCCCACAGTGACGGAGATGTATTGATTCATAGTGTTATTGATTCTTTATTGGGAGCATGTGGTGCAGGTGATATAGGAGAATTTTTTCCAGATAATGATCCTCAATATAAAGGTGCAGACTCAAAAGAGTTACTCAAGCATATTGTAAAATTCATAACAAATGTTGGATATGAAATCATAAATATTGATTTAACTATTTTAGCCGAAATACCAAAAATAAATCCACATAAAAAAGATATCAAAATAAGTATGGCAAACCTGCTTAATATCAAAAAACAAAAAATAAATATAAAAGCAACAACAGCAGAAAAAATGAGCTTTGTTGGAAGAGAAGAAGGTGTAGTTGTACTGAGTAGTGCTACCCTAAAATATTACGATTGGACGAAGAGATGAATATACTAATACTAGATGAAGAAGTTTATTTAGCACAAAAAGTTGCTATGCGATTACAAGAAGAAGGCAATAACTGTACACATGTTTCAAATATAAAAGAGATACAATTTGACACTGATTATGATGCAGTTTTATTATCTACAAATATTAGTAGTAGTGATGTACATAAAATAATTATGCATTTTAAAAATAGTATTGTTATTTTATTAGTATCATATATCAATGATACTACTGTTACAAAACCTTTAAAAGATGGTGCAAGTGACTATATTGTTAAACCATTTATAATGGATGAACTAGTACGTAAAATATATCATTATGATGAATTCAAACGTCTAAAACAAAATAATGTTAACTTAGAAAACTATATAAACTTTGCATTTAATAATATAGAACATGAAGAAGATATTCCAAAAACTCTTCCATTTGCGATCGAAACAAAAGATCAAAGAATTGCAGATAAGATTGTATTTGATGTTGCAAAAAAACTGAATAAAACTATCAAATTTATCTCTTTAGAAAAACATACAAAAGTTAATCCAGATGATTTTAGAAATGAATTGCTTTACATCTATGATTTTCATTACGCAAAAAAAGCCTCAAAAGATCTTATATTAAATACTATTTCAGACTATGATGTAATTATCTGTTCTTTAGAAGATCTCGGCGATATCAAATACCCTAAAATAGAAATCGAATCATCAAATAAACTTTCAGTTGTTGATTCAATATTAACTATCAATGATTATGTAAAACTTATGGTAGTTAACTTTCAAAACAAATATCCAGATACTGAACTTAGTAGAAGACTTGGTATTAGTAGAAAATCTCTTTGGGAAAAGAGAAAGAAATTTGGTATAGAAAAAAATAGAGGTAACTAAAATGAGAAAGTTTTTTCTTACACTTGGATATAGTGGATTAAGTCCCAAAGGACCTGGTACTGTAGGAAGTTTTGTAGCTTTAGTGCTTGGATTATTTTTATTACAGTACATAAGTATCACTACATTATTTTTACTTGCATTATTGATATCTGCAATTTCAGTAAAACAAATTGATATTTATGAAAAAGAAGTAGGCGCACATGATGGCTCTGAAATAGTAATCGATGAGTTAGCTGGTATGTGGATAGCATTAGGTATTGCAAATGCTACTTCAGATAACTATATTATTGCAGCTCTTGCTTTTGTTTACTTTAGACTTTTTGATATATTTAAACCTTCAGTAATAGGTAAAATTGACAGAGATGTAAAAGGTGGATGGGGTGTTATGGGTGATGACATGATGGCAGGTCTTTTTGCAGGTCTCTGTACAAGTATGACCTACTTTTTACTTTTAAAATACTCTATTCTTTAAAAGTAACCATAAACTAAAAAGGGTTTCTATTCATAAGAATAGAAACCCTTTTTTTATTTCTTTTTTATTGACTAATCAAATTTCATAGAAAAATCTAACCAAGTAGCTTGATGAATAATACTTCCACTACTAATTGCATTTATACCTGTATCAAGATAAGATTCAATTGTTTCTTGAGTAATATTACCACTTGCTTCAAGTAAAATATGTGGATACTTTGCATCCCTAAATACAGATACTTCTTTTATCTCATCAGGACTCATATTGTCACACATAATAATATCAGCACCGGCATGCATAGCTTCTTGTACTTGAGAAAATGTTTCACATTCAATCTCTATTTTTGTAACCCAAGATATTCTTTTTCTTGCTTTTTTTACAAACTCTTCAAGGTTATCTATCGTTTTAAGGTGTGTATCTTTTAACATTAAACAATCATCAAGACCAAGTCTGTGATTAATAGCACCACCTACTCTACTTGCATATTTTTCAAAGTTTCTTAACTGAGGTCTTGTTTTTCTTGTATCCAGAAGTACTACATCACTTCCATCAAGTAATTTTGCATAAGAGTTAGCACTAGTTGCGATTCCTGATGCATGTTGTAAAAGATTTAAGAACGTTCTTTCACTACTCAATAAAACAGATGCTTTTCCTTCAAGTTCTGCTATCACATCACCTTTATATACATTTTCTCCATCTTTAATTAAAAATTTACAATCAAATTTTTCAGAACGTGCTAAAACTCTTGCATATTTTACACCTGCTAATACACCGTCATCTTTTGCAATAACTCTTGCAGTAAATCTTCCTTTTGGAGCTATATCAAAAAATAGATCTCCTCTACCATTATCTTCTATAATTGCATTTTTAACAAATTTTCTTATATTTATACCCATAATTACACCTCAAACATTCTATTTAATGCAATTTTTGCATATTTTTCTGTTTCTTCTGGAATGATTATCTCATTTTCAAAAGTACCATTTTTAATAGAAAGTAAATTATTGTATAAATCTTCAAGCACTGTTTCATTCATTGTTGGACATTCTGGCTTTGTTGAACTTAATACAAAAGTATTTTTAGGACGAAGTCTATTAACCATATTATATTCTGTACCAACAGCAACTTTTTGATCTGGCGAAATTTCTTCAGTAATATATTTAATTAATTGTGAAGTTGAACCAGAAAAATCTGCTTTATCAACAATAGCAGGATCACATTCAGGGTGAACTGCAATTAAAATATCTGGATATTTTTCTCTATAAAACTCTATATCATCAGTTGTAAATAGCTGATGCACAGAACAAAAACCATTAAAACAAATAATATCAGCTTCTTTCACATCCTCGATATCATCAATTCCAACTACTGCTGATTTTAATTTCATTTGATTTGCAAAATTTTGCCCTAAACATCTATCTGGAACAAAAAATATTTTTTTACCACTTTCTAAACCTCTAGTGATAATTTTAAAAGCATTTGAACTTGTACATACTAAACCACCCATCTTACCAACTTCAGCTTTTACTTCTGCAGAAGAGTTGATATATGTAATAGGCAAAATATCTTCATTTTTAATTCCAGCATCATTTAATGTTTTTAAATTTTCATTAAAGTATTGAACATCAATCATTTTTGCCATTGCACAACAGGCAATTTTTGGCATCATTACACGTTTTTCAGGTGCTAATACCTTTAAACTTTGTCCCATAAACCCAACACCACAAAAAATTATATTTTTTTGTGGTGCTGCCATTCCTCTTTTTGCTAATTCTAAACTGTCTCCAGTTATATCAGCCATCTCAAACACTTCATCTTTTTGATAAAAGTGAGCAACTATAGCTACATCAAGTTCTTTCTTTAGTTTTACTATCTCTTCTTTAAAATTCATCTACTTTATTCCCTAAACATTTCATATCTGTAAATATATCAAATTATTGGTTATATATAGATATTATTGCACTTATTTGATACTTTGTTTACTGATAATTGTTACATAAAAAGCTACTTTTACCAAACTTACTGTCTAATTATGAATAAAACAATATTTAGATAAAATGCCTTATTATTAAAAAGGAATTTTATGGACATTTTTACAAATCCAAACATTATATTTTACATATTAGCTTATCTAATTGGTTCTATCCCATTTGGATTATTATTAGCAAAAAAATACGCAGGAGTAAATGTACAAGAATCTGGTAGTAAAAGTATCGGTGCTACAAATGTTTTAAGAGTTGTAAAACAAACCAATCCAGCTTTAGCAAAAAAGTTAGGAATCGCGACAGTTCTTTTAGATGCAATTAAAGGTGCTATTGTTATTTTGGTTGCTATGGCATATGGTATGAGTCTTGAAACATTATGGGCTATTGCTGTTATTAGTGTACTTGGTCACTGTTATAGTGTATATTTAAGTTTCGAAGGTGGTAAAGGTGTGGCTACTGGATTGGGTGTATTCTTAGTTCTTATTCCTATCCCTACACTTATCGGCGCACTTGTATGGGGATTTTGTGCGAAAGTATTAAAAATATCTTCTATCTCGTCTCTTTTAGGATTAGTGGGTGTAGTTATCTCTGCAATTATTTTAAATGATGGATTAGGAATAGAATCAAATGCACCTATGTATATAGTTACATTTATTATTTTTTATAAACACATCCCAAATATCGTAAGACTTGTAAAAGGTGAAGAGGGAAAAGTTGCTTAATTCATCGACAACAATGAAGGTATCTATTGATAGTTTGACATTTAAAACTATCATAGGTATTTTAGACTTTGAAAGAGTTACAAAACAAAAAGTCATTTTAGATATCTCTTTTAAATATAAGTTTTCAAAAGGTCAAAAAGATTTTATCGATTATAGTCATGTAGCAAATATGGCAAAAATGATTATGAAAAAAGAGAAATTTCTACTAATAGAAGATGCAATCATTTATCTCCAAAGAGCTCTCTCTAGTGAATTTAAAATTAGTAAAGTCAAAATCAAAATTACAAAACCAGACATACTGAAAAACTGTACAGTAAGTGTTGGAAACTAACGGTTACTTAATTATATAATTAAATAACCGTTTTACTTTAAACTAAATCTAAAAAATCGCTTTTATAAATTAAAATTTCTTTTGACTTTTTATTGTAAATAAATCGTTTATCTCCATTTTTTACTTTATCTAAAATAATAGCTTTTATTTGGGCATCCGTTTTATTGTGACTTTTCATAAATACAAAGAAGTCTTTTAATTCCATAAATTCCATTTTTATACTTGAAATAGGTTCTTCTACATTATGGTTTACACTTTCTTTATGTTCTAAGTGATCCACTTTGTAAATATTACGCATCTCATTAAAAGCACTCTTCAAAAGATCTACTTCACTTTGAAATACTTGTAAGACTTGTGTTTGATTTTTGTCCAAACGATTAATCTCACTTTTATACTGTTTTTTCATGAATTTAATAGTTTGCTTCAAAAGATGGATTTGATCATCTTTTGATTTGAGTATTTTATCTTCTAAATGTTTATAGTCATTTGGAGACTGTGTTTTTGATGTAAAAGTACTTTGTGTTTGTACTTTTGCTTGTGTACTATCAACATAAACAAAAATTTTACCGTCTTGTTTTATAGATTCAAGTTGCCCTTTTTTTATACGGTAATGTATCCCTTGTAGAGACAATCCCAATATTTGTGCGGCTTCATTACTTGAAACTAATTTTTTCAAAATAATACTTTTTACTTATTATCTTCACTATCAACTGTGATAACAGTATGTACATTTCCTCTTGGATTGTAATCTGCTATTATCTTCATTTTTCTAGGTTGAAGATTTTTATACAATGTATCATAGATTTCATTTGCACTATTTTCGTGAGAAATTTCTCTATGCATAAATGAATTGATATACAATTTAATTGCTTTTAATTCTACTACTTTTTCATTTGGAACATATTCTAATTTAATTGTGGCAAAATCTGGATATCCACTTCTTGGACACAAACACATAAACTCTGGTAAATCAATATTTATTGTATAATTTTTTTCATTTTGATTTGGCCAATAATTTTCAGCTGCATTTATATCGAATTCTCGAATCTCTTTTTCACCATATTTCATACATTATTCCCTTTAATAACTACTTTTAAGTTCATTATACAAAAAATTATGTTAAATTCACATAATTATAAATGAAGAGGTTTTGAATGGATATTTTGACAGTAATTGTTGCGACATTATTTTTATCATTGGTATTAAGTTTGATACTAAAAAAAGTAAATGTGTCTCCTATTGTAGGTTATATATTTACAGGTATGATAGTTGCATTTTTTGTAGATTTAGCTCATATAAATCAAAGCTATATTGCACATATTGCTGAATTTGGTATTGTATTTTTAATGTTTACTATTGGTCTTGAATTTTCATTGCCACATTTAAAACAAATGAAAAAAGAAGTTTTTGTTTTTGGAACTCTACAAGTAGGATTAACAACTGTTATATTTACCTATATTGCACATATTTTATTTTCATTAGATATGAAAACATCTATTATTATTGGTTCCGCCCTTGCTTTATCTTCAACTGCAATAGTATTAAAAACACTTAATGAAAATGGTGATATTCACCGTCCTTATGGAAGAAATAGTGTTGGAATATTAATCTTTCAAGACTTAGCCGTGATCCCTATCTTACTTATGATTACTATTCTTGCCGATTCATCAGTTTCTCTTGATGAGATTTTATTAAATACTTTTTATTCTGCTGTTATTGTTGGAATAATTCTTTTTGTATTAGGAAAATATATTATTGAGTTATTCCTAGCTTACGTAGTTGATACAAAAATTGAAGAGTTATTTATCTTATCAATTATACTTATAGTTTTAAGTTCAGCACTTTTAGCACACTCATTTGGTTTCTCATACTCACTAGGTGCTTTTATAGCTGGTATGCTTATCGCAGAAACAAAATACAAATACCAAATAGAAGCTGACCTTGTGCCATTTAGAGATATTTTACTTGGTGTATTCTTTATTTCAGTAGGGATGCAAGTAAACTTTACAACTGTGATTGATAATTTTTTAATCATTGCTGGGTTAACGGCAATCATATTAGCTATCAAAGTTGTCATAATATTTACTATCTTAAGACTATTTAATACTGCAAGTAGATCTTTTAAAACAGCACTTACTTTAGCACAAGTTGGAGAGTTTTCATTTGCTGTTTTAGCATTGGCTAGTGCAAATCATCTTTTAGATGAACAGTTAAATCAAATCATGATTTCTGTTGTTATTTTATCTTTATTATTTACTTCACTTGTTATTAGACATGTAAGAAGTTTTGTGAAATTCTTTAACAAAGATGGACAAGATATAATAGAAGAACCAGTTATGGAAAATGCAGGAATTAAAGACCATATAATTGTTTGTGGTTACTCACTATTAGGTCAAAAAATTGTCAAAAAACTAAAAGCAGTGGGAATTAATTATGTTGCTATTGAACATGAAAGAAAACATGTAAAAGAGGGACATGAAAAGGGTGATATCGTATTTTTTGGAAATGCAGCATCTCAAACAATGCTTAATTCACTGTATATTAAAAATGCAATTGGTGTTATTATTGCAATTGATAATGATGAAAAAATTAGATTAATCACACAAACAATAAAAAATATTGATCCACATATCTCAGTAACAGTAAAAATCTCACACGAATCACAGTTTGAAGATTTTGAAGACTTACATATTGATGCATTTGTACATGAATATGAACTCGTAGCAAGACGATTAATCGAAAAAGCTACACGATGTAAATTAAAATAAAAGGCTAAATAGATGGCAAGTTACAAATATGACTTAGAACACGATGTTGAGTTAGAAGAACCAAAAAAATATAAAGTATTTTTATTAAATGATGACTTTTCAACTATGGAATTTGTCATTGAGATACTCACAAGAGTATTTCGAAAGTCCCTAGAAGAATCAGAAAAAATCATGCTTGACGTACATAATAATGGAAGAGCAATATGTGGAGTATATACTAAAGAGATCGCTTTAACAAAAGTTTCACAAGTTAAAACTATGGCAAGAAAAGCAAAATATCCATTAAAAGCCATTGCAGAAGAGGAATAAAAATGATAAGTCACAACTTACAAAAAGTATTTACAGATGCTGTAAATTATGCTCGTGCCAATCATCATGAATATATAACAACAGAACATGTTTTCGTTTATTTACTTAAATCAGAATCTATTAAAAATCTATTAAATCAAATGGAGATGGATGTTGATTTTTTGTATGCACAACTAAAAGATTATATACTTAAAAATACTCCAAAATATCCAGAAGATTTAATCAACGAAGACCCACTTGAAACAGTCACACTCACTCACACAATAGAACAAATGATATCACACTCTTCTTTATCTGGAAAATCAGAATCTACAGTAGAAGATATGTTTGTTTATATTTTAAAAGAGGAACAATCTTACTGTACATATTTGTTGCATCAGCAAGGATTAGAGAGAATCGATATTTTAGAAGAGATTAGTCATGGGGAGTCTTCAAATGAAGAAAATGATGATGAAGAGGAAGAGTTTCAAGATGCAGATTTTAAAAAATTAGATAAAAAGAAATTAAAAGAAGAAACTCCATTAGAACAAAATAGTGTAGAATTAGTAGAGATTGCATTGGATGGAAAAATTGATCCTGTAATCAATCGAAAAAAAGAGATTAATAGAGTAATTGAAATTTTAGCAAGAAGAAAAAAGAACAACCCTATTTTATTAGGAGAAACAGGTGTTGGTAAAACTGCCATCGCTGAAGGTTTAGCTCTTGCTATTGCAAATAAAGAGGTACCAGAGTTTCTAGAGGATGCTAAAGTATACTCACTTGACATGGGTTCTATGCTAGCAGGGACAAAATATCGTGGAGATTTTGAGAAAAAATTAAAAGCAGTATTAAAAGAGGTTACTAAAAAGAAAAACGCCGTTTTATTTATCGATGAGATTCATACAGTTGTAGGTGCAGGGGCTGTTGGTGGTAGCACTATGGATGCTTCAAATATATTAAAACCTATGCTTAGTTCAGGCAAACTAAGAGTTATAGGTGCTACTACTTATGAAGAGTATAGAAATGACTTTGGAAAAGATAAAGCTTTTAGCAGAAGATTTGCAAAAGTAGAAATCAATGAACCATCTATTGAAGACTGTATTATTATTTTAAATGGTTTAAAAAATAAATATGAAGAGTTTCATGGAGTGACTTATAGTGATGAGAGTTTAAAACTTGCAGCAGAACTAAGTAAAAAATTTATCAATGATAGATTTTTACCAGATAGCGCTATTGATGTTATCGATGAAGTTGGTGCAACAATCAAACTAGAAAAAAGCTCTAAAAAAAGTATCAAAATCACTGCTAAAGATGTAGAAAAAACGATATCTAGCATCGCTCAAATTCCGCCAAAAACTGCCACATCTTCAGATCTATCATTATTAAAAAAACTACAAACAAACTTACAAAAAAGAGTATTTGGTCAAGATGATGCAATTGAAACAATAGTAAAAGCTATCAAAATCAACAGAGCCGGTATGGGTGTAGAAAACAAACCAGTAGGAAGTTTTTTATTCACAGGAAGTACTGGTGTAGGAAAAACAGAAGTTGCTAAAGAGTTAGCAAATGTTATGGGTGTCCACTTTGAGAGATTTGACATGAGTGAATATGGTGAAGCACATACAGTAAGTAGACTTATTGGTGCACCTGCTGGTTACGTAGGATATGAAAAAGGTGGCTTACTTACTGAAGCTATTAAAAAACATCCTCACACTGTTTTACTACTTGATGAGATAGAAAAAGCTCATCCTGATCTCATGAGTTTATTACTTCAAGTTATGGACAATGCAACACTAACAGATAACAATGGAACAAAAGCAGACTTCCAAAATGTTATTTTAATCATGACTTCAAATTTAGGTGCAACGCAAGCTAGTGTTATGGGATTTGCAAAAGATGATGGAATCAATGAAGATAAAGCAGTGAAAAAATTCTTTGCACCAGAGTTTAGAAATAGACTTGATGCAACTGTAAAATTCATCTCACTAACTGAACCTATTTTAATCAAAATCGTTTCTAAATTTATCAAAGATTTAGAAGACAGTTTATCTGATAAAAACATCAAAATCACTCTTTCAACAAAAGCAAAAAAAGAATTAGCACATTTAGGATATGACAAACTTATGGGTGCTAGACCTCTACAAAGAGTAATAAGTGATAAAATAAAAATACCACTTACAGATGAAATTCTTTTTGGAGAACTCAAAGATGGGGGAACAGTAAAAATCGACTTTAAAGAAGATTTTACTTTCTCTTATAAAAAATTAGAAGTACAGTAGTACTTCTAGTTTATCACTGCACTTAGATTCCAAATAGGCAACATAATAGCCAATATCAACCATAATACAATCAATGCTATTATCAAAATAAGTAAAGGCTCTATAGTTGAGGAAAAGTTTTTTAAACTTTTTTGAAATCTTTTTTTGTACTGAAGTGCGATATCAGAAAGAATATCTTCGTAACGATTGGTATTATCCGCTGTGTGCAATAACTTCATAGTCAAATTATCGAATAATTTACTTTTACCAAATGCCTCCGAAACTGACATTCCATTTTTAATATTTATTAATACCTTTTCCATCATATCTTGAACATATAAATTATTCACTATATTTTTACTATTGGTTATCGCTATTTGAAACTGATATTTAGATTTTACAATTATAGACATAGATAAAAACAGTCTATAAAAATAATAATTTTGAATTACTTTACTAAATAATGGTAAATGTTGTACTAATAGCTTATGATAAGAGTACCTATATTTATCAAGCACAAAAGAGATAAAAACAGTTACGATAGTTATAATACCAAAAAGAACCATCCAGTACTTATCAAATATATTTTTAATAGTAAGTAAGATATATGTAGAGAAAGGGATATTATCATCTAGTAGTCTAAAAATAAATTCAAAGTTAGGTAAAACATACATAAAAATCATCCCAACAGATACAAACAAAGAGAGAAGTAAAATCAATGGATACCTCATCACATCTGTTAACATTTCTCTACTAGTTATATCTTCTTCTAAAATTTTGACTAAAGAGTGAACTGATTCTTTGATATTTCCATTTTCAAAACCTAGTTTTAGAAATAAAATACTTGTTTCACCTAAATATTTTCGGTAAGAATGTAGCGCTTGATCTATAACAAGTGAAGTTGATAATGATTTTTTAATTACAGATAAAACCTCATCAATATTTTTTTCTTGTTGCTCCTCAAGAAGTAAATCTATAGACTGACTAAATGTTAAATTTGCACTCAACATTATATCTAGCTGTGTAAATAACTCATATACCTCTTTTTTTGTATTTTTAAACAGTGTAAAAGAAAAACTTATTTTCTTTATCTCTACTATTTTTATGATATTTTGAGGAAATATATCTAGAGAAGGTAAAGACTCTAAACTCTTAGCTTCTAATATTATTGTATGCAATTTTTGGCTTTCTTGATATATTATTTTAAACTTCATTTTTTATACTTTACTGTAATACTCTTCAAGAGTTGTAAGACCATTGTTTACTAAATCTATACCATTTTTATGAAGTGATCGAAACTCTGTACTAGTTATATACTCCTGTATTTCATCTATAGATTTACTTGCACCTATCAAAGAGGAGATTTTTTGATCTATCTCTAATACTTCAGATACAATTTGTCTATTTTTATACCCAACAAAATCACACTCTTTACAACCGTTTGGCAAAAATCCCTTGCCATTTACATTTTTCACTTTACATTTTGGACATAATAGTTTTAATAACCTTTGAGATAATACCATTTTTAATGTACTTGCTATCAAATATGGTTCAGCTTGTAAATCTAAAAGACGTGTAATAGTCTCTAACGCATTATTAGTATGAAGTGTGGCAATCACCAAGTGACCTGTCAAAGAAGCTTGTATGGCAATTTTTAACGCTTCTAAATCTCTAATTTCACCTATTAATAATATATCTGGGTCTTGCCTTAATATATTTTTTAAAACTAGCTCATAATTTAAGTTAATTTCATCATTTATATTAACTTGCATCACTCCATTTAATTTATACTCCACAGGATCTTCTATAGTGATGATCTTTTTATTTTTTGTATTAAGACTATTTATCATCGAATATAAACTTGTAGTTTTTCCACTTCCTGTAGGACCAGTAACCAATACCAATCCTTGATTAAGACACAGTGTTTTTCTAACGATTTTTAATGTATACTCATCAAAGCCTATATCTTCTATATTTTTTTGTATATTTCCATTATCTAGTATTCTAAGAACTATTGATTCTCCATAAATAGTAGGCATCGTAGAGATTCGCAAATCATATATATTTCCGTCTATATTTTTAGAAAATCTTCCATTTAAAGGGATACGTCTTTGGGAAATATCAAGGTTACCAAAATACTTTATTATACTACTAATCAAAGTAAATAATTTTCCATCAAATCGAAAGATTTGATTTAATTCACCATCAATCCTTAATCTAATCACTACACTCTCAGATAAGGACTCAAAATGAATATCACTCACATTTTTTTCCATACTAAATAAAAGTAACCCATCAATAAAATTTATGATATGCGAATTTTCATCATTGCTATCCATATACTGCAATGCATTGTATGCAAGTTTGTAGAGCTTTATTTTTACATCAAGATATTGTAACTCCCTATTTATCTCCAATTCATTTACAGTAATATACTTTATAGGTTTTTTAAAAGCTTCTACGAGAAAATCATTAAGACAATTTTGTTGTGCACTAGCTATAAGAATATAAAAATCATGGCTTTGTAAAGGTAATAGCTTTTGGTCTATTAATAAATCTCTATCTATCTTTTCACTTAACGAATAGTCAATATTGTATTCAAGTAAATCATTCATGAAAAACCCTTAGTATTTGTATTTTACTTGTCTTCATATTTTTTAAAGAAATTGTATTCTTATTGATTTCTGTTAGTTGGTAATCTCCAATCATGTCATCTTTTTTATACCATTTGTTGTTGATTAATGCTTCATCATTAATAATAGCACATACCTCAATCGAAGTAGAACTAATATCATTTTCACTTTTTATAAAATTAAAGGGGTTGGATAAAGACTGTATAGTGTTATTAGTTATTATCTTATCGTAAAACAACTCAGTGTTAAAAATAACAGAAATAAAAATAGTCTCTTTCTCTTTGGATATCTCTAATTGTTCAAGTTTAAAATTATGCAATACCACAAACAAAAAGTGGATCATATCTGATAATGCTCCTTCCATTTTTATATCTATTGTTTTCATGTTAAGTTTTGTTTCTTTTAGATATATCGAATGTTTTTGAGAATATTTATTAAAATAGTTTAAAAGCTCCACATCAGATAATTTAACTATAGAAGAAGAGGGAAAATCTTTTTTTATTAAATGATGAACATCTGGTTGTATAAAATATATGGATAGATAATTTTTAAATTCCTCATAATAAATATAAATAAAGCTATGTATCATTACTACAATTAAATACAATAGTATTCTATCTTTCATAGAAAGTTTTTCAAATTTAGTTTTTATAGACAATACTAACCTCCATGAAATACATATTTTTATTTGCATCAAACTGTAAAGATTTGATATGAATAGTTTTTTTATACCTATTAACAAAACTTAACAAATGTGCTTTTTCTCTATGTTTTAAAATTGTTTGTAATATTGATTTAGAGTATTTAAGTTTATTGATTACTATACCACTGCTCTTTAAATCATCAAATAGTGTTACAATATTTGTGATTGATAGATAGTCATTATTTTTTATACTTTGTAATGGTTCTTTTACAATAGGCTTAGTCTCTTTATAGTGATATGATAGATACACTAAACAGATTAGTAAAAATGAGATAGAGAGAACAAAAAATATAAATATATTAAAAACGTTGTTTGGATATAACTCATACAAAATATTTGAAACTTGAATCTCATTTAAATTCTTTTTATTTTCAATATCTTTCTCTTCTATACTCTCAATTATAAAATCTTGTATTTTGTAAATTTGTTGGATATAAAGCGTTAATTCTTCCTTGTTAATATTTTCTACTTTTTTATAAATAAGTAACTTGTTGTTTTGAGTAATGATAAAATATCTATTTGTAAGAAAAACTTTTATTGCATCATCTAAAGAGCAGTATTTTGATACAACATAAAAAGGTTCTATAAACATAGCATCATTTGGTTTTTCAAAAAAAAGTATTTCGTAAGTAAAAGTAGCTGAATTGTAATAAAAAGAATAGAAAGAGTTTTTTGAAAAAAAGAAATCACTATTCTTTATAGATGTTTTTAAAAATTGATGTAAGTTTTTATTTGTAATCTCCTCTGTTACTTTAACACTAAGAGTACATATATCTTTTACATTGTTATTGTTCATTTTTGAAGATAATCTTTTAGCTTACACATATAATTCCCTCTTTTTGTTGTAGAATTATTATAGTAAAAGATTATCACATATAGAGTCACATTTTGAAAAAAACTCTAATCGAAGTTATATCCCATCTCACTTAATGAGTTTTTATTTTTAGTCCAACCTTTTTTTACAGATACAAAAAGTTCTAAATAAACTTTTTTCTGTGTAAGTCTTTCTATTTTTTTTCTAGCGTTGTATCCTATTCTTTTAATAGCAACCGCACCTTTTCCGATAATCATCCCTTTTTGAGTAGATTTTTCAACAACAATTGTTGCTTTAATAACATCTACATTATCTTTCTCTTCAACTCTATCAATAATTACATCTGCTTCATATGGAATCTCATCCGAGATGTTATCAAAAATAGATTCTCTAATAAACTCTCTATAGATTTCTCTTAAATGAGAAGTAGTCATAATCTCTGTATCATATAAAGGTGGAGATTCTGGAAGATGCTTTACAATTGCATCTAAAATATCTACTTCTTTTGTTCCTTTTTTAATAGAAACTGGTATTAAAGACTCATATTTATCATCAAATTGTTTATATTCTTCAATTTTATCAAATACTTCCGCTTCACTTACAAAGTCTGTTTTTGTTAAAAGTAAAATATGTTTAGTATTTTTTTTATTTTTAGTTAAAAAATCTTCATAATGTTTTATTTTATCAGTAACAGGTGCTAAATATAAAATCAAATCACAATCACCAATTGCTTTAAGTGCTTCTTCTAACATAAATTGATTAATCAATTTTTCATTTTCATGGATACCTGGAGTATCTATAAATACTACTTGATCCTCACCATTCATCACTATAACATTTGATCTTTTTCTTGTTGCATTTGCTTTATGAGAAACCATAGTTATTTTCTCACCAACTAGCCAGTTAAGTAAAGAACTTTTCCCTGCATTTGGTCGTCCAACTGTTGCAACGAATCCACATTTTGTATTTGTCAAATTTTTTCCTTTTTTACTGATTTCCAGTAATTGTTCTATCTTCCATATCTAAATATCGTAATAAGTAACCAGCCTCTTTGGGTGTCCACTTAGTCTCTTTTTCTAAATCTGTTTCACTTTGTTTTTTATCTACACCTAAATCATATCTATACACAATATCAAATACTTTAATATGTAATTGTTTTCTTGTTGCCCCTGTAATAAAACTAGGAAGTATATCATCAAGTGTAGGTATTAAAAAAACTCTTTCTTCTTTGATAAATCTCAACATTATTCCAATTTGAAAAGAGTGGTACTCATTAATTTTCAAATGTTCCAATGTTTTGTTTTTGTATCCAAGTGACTTATATGTCGATACCTCAGATCCAATCATTGTTTTGATTTTTTCTATATCTAAGTCCATTATAGACTGTGGCAAAGATATATCTTCTATAGACATCGCCTCGGGATCAAAAGTTCTCTTTTTTAAACGTGGCGCTATATTAGTAACTTTTTGAATCAGTTTTTCCATAAAAGCCATAATTTCCCTTTAAATACTTTGAAATATTTATTATTATACAATACTTTTAATGAAAGATAAACTATTTGAAAAACCAATAAAAAAACAATTTGAATTTGATGAGGATGTTGCCTCTGTATTTGATGATATGCTGTCACGTTCTGTACCCCATTATGAAGATATGCTAAACATTACTACCTCTTTTGCTTTAAAATACACAAAAGAACACAGTGTGATCTATGATTTAGGATGCTCAACTGCAACAACACTTATAAATATTTCTAAAAACTCTCAGTATCCTTTAGAATTAATAGGTATAGATACGTCAAATGCAATGCTTAATCGTGCAAAACATAAAACAAATGCATATGGAATCGATATCAAATTTATTGAAGATGATATTTTTAATGTAAATTTTAAAAACTCTAATGTAATTATTTCAAATTACACTTTGCAATTCATTAGACCTTTGCAAAGAGAAAAATTAATTAAAAAAATATTTGACTCCTTAGAACCAGGTTCTGTATTTATTTTTAGTGAAAAGGTTATCACTGACAATAAAATACTCAATAAACAGTTCATTGATGAGTATTATGAATTTAAAAAAACTCAAGGATATAGTGAATTTGAGATTTCACAAAAAAGAGAAGCTCTAGAAAATGTACTTATCCCTTATAGTTATGAAGAAAATAAAAAAATGATTTTAGATGCAGGTTTCACAAATTTTGATTGTCTGTTTAAATGGATAAACTTTGCCACATTTATTGCAATAAAATAAAATACTCCTAGTGAGTATTTTTCATATTTACAGCCACATTATATGCACTACTCCATGCCCAATGAAGGTTATAACCACCACAATCGCCATCAACATCTAGAACTTCACCTATAAAAAAGAGATTTTTTTGATTTTTTGATTCCATATTATAAAGGTTAATATCAGATAGCTCTACTCCACCGGCACAAACTTCACATGTTTCAAAACCTTTTGTATCAATAATATTAAACTCTAATTTTTTAATAGTAGCCACAATTTTATTGATATCTTTATCTGATAAAAACTTAGCATATTTAACACTAGAAGATAAATTTGCATTCATAATAATATATTTTGCAAGTTTTTTATTCATGATACCATCTAACCAAATATTTATTTCTTTATCTTTTAAAGATTTTACTCTCCTACTTAATAAATCTTGTAATTGCTCATGAGAAAAATCAGGCATAGTATCTACACTTAATTTTACATTTTTTGAAGACTGAAGCTTTTTAGATATCTTTCTACTGATATCTAAAATTAAAGAGCCTGATACTCCGTATTTTGTAAATAAAAAATCTCCTCTTTTATTATCAATTTCTGCTTCAATTTTCACACCACTTACTACATCTAGATTTTTATTATCACTTACTAACTGAACAAGAGAGGGTACAGGTTTTATAATTTTGTGTCTAAATTTTTGTGCAAATTGGTATCCACTTTCACTACTCCCAAGTTTGGGCATTGCTATACTACCTGATGCAATAATAAGTTTATCAAATTTTTGAAAGTTATTTAAAATAAATTGATTTTTAGCATATTTTATATCTGTAATTTCAGCATTTAATTCTATTTTTGTTCCATGCTTTAACGATTCATATTCCAAGATATCTACAACTGTTGAAGATGTTAAAGACAATGGATAAACTCTACCATTTTGTCCTAGTTTAAACTCTATTCCTATATCATTAAAGAACTTCTTGCAGTATGCATAATCAAAGTCTTCGATATGATTTTTAATAAGTGAAATATTAGAATTAGAATAGAAGTTTGATAATGAGATTTTTTGATTAGTTATATTACATCTACCGTTTCCAGTAGCCAGAAGCTTTTTTCCTACTTTATTATTTTTTTCAAAAATGGTTACTTCAAAATTTCTTGAAGATAATAAAATAGAAGAGAATAATCCAGATGCACCTGCACCAATAATGGCAATCTTAATTCTTTTTTCCATTAAGTTATTTTATATTAAATGAAGTTGTAAATTCATCCTCATTATCGATAACTTTAAAAGTCCACACACCTGGTGTTCTACCTTTTACATATCTATAGTCATATACCGATCCATGAAATGCAGGGATAATCATATCTCTTTCACGTGTAATTGTTCCATCAGGTTCAATCCATTTTACTGTAATATTTTTTTCACTAGAGATTCTTTCATGCGAATATTTACAAATAATCGAATTTTCATCTTCTAGTATGATACAATCAACTTTATTATCATTAGCATTAACAAATGTTAAAAATACTGTACATAACAGCACTAAGTATTTTGATTTCATGGGTTTCCCTTCAAATTAAATGTATATCTATTTATCTATCTATTGTATCAATTATGAACTAACAAAATAATTAAATCCATATATTATCAATAAGCCTTGTAGAGCCTATTTTTACTGCAACAAGTATTATACTTTTTTTAACATCTATTGTATTTATACTTTTAAATTCTCTATTAGTTATACTAATATATTCTATTTCTATAGATTTTGAGGATAATACTTCTGTCATCTTACAAATAATTTTATCTACTCTTGTCTCTTTATTACCTACCATTTTAGCAGCAAGTTTTATAGATTGTGAAATTTTTAAAGATTCTACTCTTTCCTCTTTTGATAAATAAATATTTCTACTACTAAATGCCAATCCATCTTTTTCCCTTACAATATCGCACGGAACTATATTTATATCAAGGTATAGATTTTTTACCATTTGTTCGATTAAAGATAATTGTTGAGCATCTTTTTTTCCAAAATAAGCATTATTTGGTTTTACTATATTAAATAACTTTAAGACTATTTGTAGTACTCCATCAAAATGACCCGGTCGTTTTTCACCCTCTAGAATAAAACTGCTTAAAGATGGTGCTTTTATTAATACTTCATCTTTTCCATACATAGTATTTATATCAGGCATAAATAAATAATCAACACCACACAATTCACAAATTTTTTTATCTGCTTCATCTTTTTTTGGATATTTATCTAAATCCTCACCAACCAAAAATTGCGTAGGGTTTACAAAAATTGATACAACTACAACTTTATTCTCTTCTCTAGCTTTTTTTATCAAAGATATATGTCCATCATGCAAAGAACCCATTGTTGGAACAAAGCCAATTTCACCATCTGCACTGCTTATTATATCTTTTAACTTTTCTATATTGTCTATTATAATCATTCTAAATTTATTCGTTTCCTAGATTTATGCTTTTATATCTAATAATGTTCTTGCTACAGAATCTTGTATAGAGATCACTTCTGCATTTGCAGTATAAGCAAGTGGAATTTCAACTTGTTTAACCATCTCATTTACTAAATTTATATCTTCACTTATCTCTATGGCATCTTTTTTTTCCATACCATTTACATTATTTGTATTCAAACCTACTTTTGATATAGAATGAGCACTTTCATCTAAGTTTCTTTCAAGTTGTATCATTGAATTTACATTATTACTAATTTGCATCTTCTTCTCCTTTAAGTTGAAGTAAAATTTTATTTAAATTTGATTGACCCGCTATTGTACTGTCAGCAGAACTTAGATGAGTAGGTCCAGAAGCTGCTTTTTGCAACATATCTAATTTAAATGCTGCTGCTTTTGGATCATCAGGAATAGATGTATCAAGCCTAACACTTCCACCCACTGCATACATTTTCCCATCAGGTCCAGATTGATAATTATAAGAAATAGGAGAAGTAGTATGACCGATACTCGCATGTGCCTGCTCGTGTGTTCTTACTTCTGCATCTTTTGCACGGAATTTTTCCAATACTCTTGCAAAATCTTCTTCATCATAGTTTTTATTTACACCAGATGTTTCTATATAATCTTTTTTTTGAACAGCTTCTAATTGTTCTTTTTCGTCAATCTCATTTAATTGTTCATACTTTGAAGACAATTTTGAATACAACTGATTTATTGATATATTCTCAAATCTATCTGTGATAATCTCCATAACTGTCTCCTTTTTACTTATTATACTATAATTACTTTTATATTTCAAAACGTTTTTATCTATTTAAGATCTGTCAACTTAATTCTATAACTTAAGTTTAATTGATTATTAGATATAATTCCGATTATTTTAAGCTTAAGGATTAATATGACATCTACATTGTTAATAGTGCAATTTGTTTTAGCAATTTTAATTACAATTGCAATTTTACTACAAAAGAGTTCAAGTATGGGTCTTGGTGCATATAGTGGAAGTAACGATTCAATGTTTGGAGCAAAAGGTCCAGCAAATTTTTTAACAAAATTAACATTTGGATTAGGTATTCTTATTGTATTAAACACTTTATATCTAGGTTATTTATATAATCAAGAAAACTCTAAAAGTGTTGTAGACAATATTGAAATCAATTCAATGATTCCTAATGCACCAGTTACAGGAACTCCAACAAATAGTGCTCCAGCGGCACCATCTAAATAATTAATTAATAGAAATGAAATATTTATTTCTATTAATAATTTCAACTTCTTATATATTTGCAAATGCACATATATTTGTTTATCATAGATTTGCCGATGATAGATATCAAAGTGCAAATACTACTATCAAAGAACTTACCCGTCATTTTGAATATTTTAAACAAAATAAATATGAAGTAGTACCTCTTTCAAAAATTTTAGACAAATTAGAAAAGAAAGAAGTTATTCCTGAAAAATGGATTGCATTAACTATTGATGATGCTTACAAAAGTTTTTATGATAATGGTCTTGAGATATTTAAAAAATACAACTATCCATTTAATTTATATGTATATGTAAAAGCTACTGATAAACATTATGGTGATTATATGAGTTGGGAACAAATAAAAGAGACTGCAAAATATGGAGAGATTGGATTACATTCATATTCTCACCCTCGATTGCAAAATCTTTCTAAAAAAGAAATTATTATTGATACCAAAAAAGCTTATGATATTTTTGTAAAAAATACAAATATAAAACCTCAAACATATGCATATCCGTATGGTGAATTTAATGAAAAAGTTACTAAAACACTAAAAAATAACTTTAATTTTAGATCAATTCTAAATCAAAATACAGGTTCTGTAAATAATAAAACAAATATTTTTGATATTCCTAGAATTGCTTTAGTTGGAAATGTTAATATTAACCACAAATTACGATATAAAACTTTTGATGCGCAATGGATTGAACCAAAAGTATTTCCAAAAGATGGTATACTGAAAAAAATCATTGTTAAAGTAGATAAAAAATACAAAAAATTAAAGCTTTATATCACTAGCGAAGGCTGGAGAGATGTAGAGGTTAAAAATGGAATTGTTGATTTAGATTTAAATACATATCTTAAAAGAGCTCGTACAAGAGTAATGATAGGGCCAAATGTCTTTACTATTTCAAATAAAATTATAAACAAAGTTAAAACAAAAAAAGGGGAATAATATGATTAACGAAAATTACGAAGAAACAACAGCAGGTATGGATAAGTCTTTAGAGGCTTTAAAAAGAGATTACATGACACTTAGAACAGGTAAGGTTCAGCCAAGTATTTTAGATAATATTACTGTTGATTACTATGGAACTCAAACTGCATTAGGTCAAGTTGCGTCAATTTTAGTGCCAGATGCAACAACAATTAATATTTCACCTTGGGAAAAACACCTTGTTGCTGAAATTGAAAAAGCAATTAGTGCTGCAAACATTGGAGTTAATCCAAACAATAATGGTGAAGCTGTACAATTATTCTTTCCACCAATGACACAAGACCAAAGAAAAGAAAGTGTTAAAGGTGCAAAAGTTATGACTGACAATGCAAAAGTTGCAATCAGAAATATCAGAAAATCAGCAAATGATAAAATAAAAAAACTTTTAAAAGATAAAGAAATTACAGAAGATGAATCAAAAAGAGCACAAGATGATATTCAAAAACTAACAGACTCTTATGTTGTAAAAGCAGATGATCTTTACAAAGCAAAAGACATTGAAATAATGAAGATATAATTATGAATGTAGAACAAATATATAAAGACTCAAATGCATTACTTGAGGGACATTTTAAACTTAGTAGTGGGAACTTTTCTAAATTTTATTTACAATCAGCAAAAGTTTTAGAAGATCCTAAAACTGCAAAGTTATTAGCAGAAGCTCTGGCAGTTCAGATTAAAGAATCAGGAATTAAAGTAGACGCAGTATGTTCTCCAGCTCTTGGTGGACTTATAGCTGGTTTTGCACTAGCAACTGCACTTGATGTTAGATTTATCTTTGCAGAAAGAGTTGATGGAGAGATGACTATTAGAAGAGGTTTTGAAGTTACTAAAGATGAAAACTACATAATTTGTGAAGATATCATTACTACTGGTGGATCTGCATTAGAAGCAGCTAAACAAGTAGAAGCAGATGGTGGAAATATTGTAGCTTATGCAGCACTAGCAAATAGAGGATTTTGTTCAAGAGAAGGTAGTAATTTAGAACAAAAAGAAACTTGTAAATTACCTTTAGATAAGCCATTATTTGCTTTAGAAGATTTTACTTTTGAGATGTACTCACCAGAAGAGTGTGATTTCAAAGATATTGCATATAAACCAGGAAGCAGAGGAAATTAATCCCTACTTTTTCTTTAAATAGAAGATTCACTCTTCTATTTAAATTTTCCACTTGTCCAATAATCATCCGATAAACCTATTTTTTTATCTTCCGCATTTTTCCCTGTAATATTAATAAAAGAAGCTTTATAGCCACCTTCTCCACCTGCAGAACGTATCTTATACGTTTCTTTACTTGAAGGCTGATTAATGTAAAAATAAACAGCTGATGACACAATTAATAAAACTATTAATATTGTTAAAATATTTGATTTTTTTTGTTTTTTTGCCATGTTATATCCTTATATAAGTCTGATATAAATAGCTAGAGTTTGTTATATTACGTAACTCAGCCATCTTAAATCAAGACCTGTAGCTTTCCGTCCTTGCCTCACGACAAGTTTGGCTTTGAGGATAATTCTTTTGAATTATCCGTTAAATTTTACGATTGCAGAACCCCATGTTGCTCCACCACCAAATGCATCTAAAAGCATTGTTTTACCATTTGTTAATCTACCATCTTCAAAACAATCATTCATTGCCATAGGAATAGAAGCAGCAGATGTATTACCATATTTTTCAACAGTTAATACTTTTTGGCTATCAGTTAAGTTTAGCGCTTTACCAACAGCTTTAATGATACGTAAATTTGCTTGATGAGGAATAAACAAATCAATATCATCATTAGTATAATTATTTTTAGCAAGTATTTTTTCTACATCAGAAGTAAGAGTTTTTACCGCGATTTTGAAAGTTTCATTCCCTTTCATATGCATATATTTCTCATCTGCACTACCAACACCTGGAATATATAAAATATCTTTTAAATTTCCATCAGCACTACAATTAACATCAATAATAGATTTTTCTTTATCTTCTGTACCAGAGATAACAGCTGCTCCTGCACCATCTCCAAATAACATACATATACTTCTATCTGTATAATCCATAACATTACTTGCTTTTTCTGCACCAACTATTAAAACATTCTTTTTCATTCCTGACTCAATAAATGCTTTTGCAACACTTAATGCATATACAAAACCTGTACAAGCAGCACTTATATCAAATGCCATTACATCCTTAATACCAAGTTTTTCCGATATTAAACAAGCAGTTGAAGGCATTGCGCTAAAATCAGGGCTTAATGTTGCACATATAACTAAATCGATATCAGTAGCTTTAAGACCTGCACGTTCTATTGCAACTTCAGAAGCTTTAGTTCCTAAGTCACTAGTATTTTCATCATCTGCTGCAACTAGTCTTTCTCTAATTCCAGTTCTTTTAAAAATCCACTCATCTGTAGTATCAATTTTGTCTTCAAACCATTTATTTGTTCGAATGTTAGATGGTTTATACGCACCTATAGATTTAAATGAAGCATACATAGTTAGTCCTTAAATTGTTTTAATTTATCTTCTATATCTTGATTCAGATTTGAATCAGCTGCAGCAATTGCTTGGAAAATAGCATTTTGTATAGCTTTACCATTTGATTTTCCATGCGCAATAATTACAGGGGCTTTAACTCCAATTAGAGGAGCTCCACCATATTCAGCATAATCAACTTTTAATTTTAAGTTTTTAAATACTTTTCTCATTAAAACAGCACCCGTTATAGAAACTAATGATCGTCTTAAATTATCTTTAATAATTTTTCCAATCGTATCTGCAACACCTTCTGCTGTTTTTAACATAATATTCCCAATGAAACCATCACATGTTACAACATCAACACTTCCATTAAAAATATCATTACCTTCAACATTACCTACAAAGTTTGGAACATTTTCTAAAAGTTTAAAAGCTTCTTTACAAACTTCATTACCTTTAGACTCTTCTTCACCATTACTCAATAGTCCTGTCATTGGATTTTCAATACCTAGAACATCTTCTGCATAAACTTGTCCCATTATTGCAAATTCTCTTAAGTTTTTAGCATCACAATCGACATTTGCTCCAACATCCAACACTAAAGTATTTCCATTTACTGTTGGTAATAATGTTGCAATTGCAGGTCTGCTTACACCTTTAATTCTTCCTATTCTTAAAGTCGCTAAACTCATCGAAGCACCACTATGTCCAGCACTTACATAAGCATCAGCTTCACCTGTTTTCACAAGTTCTATTGCTCTATATGCTGTACTATCTTTTCGTTTTAAAGCATCAGTAGCATGATCGTGCATACTTATAACATCTTCAGTATGATGTATTTCAACTCTATGGTCAAATTTTTGAGGAATTAAAGGTAAAAGCTCATCTTTTTTCCCAACTAATATAGCGGTAAAATGTCTGTCTTTTTTTAGTGCTGATATAACACCTTCAACAATAGGTTCGCAACCATTGTCGCCACCCATTGCATCTATAGCTATTTTAAGCATTATGCTTTATATTCGCCTGTTGTAGGATTTACATTATGAGGCATTTTCCATGTCCCATCAGTATCTTTAACTGGTCTTTTTAATGTAATCTTATAGTGTGTTCTTCTTTTTGCACTTCTTGAGTGTGAAACTCGTCTCTTTGGTACTGCCATTTCTTATCCTTAATATTCTATTTCGACTAATTTGTCGTTTGTTTTGCAAGCATCACAAATATGATACTCAGATTTCAGTGATTCTAGTTCACTATGTAATATCTCATCAAAATCCAACATATGGTTTTCGACTTCAATAATTACAAATTCTTCCTCATCTACTTCAGAAGAATATATACCATCACTAAGTAAAAATTTAATATCTAAATCAACTGGAATATTAAATGTAATACCACATTTACAGCAGTCTACATCACAATTTCCAATTAATTTAGAATCAATTTTTGCTAGTTTTGATGATATTTTACTGAAAGTACCTAAAAACTTAACTGAATTTGAAGATATTTCAAATTCAGAATCTTGTAAAGGTATCTTTCTAAATTCAATATTCATTGATTATATTAACTAATTTAGTTATTAACAAATATCTTTTTGTGCAAAAAAGAAATTAATTTCATTTGCAGCATTTTCAAGAGAATCACTTCCATGAACAGCATTTGCATCAATAGACTCAGCAAAATCAGCTCTGATTGTTCCAGCTTCAGCTTCTTTAGGATTAGTAGCACCCATAAGATCTCTATTTTTAGTCATTGCATCTTCACCCTCAAGTACAGTTACTACAACTGGTCCTGAAATCATGAATTCAACTAATTCACCATAAAATGGTCTCTCAGCGTGTACTGCATAAAATGCTTCTGCATCTGCTTGGCTTAATTGTATTTTCTTTGTTGCAGCGATTCTTAATCCAGCTGTTTCAAATCTGTCTAGTATCTTACCTACAACGTTTTTAGCTACTGCGTCTGGCTTGATGATTGATAATGTTTGTTCCATTATGTGCTCCTGTTTTTTATTAAAGTGGCGCATTATAGCTTAATAATAAAAAAAAGGCAAGAGAAAAGTTCTCTTGCCTTTTTTTAAAATTTTGATTTTAAATTTTTAGTCTTCTACGCAAGGCTCACCATCAGCGCCTCTATTTGCATTTCTTGGCTGTTCTGGCGCAACGCTAGAATCATCCCAAACAATACATCCTTCTGTAGGACAGGCGTCCGCACAGGCTGGTGCATCATTATCACCTACACACTCTGTACATGTTTCAGGATTTACATAATAAATATCTTCACCTGTTGGATTTTCATCGTTATCAACGATTGATTCTGTTGGACACTCATCTAAACAAGCATCACATGATATACATGTATCTGTAATTATTACTGACATTTTATAATTCTCCTAATATAAGTTTCTTTACTTTATCATATAATCAATAAAAGTCACTTTAAGATTATACAATAGTTTATTACCCTCTTGCTTGACCATTTCCATATATTTTAAATTTATATGTTGTTAATCCCTCAATTCCCATTGGTCCTCTAGCATGTAATTTATTTGTACTTATTCCAACTTCCGCACCAAATCCAAAAGAACCTCCATCTGTAAATCTTGTACTTGCATTTACATATACACTTGAGGCATCAATACTATTTAAAAATAATTCTGAAGTTGTTATATTTTCACTTATGATTGACTCTGAATGTCCTGAACCATATTCTATTATATGACTAATCGCACCATTTACTCCATCAACAACTTTTATATTTAAAATATTATCTAAGTATTCAGTATGAAAATCCTCTTCAGTTGCATTATTCACTTCTATAATATTTTGTGTAGTAGCACACCCTTTTAATAAAGTTTTTTCTTTATCAAAAGCTATTTTAAATTTAGGAAGCACATTCGCTGCAATTGCATTATCTATTAATAATGTTTCCATTGCGTTACAAACACCAGGTCGTTGACATTTTGCATTGATTGCTATTTTAATCGCATTTTCTATATTTGCATCTTTATCTATATAGATATGGCATTGACCTTTATCATGTTTAATAACTGGTACAGAAGAATTTTCAGAGATATATCTAATTAGTGCTTCACCACCTCTTGGTACAATTAAATCAACATATTTGTCCATTTTAATTAATTTAGATACACCTTCTCTTGTAGCATCTGGTAATAGTGAGATAATCTCCTCTTGTAGATCGTTTTTAACAAGAACAGTTCTCAATACTTTAGCGATAATTTCATTTGAAAACTGAGCTTCCTTTCCACCTTTTAACACACACACATTTCCACTTTTAAAACATAAAGCAGCAGTATCAGATGTTACATTTGGACGGCTTTCGTAAATTATACCAATAACTCCAATTGGAACTGATACTTTTTCAATTTTTAAATTATCTTCTGTTATCCAACCATCCATGATTTTTCCAGTTGGTTCTTTTAGTGCTGATATTTCTTCAATTGCAATTGCCATTGAATCAATTCTATTTTCATCTAACAAAAGTCTATCTTTTAGTGCACTTGATAAATTATTTGTATCAGCATTTATCATATCTTTTTTATTTTCATTAATTATTTCATGTGTATTTTCTCTTAATGCACTTGCCATTTCTAATAAAATTTTATTTTTTTCTTTTCCTGATAGTTGAGATACTACTCTACTTGATTCTTTTGCTTTTTTTAAAAATTCTGTCATTCTATCTCCTATTTTTGTGTTACCATGTATGCAGACTCTATCGCATCAATACAACTGCTTCTAACATTTCCTTTTTCCAAAGCAGAATAACCAGCTGCAGTGGTACCTCCAGGACTCATAACTCCATCTTTTAATAGTGCTGGATGTATTGTTTGTATTAAATCTCCAAATCCACTAAATAATCCATTTGTTACTTCTATTGCATCCGCTCTTTTCATCCCCTGCTTTACTGCACCATCACATAATGCCTCATGAACTAAAGCTAAATATGCAGGTCCACTTCCTGCTACTGCAGTTGCTATATCAACTTCTTTTTCACTGCTCAACCAAACTGTTTCACCAATTGCTTTAAATAATTCTTCTGCTTCTTTTCTTAATGTTTCATCACCTGTCATTGTTGTCATTGATTTTCCAACACTAGCAGCTAAGTTTGGCATTACACGTACAATTGCTTTTGTTTTAATATTTTCTTTTAGTGATGATATAGTTGTTCCCGCTAATACAGAGTATAACTCATCTGCAATACCCGTTAATCTAGCCCCAACTTCTTGTATATTTGCAGGTTTTACACATAAAATGATTTTTTTATCACTCATATCAAAATCTTCATATAATGCTTTTTTAATTATAACACCAATATTAGCCTCAAATTTATCTAATTTTGACATTTCTCTTCCAACGACTTCAATATCAAAAATATCTTTAAGCCCTTTTGCAATTGACAATGCCATATTACCATTACCTATAAATGTAATTGTTTCTTTCATAATTTATTCCTATTAATTTATATAAAAAAAGGACAACCCTAAAGCTGTCCTTTGAAGTACTTTTATTTAATAGAGTCTGCAAACTCTTTAAATATATATTTACTCTCATGCGGACCAGGACTTGCCTCGGGATGATGTTGTACTGAAAATATAGGTTTATTTTTATATTTTACACCTTCAATAGTATTGTCAAATAAGTTAACATGAGTAAGTTCTGCAATCTCTTCGATAGAATCAGGAACATTATAGTTATGATTTTGAGCAGTTATTTCAACTACATTTTTCACATTTTTCACAGGATGGTTACCACCATGCTGTCCAAATTTCAACTTATATGTATCATGTCCATGTGCAATACTTAGCATCTGGTGACCCAAACAAATTGCAAACATTGGTATATCTTTATTTATAAGTTTTTGAACTTCTACTTTTTCTTTTGATAATGTTAAAGGATCACCAGGACCATTACTTAAAAATACTCCACCTATTTCACCAGCTTCATATCTTTTAATTAAATCATCACCATTAAAATCACTTGGAATTACTTCAACTTCTAGACCAGCTTCAACAAGCTCATTGAGAATATTTCTTTTTACACCAAAGTCTACAACAACAACTTTTTTGTCACTCATAACAGCTTTATTATAATCCATAGTTGTCATATTCCATGCACCATTTTTATGAATATAGCTTGTTTTTGTACTTACTTGTTCGATGTAATTAATATCTTCAATTCGAGGACTAGCTTCTAATAATAATTTCAATTCATCAATATTATCTATTTCAGTTGATGCAATCATCATCATTGCACCGTTATCTCTTAACATTTTTGTTAAATATCTTGTATCAATATCACAAATACCTAAAGTATTATTTTCCTTAAGAAGTTGTGAAAGACTTTTTTCACCTCTAAAGTTAGAATAATTTTCGTTATATGATCTAACTAATACACCTTTACAGTGAGCTTGTGAACTCTCAGCATCATTATCATTTACCCCAACATTACCTATTTCTGGCATAGTAAATGTAACAAATTGTCCAGCATAACTTGGATCTGTTATAATCTCTTGGTATCCTGTTAAAGAAGTATTAAATACTAATTCACCAACTAAAGTACCCTCAGCTCCAAATGATTTAGCAGTTAAATATGTTCCATTTTCTAAATATATGTAAATCTCTTTCATCATAGTCCCTTTTATATTAAACCTTTTTTTATCAATTCTTCTTCATATAATCTATTAAATACAAGATCATAATCTTCTGTTCCTGGTATAAGTTTTCTTTTATAAGTTTTTATTTTTTCATATGCTAACGAATCAGCTTCATCATAACCTTTTATAAAGTTATTGATTGATTCTGCTATAAGATTTTTTACTTGGTTATCATTTACGATAAAGTGAATAAAATCTTCTTCATATAAATAATCCATAATCAAGTGTGCAATATTTGAGAATCTATCTTCAAAATTTAAGTTTACACCAAAATCATTTGCCATTCTTTTTTTAGTCATCCAAAATAGTTGTCTATAATCAGCTTTGTAAAACTCTATATCATCTTCTTGCTTTTCAAGTAAATCATCAACTGCATCATCTAAAGCAATCTCTTTTTGAATATCTTCATTAAGAATTCTTTCACATTCTGAAGTTATAAAAGATTTCTCTTTTCTTAACTCAATAAATGTAGAATTAACGATATCCTTAGTAATTTTTCTTGCTATATAAGGGCTATGCTGTTTTTTTAATTTCATGATTATGTTCCTTATTTTCTAATAATAGTATCTTCACGCTCAGGACTTGTTGAGATGATACCTACTTTAGTTTTTGTTAACTCTTCGATTCTCTCAATATATTGTTTTGCTGTTTGAGGTAATTTATCATAATCTCTACAACCAACAACACTATCCCAACCTTTAATATCTTCATAAATTGGTGTAATATTATCCATGTTTGAAGGTACATAGTTAATTCTCTCACCATCTACTTCATAAGCAACACAAATTTTAATAGTTTCAAAACCATCTAAAACATCTAGTTTCATTAATGATAATTGATCACAACCATTTAATCTACTTGCATGTCTAACGCCAACAGCATCAAACCATCCACATCTTCTACCTCGTCCAGTTGTAGTTCCTACTTCTTTTCCTACATCAGCCATAGTTTCACCAGCATCTGTAAAATCTTCAGTTGGGAAAGGGCCATTTCCTACTCTTGTTGTATAAGCTTTAACAATTCCAGTAACAACACCAATATCACTAGGAGCAATACCTAAACCAGTACAAGCACCAGCACTTACAGTTGCACTTGAAGTTACATAAGGATAAGTACCATGATCTATATCAAGTAAAGTACCTTGAGCACCTTCTAATAAAATTTTCTTATCAGCATCAATTGCATCCCAAACAAGATTTGTAGTGTTTGTTATGAATTTACCGATTTTTTCATTGTATATAGTAAGTTCAGCTAAAAGATCTTTTTCATTTGGTACTTCTACGTCCATTGCATCAAAAATTACTTTATTTTCTGCAAAGTAACTCATAATATTAGCACAAAGTTTTTCTGGATTTAATAGTTCACCAGCTCTTTGACCTATTCTATTTATTTTATCTGCATAAGCTGGGCCAATACCTTTTCCAGTAGTACCAATTGCATTATCGCCTTTTAATTTTTCTTTTGCTTGATCAATTAAGCTGTGGTAAGGAAGATTTAAATGAGCTTTATCAGAGATAAATATTCGACCTTCTAAATTATCAAATTGCTCCATCTCTTTAATAATTGATTCAGGATTTAATACAACACCATTCCCAATTACATTTACAGCCTTAGGATTTAAAATCCCAGAAGGAACTAAATGTAGTGCATATCTTACGCCATCAACCCAAATAGTATGTCCCGCATTATGTCCACCTTGACTTCTACAAACCATATCATATTCTTGAGCAAGTTTATCTACTATCTTACCTTTTCCTTCGTCACCCCATTGGATTCCTACTATTACATCTGCTTTACTCATACTTATCCTTCCATCACTTTTAATAAATTGTCTGTATATAATGCAAAACCTAGAGAATTGATACCATCACTTTGGTATCCTCCACCTTTTGCAATTGTTAAATTTTCGTTTATAACTCTATAATAAATATCGTCATAGTATTTCATAGCACTATAATATATAGGTGATACATTTACATTACTGTATTCTACATTTTTTGCTATAGTAACTAATTTTTTGCATTCATCTTCTAAACATTTAGGTAATAAATCAATAATATTTTCTAAATCTTCAGCTGTTCTTACTTGAATAAGCTGTGTCAACCAGTCTAGTTCTAAATCAAATAGTGCACCAATTTCACCATTTTTAAATAAATCTATACTAATGTTGTATTCTTTTGAAATAATCATCGGTATATTTATATTCGCTATTTGCACTAAAGAATCTATTTGTAGTTTATTGAGTAAATCACAATTTAAATTAATCATATCGCAAATATTATCATGTCCTATCCACTCTGCACCAATTTGATAAACCTCGTTTGCAGGATATGTAAATACAGGTTGAATATAAAACCATTTTTTATGTAATGTTGCTCGCCCTAATCTTTTAGAGATAATTCTCACAACATCTAAAGTACTATCTGCTCTTAATGCTAAACTATTGTTTTTTTCATCACTTAAAGTAATCAAAGCTTTTTCATTATCTATACTTTGATGTCCTGAGTAAGAAAAGTTAGGCGTTACAATCTCTTCAAAACCTTTGTCAGATAAAAAGTCGCTAGCATCATTTTCAATTATTCTTTTTAATTTTGCTGTTTTACCAAAATATAATCTACTACCTGTTGGGATTTCATGTTCAAAAATCATAATTAGTTATTTATTTCCATAAAAATTTTATTTGCTGTTCCATCAAATGTTCTTATTCCTAATTCATCTAATGCTTTCTCAACTGCATTTACTGCCCATGCTGCTTCATAATCAGCAACAAGTCCCATATGATTTACACGGAAAATTTTACCTTTTAAATGGTCTTGTCCACCAGCAATATTTAAGTCAAATTTTTCTTTTAAAATTTTTCTTATTGCATTCGAATCTTCTGTATAAATTGTTGTCATTGCATTTGCTGGAGTATGTGGATATACATCTAAACCAATTGCTTTAAATGCTTCTCTACTTGCTTTTGCACGTAATGCAGTTTTTACATATAAGTTTTCAAAACCAATCTCTTTTAACTTTGATAAGATACTTCCTAATCCGATGATTAGCGTTGTAGCCGCTGTATAAGCTGTTGTATTTGTTTTTTGTTTTTTGATTTCTGAAGCAAGATTAAAATAGTAACCAGCAGCTTTTTTTTCTATTTTAGCAACAGCATCATTACTAAATCCAATCATTGCTAAACCAGGTGGTAACATTAAAGCTTTTTGACTACCTGTAATAATTGCATCAATATTCGTAGTATCAATTTTTTCTACACCAATTGCAGTAATACCATCTGCAACTATTGTGATGTTAGGATTAATCTCTTTAACTGCTTTAGCAATCTCTTCTACTGGATGTCTTAATCCTCCAGCACTTTCACAAAGCTGAACAAATATAGCATCAATTTCTTGATCTTCTTCTATTTTTTTTGTAATCTCTTCAACACTAATAGCAGTATTCCATTCATGTTTGATTTCAGAAAATGGGATATTGTGTGCTCCACAAATTTTACCAAATCTTTCTCCAAATTTTCCACTATTAATTGTTAAAGCTTTTTTATGTGTTAAGTTTGTAACACAAGCTTCCATAGCACCAGTTCCACTAGAAGCTAGTATAACTGCCTCAGGCATATCAAATAATTCAAGTAATAATTCTCTTGTTTCTTTAAAGATATTCTCAAATTCAGGTGTTCTATGGTGTAATGTTTCGCTGCTCATTGCAGTTCTCACAAATTCAGGTACGGCTGTAGGACCAGGAGTCAAAAGCATAACTATCCTTTTAATAATTCATTATTTATTGGATGATTATAGCTAATTATTTATAAATATATACTAAACTAAAATTGATCTCGTGTTTCAATAAGTTTTGAGATTGCATCACTTGCTGCTTTTGCTTTTGCAGCCCTTTCATCATTAAATTCTTTTAAAGAACTTAACGTTTCCATTTTTTCATGATCAATATTTGATTTTATTTGTATCGCTTTACGGTTATTTGAGGCTCCTGCAACTGCTGACCATTTCTCTTTATTGTTGATATAAACTTTTGCAGATGCACTCGTCGCATTTTTACTAAAAACAACTACATCATCAGGTTTTAAATCTAATAATTCTTTGATATCCATCTCTGTTTCAGCTAGCATAACGTCGATTTTCATCTGAGAACCAGAGATAAGAGCATTGATATCTTTACGTTTACTTACTTTTCTATTTTTTGCTTCAGCAAATATTTTTTCAACAATTTGATCGAGTAAAGATTCAATATACGAAATAGGATAACAGATTGATAAGAAACCGGATTCATCATCAATAGTAATCTCAAAAACAACAAGTAACACAATCTCGTGATCAGAAATAATTTGAATAGCATTTGCGTTTGTATCCATACTTTCTGTTTTAAGATTTATAGTCGATACATCATCCCAAGCTTTTTTCAAGTTTTTCATTATTAATTGATAAAAATGATTAAAGACCTGAAGTTCAATTTCAGTTAATTCTTTTTCTGTTGAATCAGTTAATGAACTTTCACCATTACCAAGTAAATGTGCTATGATTTTATGACTAATTGCTGGATTACATTCCATAACTATTCTACCCTCAAGAGGTTTGATAGATAAAGTATTTAAACTTGTAATTTGTGGAATAGAAAGAATAAACTCACCATATGTCATTTGCTCAATACTATACAATTTCACATCAACTATTTTTCTTAACATTGCTGATAGTTCACTAATAGTTGTTCTTAACATTTTATCATGTAAAGCACTAAATGCTTTCATTTGTTCTGCTGAGATTCTATTTGGTTTTTTAAAATCATAAATCGCATAACTTTTATCTTTACTAGGATTATTTGATTCTGAAGGTAAATCTTCTAAGGCACCATCTTCATCGGCAATATCCAATAACGCATCAATTTCATCTTGACTTAAAAACTCAGCCATACTATCTTACCATCTCTACATCTGCATTAATAGCACCTAGGTTATCAAGCATTTTTATAGTTTCTATAATTTCCATAATGTCTAATTTCATCATTTTCATTGCTCTCATTAAATCGGATACTGTGGGCTGTTTTTTTGTATTTAAAAGAGCATTATCAATATCTATTGCAGGTACTAAAGCACCTGGTATTTTTTCTACTTTAGTGTCATCACCTACATCAATACCAGCATTTTTTACTGGATCAGCCCATTCTTTATCTGAAAGTTCACTTTTTTTAATTCTAATTGTAAAATTTTTCCTTGAGATAGTTACAGGATTAATCGTAATATCAGCACCAGCAACAATAATCTCTTTTTTAGTATCAATAATAATTTTATTTTTCATCATTGTATCTATTTTGATAGACTGAACTTCTGATATAAATCGAATGATTGACATATCTGCAGGTTTAGATACCTCTATTGTTCTTGTGTCATAAGCAACTGCAAGTTTTTTATTATATTTTTCATTGATTTTATCCTCCACAATTGAAGCAATTTTTGCATCATGTTTTAATAAACTTAATGTAATGTATTTCTCACCTTTTAAAGAGTAAGGCAATTCATTTTCAACAATAGCACCTTCATAAATCAAACCACTTGTTTTTATATTTTCATTTGCTAGAATTGACCCTTGTGCCAAAGCATACACTTTACCATCAACACCTTTTAACTGTGTCAATAAAAGTTGACCACCATCAATTGATTTCGCATCACCAATCGAAGATATACTTAATTTTAATTTATCGCCTTGCCTTGCAAATGGTGGTAAAACAGCAGTAACCATTACTGTAGCAATATTTTTTGATTTAATTGAAGAAGCAGGGATTTTAATATAAGAGTTTCTCAAGAGATTTTGAAGTGATTGCATAGTAAACTGACTTTTGTCGCCAGTACCAGGAAGTCCCACAACTAAACCGTGACCAATAAGCTGATTTTCTCTAATACCCACAATATTTGATATATCCTTAATTGTTTGACCATAAAGAGTTAAAGAAAGAAAAAGAGTCAATAAAAAGTTTTTCAATTTGAGCTATCCTAATATACATATTTGTTATCTAAAACATTTTATCTAAACTTTAATAAAATCAAGATATAATTAATGTAAATTATTTAATATTGAGGTTTCTTGTGAATATATATATTTATGGCAGTACAACTTTCAGCAATGAAATACATAAAGTTCTTGATCATGGGAATATACGGTTTAAAATTGATGATGGTGAAGTTGTTGATATAACAACACTCCACCATTTAAAAGAGCTAATCAAAGAAGATCCATATCAAATTTTTCTTATTGATGAAAATAAGATTATTGAAGAAGATTTTGTTTCTAAATACTTAAAATTTCTTATTCCTGCAAATGCCATAGAAAAAACCTTTCTAGATCATCATGGGATTGGGGATATAAGCCAAAGAACTTACTCTGATTTACTAATTTACATAGAAAAAAGACTAGAAACTGCAATGAAAAAACCTAAAGCAAAAGATATTAATTCTGTAGAAGATATATTTGAAGCTTTTGAAGATGAAGAAAATGCAAAATCAAATAAAAAGGCTAAGTGATGGATGAATTATCACAACTAGATGAACTTATAGAATCAGATATATTAGAAGCTTTAAGTGGAGATGGATCAACAGCAAAAAATACTAATGATACTATGATTAACAATCAAGAAGAGATACATCTTGAAAATATAGAAGATGATAATATTAAATTAGAATCAGTAAATGATGCTAGTATATCAAATCAAGAAGAAACAATAGAATCAAATCTAACAAATAAAATAAAAGATGTAAATAGCTCAGATTTAGCTGTGTTGCTTAGTCAATTATTAAATAACAAAACAATAGAGATTACAATTAAAATAAAAGATTAAAATGGATTTAATAGCAATATCACAAAACACTGTATCTATAATCTTATTATTGGGGTTACCATCATTAATTGTAAGTATGGTTATTGGACTTATAATTAGTATATTTCAAGCAGTAACACAGATTAGTGATGCCTCATTATCATTTGTACCTAAAATGATAATTGTGTCAGTTTTTATTGTGATATCGCTACCTTGGATTGGGGATAAAATTGAAGGCTATACTATGGAACTTTGGAATATGATTATCTTATTTGGAAAAACATCATGATTGATAAACTCTATAAATTAAAGCAGCAACAAATAAATCAACAAGTTCTATTAAAGCAACAATCTTTATCAAAAATAAATGATATAGATTTAGAATTACATAAAACAAGTCAAGCCTTTCATTCTGCAACTTTAGATGTAATGGGAGCAATATCTGATTTTAGAGTTTTACAAATTCATAAAGAAACGATGAAAGAACATATGATTAAATTAAATCAAAATAAAGTAAAACTTCGACAACAGGTTGAGCATTATGATAATGCTATTTTGTCACTAAACAAAGAAAGTGAACAATTTAATTATATTTTACAAGAAAATAAAAAAGAAGAATTAAAAAAAATACAAAAACTAGAAGAAGTTGTTGCTGCAGAATATATGCAAGCAAAATATATTCAAAATAAAAAGGATTTAAATGATTACTAAAATTATACTTTTTACATTTTTAATATTAAATTTTAGTAATGCAGCATCAACTAAAGAAGGTGCACTTTACAAAGAAAAACAAGAACTATTATCTGTTAAAGATGAATTGAATGAATTTTATGAAATCAAAGAACTAGAGTATCAAAAAAATAAAAGTGAATTAGAAAACTTACAAAGAGATATCAAAGATGCAGAAAAAAGTATCTTAGATACAAAAGAGGCAAATCAAAAAATACTTGATGAGATAAATCGTGTTATAAGTACAAAAGCAATGCTTATGTATGACAAAATGAAACTAGGCGTAGTAGTTAATGTATTTAAAGAGATGATTGCAAATGGCGAGATTGATGAAGTCTTTGATATAATGATTCGAATGAAAGATAAAAGAGTAATGAAAATACTCAAAAAGTTTGATACTAAAACATCAACAATTATGATGAAAAAAATGAGAATAAATAAAGATTAAATAAAAACAGGAGAGATTTATGGCTGAAGAAGTAGAAGAAAAGAAGAGTAGTGGTAAAAACCCAATGATGATTGTACTCATGGTATTAGTATTACTTTTATTAATTGCAATGGGTGGAATTGGTTACTTTATGTATTCAAAAGGTTTATTTAGTGATGAACCAGCAAATGTAGCACCAGTTGCTGAAAAAACAATGGAAGAACAAAAAGAAGACATTGGCGAAACATTCCAAGCCAAAATAGATAGTTTAGTTTTAAATATTACTGATGCAAAAGGTAGAGCTAAACTTATGAAACTTTCATTTACAATGAAAACAAGTGAACCATCAATTGAAGCACTAGTTGAAGCAAATAAAGCAGAGATGGTTGATTCTGTTATTCGTCAAATTAGCGCAAGAAGTAGTGAAGAGTTATTAACAGTTGGTGGAAAAGCGATGCTAAAAGAAGAGATGGTTGATGAGCTTAATAATATTCTTAACGATGCAACAGATGGAAATGAAGATATTATGAAAAATATGGTTTTAGACATATTTTTCACTTCGTTTGTAATCAAATAATATATTAAAAAGAGAAAAGTATGATAATAATAATAAAAACAAAAAATAGAAATCAATTATTAATCAAAGCATTATCAATGCTTTCTCTATTTTTAATGTTTTGGTTCTATTATTCACACATGAGTAATAAATTCCAATCACAAAACGAGCAATTAATTACAAAACTAGATAAAGTAATTGTAAAAAAGAAAGAAGACAAATCAATAAATCTTGAAAAAGCTATATATAAAGAATCTGTTATAGTAGTAAATTTATTGGAACAAAAACATATCCAATCAATTAAAGTTGTAAAAGACAAACTATATATAATTTGTGATTTTACAACAGATATTGAACCATTACTTATAAGATACGGAGTTGCTGCTATGATAAAAAATTCTAATACAAATATTAAAATAGCTATTGATTTAAAAACTATAGTGGAGAATAAATATGACTCATAAAATACTATTTACATCAGTTTTATCAATATTGATATTTTCAGGATGTAGTACCAAACCTCAAATTGATATTGACACTACACCAAAGATGCAAGTACCTAAACAAATAAACCCTTCAGTGAAAAGAAAAGGTGCATTGTATTCAAGAAAAGGTGCATCTTTGTTTGCCGACAAAAAAGACTTACAATTGGGTGATATAATCCAAATAATGATTCAAGAAACATTAACAAATGATTCAACTAATTCTCGAGATCTTAAAAAAACTAATAGTACATCAATTGGAGGTGGATTGTTTGCACCATCAACTGGAGTAACAAGTACACAAGGCACTGTAAATAAGCTTAATAGCGCAACAGGTATAGGATTTTCCTCTGCCACAACAAATAGTTTCAAAGGATCTTCAAAATCAGCAGCTGATGAAGAATTTACTACAACTATCTCAGCAATAATTGAACAAACCTATCAAAATGGAAACTACTTTATAAAAGGTAGTAAAGAGATGTTGATAAATGGACAAAAACAAAATATTAAAATTAGTGGAGTTATTAGACCTTATGATATAAGCCCAGAAAATACAGTTTTTTCATATCAATTAGCTAACCTTAAAATTTTATATCAAAAAGATGGTGAGGAAAATGATGCTTTAAATCAGAATTGGGGAACAAAACTGATTGAAAGCATATCTCCTTTTTAAACTAAATTTAAGAATTGCAATAGTATTATTGTTTATGAAATAAGGATAAAATTATGTTAAATACATTACATGTAGCACAAAGTGGGCTACAAGCTTCTAAAACTCAAGTTGAAAATGTGATGAACAATATAGCCAATGAACATACACCTGGCTATAAAAAAAGAGTCGTAAATACATCTGAAGTTGGACATGTCCCATCTCAACCAACTGGATTAGGGGTTTCAGTAGATGGTGTAGCTCGTATTACTGATGATTATATGTATGATAAATTAGTTACTGAAGCTGGAAAACTAAATGACATGAAAACTCTAAATTCATTACTTAATAGTATTGAGGCAATATTTCATGAAACTGATGATGCAGGACTATCTGCAGATTTAAACAGATATTTTAAATCATTGGAAAATCTCAAAACAAGTCCAAATAATACAATTTATAAAAATGATCTAAAAAATAACGGTAATATATTAGTACAAAATATGCAAGAGATTTATAAAAATATTGAAGAACTTGAAGAGAGTACCAAAAAAGAAGCTGAACTTGGAGTAAAAGAAGTAAACAATATTCTTAAAGATATTGGAGCAATAAGTAAAAAAATAGATAGTACTCCTGGTCCAAATAACGAATTATTGGATAAAAGAGATAAACTAGAAAAAGATTTGGCAAAATATATTGATGTAGAGATATCAAGAGAGGATCCTTATCAGTTAAAAATTGCTGGTATTACTGCTATAAGATTTGGTACAGATGTTAATGAAATTCAATTTATTGAAAAATATACACCACAACAAGATGCATATGTAGAAGTTGATGCAGATGGAAACACTAAAACCCCTCACAAAAGTAATCTAATTGATTCTACATGGGGAGAAAACATACCTTCTACATCAATACAAGAAGTTAAAAAAATACCAATTTCAGGAGCATCAACTGGTCAAATAGAATTTTTAGGAAGAACTGTTCCAAATACAACAGTTATACCTCAAACTGCACTTCAAGTTATAAATGATATTGTAACAGATAGTGGTAATATCATAGCCTCTTGGAATAGTGCCAATCCGGGACAAGAGATTGCACCAGGTGGAATTGTTGCAGTTGATTTAGATGCTGATGGAACTAATGATGCTATACAAATTACATATTTAAATACTGAAGGTAATGTTGATGATATAAAGGGGAAAACACAATCTGGTATAGTTATTGGAGATAGTATTGAAGTTACAAGAGGTGGAAATACAAGTACTATATCTGAAGAACAAACTTTACAACTAACTGGAACAACAACAAATCAAGCTTATTTCTTAGGTACTGCAATTGCTGGATCACCAGTAGCAGGTGGAGAAACTGCTGCTCAAACAGCTACAAGAATAGCTGCAGATGCAAATATTGTAACAAATTGGAATAATGATCCTGAAAATGCAGATAAACAAATAAAATCTATTGCAGCTGATACATCTGGAAAACTAACAATTACATATAAATCACACATGGCTGATGTACCTGTAATGGAAGAGACATCTAGTAGAGGAATTAGTTATGCAAAAAGTGAAGAAACAGTAAAAGGTGCACCTGAAGACAGTATAACTTACACTCTAAATAATGAATATCAAATAACAGTAACTCATGGAGAAACAATATATGAAGCAGATGGAGTAACACCTGCAGATATAAATAATGATGGTGTGGCTGATGAAAATGATATAGTAGATAAAGACAATGCTATCCAAGCACTTGTTTATAGAATAAACCAAGATAATTATATTGGTGCTTCAGTAAAAGCATATAATGGGAAATATGAAGTCGATAAAGATGGCAATAAGATAGAAATGAACAATCCTTTGCATTCACAGTTTACAACAAAAACAGATGATCATTACTTATACATAGAAGCTACTATTGATGGAGAGAAAGGATCATTTACGGGAGAAATAACTGTTAATGATAATTCAAATAAAGATCCATTAACAAATAATTATATTGGAAAAAATATTTCTACAAATAATAGCCTATCAAAGGAAGGTATAGATGATATACATTTAGAGCTATATGGAGATGAGATAGAGATAAAAGGTGGTATGTTAAAACCGATGATTGATAATATTAAAACTGATTCAGGTAATAACAGTTTTTCAGAATATAAACAAATGTTAGATAATTTTGCAAAAAAGTTGTCTGATTATTCATCTTCATTTATCGAAACGTCATCAGGAAAATATACTTATGGTGAAGATGCATCAAAAATTAGTGGAAGTGGTAAAACAGCTACTGAAATTGGTTTATTCAAAGGTGCTGATGTAAAATCACTACAATTTCAAGATAATAGTGTGAACAATTTAAGTCAAGAAAAATTAGATTATCTTGCAAGTATTCAATGGAAAAAAGATATTGATTTTGAAGGGGAAGGAACTGATACTGCTTCTTTTTCTCAATATTTTCAAACTTTGAGAGTAAAAATAGCAGATACAAGAGAAAATGTAATTTTTAATCAAGAAGCTCAAACTGCAGTAACTGAATCTATACAGAATACTTATGATAAATTGACAAAAGTTGATAAAGATGCAGAAATGATTGAATTAATTAAATACCAAGCAGGGTATGAAGCAAATGCAAAACTAATTACAATAGTTGATGAGATGTTACAAACGTTATTAGGTATGAAAAGATAATTAATAATATAAGAAAGGATAAGATATGGCAGATTATAGTTTATTAGGAAGTTTTAGTACTGGTGGTGCAAAAAATTTAAATGCTGAATTAATTACAAAATTAAAAGATGCAGAAAAAAAATCAGTTCTTGCACAAATTGATCCACATTTAGAAAAAATTACAGGTATTGATGCAGAGACTGATGAAGCATTAGATACAGTTGGTGAATCAACTACATTAAGTGTTATTAAAGCACAAGCCTTAGATCTTATGGCAAAAATGGGTTCTTTTGATTTAGATACAACAAATAAAACAGCATTTGATGCTGTTGCCGCAAATACCACGGGAAGTGCCGCAGTATTTGATGCAGTTGATATTGGAGGACTAGAACCAGGAACAAATAATGTCGATGTTAGTCAACTAGCACAAAGAGATGTTTATCAAAGTATATCATTTAATTCAGCAGCTAAAGATACAGGTATGACAGCCGTTGACCAATCAACATTAGCAGCATTTAAATCATCAAAAATATCGATTGATGTAATAGATAGTTCATTAACAGGTAAAGCTATTAGTAAAAGTATAAATGGTTCTGATACTATGAATGGTAGCATTACCCTTGGTTCAACTACATTTACAAATGATGGTACAGCAGGGAAATCAACTTACCAAGATTTGGCAGACCAAATAAATACTGAAGGTACTTATAAAGCTGAAATTGGTACAGATGGTAGAATAATTATCTCAAATAACCCAGATACTACAACAGCTGTTGCAATTTCTAATGATACTTTTAATTTAGAACTAGATGGATTTAATTATAAAACACATGAATTTGATTTAATTACAGATCAAACAGTGACCGATATAGCAGATGTTAAAGTTAAATCAGTTACGCAAATCGCTGCAGAAATAAATGCAAAAGATGAATTTATCGCTTCAGTAGAAACTGTAGGAAGTGATTCTTATCGATTAGTAATTAAAAGTGCTACTTCTGGCGAAAATAATAGTTTAAAAATCAGTCAATCAAATATGGACTTAGGATTAAATGATAAGTCTATAAGCACGGCAACAATAACACCATCTGATGCAAAATCAGGAAGTATTACCATTAATGGAACAACATTTACAAATGATGGAACAGGAGGCAAAACAAGTTATACTGATCTTGCTACTCAAATCAATGCAGATCCAAACTTTAATGCATCAATTGACTCTAATAATAAACTATTAATAACACCTATAGATGGATATACAGCTATAGAAGTTACTAATGATAGTTTTGATCTTGGGTTTGCAGATAGTAGTCAAACACAAAAAGCGCAAAACTTAAAAGCATCTGTAGATGGTATTGATTACAATGTAGATTCAAATACATTAACAATTCAAGGTAACCTTACAATGACTGCAGTTGAAATAGGTAAAGCTACAATTGATATTCAAAAAGATACTTCAGCAATTTTAACAGGTGTTAATTCTATTATCACAAGTTATAATGCATTAGTTGATTTAGTTGATACCGAGAGTGAAAAAACAGATAGTGTTATGAAAGATATATCATCACTACGTTCTATGGTTTCATCAATAAAAGATAAATTATTTGGTAGTTATGGAGAAAAAAATGATTTAAATTTATTTAATTTTGGTTTAGAGTTAAATAGAGAAGGTCATCTTTCTTTGGACACTGCAAAATTTGGAACATCATTAGTAGATAACTATAGTGATATCAAAAATTTATTTTTAGGGAATACTACGGATGAAGATACCGCAAGTAGTGATTCAACAAAATTTATAGGGATGGGAACTGGTATACAAGATTATTTGGATAGTTTAGACTCAACTGATGGGATGATTACTCGTTATGAAACAAGTATTACATCAAGAAAAGAAGATTTAGAAAAAGAACGAAAAGAGGCACTAGAAAGCTTAGATTCAAAATATACATCAATGTCTGCACAGTTCTCTTTATATAGTTCAGCAATAACACAAATGGAATCATCATTTTCAGGATTAAGTTTAATGATTCAGCAATCTGTTGCTAGTTCTTAAAATTGTAAATACTTAATATACTTTAAGTATTTATATAATATAATCTTTTGATAATAAATTATGGAGAATTGAATGGGTTTAGAAATATATAATCAACAAGCGGCAACAACAGAAGATCCGTATATGCTGATATTAAAGCTGTATGAAGGGTTATTAAAGTATCTTTCATTTGTTGAAAATTCTATTGAATCAGAAGATGTAGAATCAAAATTTGAGTATATTAATAGGTCAATTGCAATCTTTGATGAATTAAGAAATATACTAGATTTTGATGGTGGAGATGTTGCATATTATCTAGATGGTTTATACTTATATCAAATAGAAACACTATTTAGTGCTGGAGTGGACAGTAATTTAAGTGCTATTGCACAAGTTAAAAAAGTTGTAACAGGATTAATTGAAGCATGGAAAGAAGAGACTGGTCTTTAAAAGCTCTGGAAGAGCTTACATATATAAACTCATTAGATAATGATTTAAAAGCTCAACGACTAGAAATCTGGGTTACAAAATACTTAAAAGAAAAAGTTATTCAAGACTTTGATTTAGAAATAGATCAACTTCAAACGCTAAAAGAACTTTTCTATCAAAATGTACTCTTTTTACGAGAGTACACATCAAATATACAAACACAACTTGGAAATCAAAATAAGATGAAAGAATTTTTTAAATAATCCTTTCACCTTTATTCTATTAATAATTTAAGCCTACTGCATCTCTTATTAATTTAAGTTTTTCTTGCGCTACTTTCCTTGCTTTATTAGCACCTACTGATAATAATTTTTTTACTTCTTCTGGATTTTTATTATAGTACTCTCTTTTTTTAGCATAGGGTGCAAAATACTCTTCTATTTTATCTAATAATGTTAGTTTAAAATGTCCATAACCTTCACCAGGAGTTTCATATCTCTTCTGCAGTGAAAGAAGTTCTTCTTCTGTCATAAAAAGTTTACACAAAGTATAAATATTACAATTTTCCCACTCTTTTGGCTCATTTAATTCTTTTGAATCAGTTGTTATTTTCATTACTTGTTTTTTGATTGTTTTTTTAGATCCGAACATATCAATTGTATTCCCATAACTTTTTGACATTTTAGCACCATCAGTACCGGGAACTGTAGCAACATCAGTATCTATTTTAGATTCTGGCATAATTAAAATATTTCCATATGTATTATTAAAAGTATTTGCAATATCTCTTGCAATCTCAACATGTTGTATTTGATCCTTTCCAACAGGTACAATATTGGAATCAAAAAGTAAGATATCCGCAGCCATTAAAACAGGATATGAAAGTAATCCATGGTTTGATGCAATTCCTCGTGCCGTTTTATCTTTATAGCTATGAGCACGTTCTAACAATCCCATTGGTGTATGATTTGAAAGTATCCAGTACAATTCTAAAACTTCAGGCACATCACTTTGTACCCAAAATGTAGATTTTTCAGGATCCATTCCTAAAGATAAAAAATTAACTGCCACATCAAAAATATTTTTTTGTAAAACTTCTTTCTCTTTTACAGATGTTAACGCATGATAAGATGCAATAAATGCAAATAACTCACCTTTATCTTGGGATTCTATCATTTTTTTAATCATCCCAAAATAGTTTCCTATATGTATTGTTCCACTTGGTTGAATTCCACTTAATATTCTCAAAAATTAATCCTTAGTATATTTTCGATATAATAGCAAAATTTTATGGAGTATAAGATGAAACAATTAATTAGATATATATTTTTAGGGGCATTAGCTCTAATTCCCCTTTTAGTAGTAGTACAGCTTATTTTTTGGGTAAATTCAATTAGTATACAATTTTTTACTTTTGTATCCACGTATACAAATAGTCCGTTTTACACAGCAGGATTATTTGTAGTAGTAATTATTTTATTGGCTCTCGTTGGTTCATCAATTGAAAGAGCTGGTAAATCATATCTTGTATCAATAATTGATAGATTACTTGAAAAAGTTCCTGCAATTGGAACAATATATTCAATAATTAAAAAAATCACAGAACTCTTTAAACCAAATAGTAAAGATGACAAAAAAGAGGTAGTTCTTGTTGAGTATCCAAAAAATGATTTATGGGTACCTGCATATGTATTAAGTAAATACGAAAATGTCATTGTTCTTTTTGTTCCAACTAGTCCTAATCCTACTAGTGGATATACTGTTATAGTTGATAAAAGAAAGATAAAAGAGACTTCTTTAACTGTTGCAGAAGCAAGTCAGTTCATTGTAAGTATGGGTTCTGATTTTGTTAAAAAAGAAGAAATTAGCCAAATAATAGAAAAAACAATTAAACAATAGGAAAACAAATGATAGATATAAAATTATTACAAAAAGATTTTGATACAGTAAGTATCGCTTTAGAAAAAAAAGGTGTTACTACTGAAGCTTTATCAAGCCTAAAAAAACAAGTAGAAGAAGCTAAAGAAAAAAGAAAAGCTATGGAATCAGCTCAAGCAGAGCAAAAAAAATTATCACAACAATTTGGTTCTTATAAAAAAGAGGGAAAAGACATTGCACCTCTTCAAGAAGAAATTGGAAAACTAAAACAACTTAAACAACAACTAGAAGATGAAGTAAGAGAGATAGAATCAAATATGCAACTTATTGCTATGGGTATTCCTAACCTTCCAGATGAAGATGTACCTTTAGGTGCAGATGAAAATGAAAATGTAGTTTTAAACACTATTGGGGAAAAACCATCTTTTTCATTTGATCCAAAAGAACATTGGGAACTTGGTGAAAACAATGGAATGATTGATTTTACAAGAGGTGTAAAACTTGCTAAATCACGGTTTGCTGCTCTGAAAGGTATTGGTGCACGACTTGAAAGAGCATTAATCAACTACTTTTTAGACTTTAATAGGGAAAGAGGTTTTGAAGAATGGTATGTGCCATTTATGGCAAATAGAAATGCTTTAGAGGGTACTGGCCAATTACCAAAATTTGGAGATGATCTATTTAAAATTGAAGGTGAAGAGTTATACCTTATTCCAACAGCTGAAGTTTGTTTAACAAATCTTTATAACGATGAAATCATTGAAAACGAAGAGTTACCTTTGTTACTTACATCTTATACTCCTTGTTTTAGAAAAGAAGCAGGAAGTGCAGGAAGAGATACAAGAGGTATGATAAGACAACATCAATTTGATAAAGTAGAAATGGTTGCAATAACGACACCAGAACAATCAAAAGAAATATTCGAAAAAATGGTTGATTGTGCTAGTGATTTATTGACATCTTTAGGCTTACCTCACCAAAAAGTTCAATTATGTACAGGTGACCTTGGTTTTAGTGCTGCTACAACAATAGATTTAGAAGTATGGTTACCAGGACAAAATGCATATAGAGAGATTTCTTCTATATCTAATACAAGAGAATTCCAAGCAAGACGAGCTAAAATAAGATATAAAGATGGTAAGAAAAATATTCTTTGTCATACATTAAATGGATCAAGTTTAGCTGTAGGTAGAACTATGGTTGCAGTGATCGAAAATTACCAAAATGAAGATGGAACAATAACTATTCCAGATGTACTAAAGAAGTATATGTAAGTAAAATACTAAAGGAGTGATTCCTTTAGTATTACAAAGAGACTAGTCTCTTTTTTCCAAAATTTCAACACTTTCAATTGTGTCTAATTGTCTAATACTATCAAGTACATCAAAACTTGCTCCATCTGCAGGTTCAATTCCTCCAAATACTGTATGACCACCATCTAAGTGTGGACAAGGTACAAAACAAATAAAGAATTGACTTCCACCAGTATTTGGACCAGCGTGAGCCATAGATAAACTTCCTTTTTTATGTACTTGCTTTGGTGCTTTTGTTTCACAAGCAATATTCCAGTCTGGACCACTCATACCTGAACCATCTGGACATCCACCTTGTGCCATAAAACCATCAATTACTCTATGAAAGTTAAGTCCATCATAAAACTTATCATTTGATAAACTTGCAAAATTTGCAACTGTATTTGGTGTTGCTTCTGGCATTAATTTAATCCAGATAACCCCTTTAGAAGTTGTAAATTTTGCATACTGTAATTTTGATAACTCATCTTCTGATAAGTTGTATTCTTTTAATTCTTTTCCGAACATTATATTTCCTTTTTATTTTGTTTTATAATTTATGTTTTGATACGATATCAACAACTTTAGAGGCATAACCCCATTCATTGTCATACCATAGTACTAGTTTTATCATTTTATTTTTCTTAACATCAGTAAATCTATGATCTATAATACTTGTATACTCTTCACCTTGAAAATCACTTGAAACCAAAGGGCAACTATTATTAAAAATTATTTTGTGATTTTGTTTCTTTTCATATTCAGTAAATAGTGTTCTAAGATTCTCTTTATCACAATCTTTAGAAATATTCAGTGTTACATTAATTGCCCCTACAGTTGATGTAGGTACACGAATAGAACTTGATGCAATAAGATCATGTGTAATTATTGGCATCACATATGAACAAGCATCAATAGTTGTTGTTTTACTTGGTATCATATTTTGAGTAGAACTTCTTCCAAATTCAAAATTACACTCAATATCTCTATCCGTACTACCAATACAAGCACTATCTAATGTTTTTTGGTGATTGAGTAGTGGATGTATAGTTGTTATATCTCCACATTCAATTCCATAAGTATCATTTATAAGTTTTAACACAGGTAATAAAGCAGTTGCATTACATGAACTTGTAGATATCACTTTATGTATGTTATAGTTTATCTTCTCTTCATTTACTCCAAGAATAACATTGATATCTGCTTTTGAATAAGGATGTGTTAAGTAGTAAGGTATTGTATTATGATTTTTAATATATTCTAGGTCAATAGTACTTCCACTTGCATCTATAATAATATCAATCTTATTTGAAGAAAGATCAATATCAAAAACATTTTTACTATTGTATATAGTAATAGAATTTTTACTATTTTCTATTCTTTTACCATTTACAAAATATCTATCTTGAATTTTTCCATATGTAGAATCAAAATTGATTGAGTATGCAATATTTTTGATATTAGTATTGAGTTCATTGATTCCGACAATAGATAACTTCGAATTAGACTCAGCAATTCTAAGAATTGCTTTACCTATTCTACCTACTCCATTTAAAAGTATTCTCATTATGATAAGGTTCTAATCGTTGATAATAAGTGCTTTAACACCTGGTAAAACTTTACCTTCTATTAATTCTAGTGAAGCACCACCACCAGTAGAGATAAAAGTCATCTCATCTTCATCACCAGTTCTTCTTACTAAATCTGCAGTATCTCCACCACCTACAACTGTAGTTGCATATGAAGAAGCAACAGCATGAGAAAGTTTTGTACTTCCTTTAGCAAATTTATCCATCTCATAAACACCCATAGGACCATTCCACAGAATTGTATGAGCATCTTCAAGAGCTTGAGAAAATAAAGTCGATGTTGCAGGACCAATATCTAATCCCATCCATCCAGACGGTATCTCTTGAACGGTAACCGCTTTTGCAAATGCTTCACTATCAAATGCTTCAGCAGCAATAACATCTACGGGTAAATAAAATTTAACACCTAATTCTTTTGCTTCTTCCATGATTCTAATTGCTTCAGGAATTAACTCATCTTCAACTAAAGAGTTTCCTATCTCATGACCAAGTGCTTTAAGAAATGTAAATGCCATCCCTCCACCAATAATAATTTTATCAACTTTTGGTACAAGATTATGTAATGCTTCTAATTTACCAGAAACCTTAGAACCACCTACAATTGATACAAATGGTCTTTTTGGTTCTTCTATAATATGATAGAAAAATTTAATCTCTTTAGCAAGTAAAAAACCAGCCGCTTTACTGTCACAATCAAAATGTTGCGCTATACCTTCAACAGAAGCATGTGCTCTATGAGATACACCAAAGGCGTCATTAATAAATACATCTGCCATATCGGCAAGTGTTCTAGATAATACAGGATCATTTTTTGTCTCACCTGGCTCAAATCTCATATTCTCAAGTAGCATAATCTCACCACCTTTAAGATCATTTGCCATCTCGATAGTTTCATCACAAACAACATTTGGTGCTAGTTTAATATCTTGCTTAAGTAAAGTATGTAATCTTTTAGCGATTGGTTTTAAAGAAAATTTCTCTTCAAAACCATTCTTTGGTCTACCAAAGTGAGATGCAATGATTACAGAACAATCGTTATCTATACAATATCTTACAGTATTTAAAGCTGACTTGATTCTTCTGTCATCTGTAATATTTTGGTATTCATCTACAGGCACATTAAAATCACATCTTATAAAAACTTTTTTATTTGCAATATCTATTTTATTTATTTCTTGAATATTCATATTTATATTTACCTTTAGCCTTAGTTTGTTGCTACGTGTACGCCCATATCTACCAATCTAGTAGAATAACCCCACTCGTTGTCATACCAAGAAAAAACTTTTACCATGTCATTATCAATAACTTGTATTGTATCCAAAGGAACAACAGTAGATAAAGATTCACCTATAAAATCAGAACTTACTCTACCTTCTACATCTACTCCTAAAAGTCCTTTTAAAGTCCCTTCTGATGCTTCAGTAAATACTTTTTGTACCTCTTCTAAAGTAGTATGTTTTTTTAATGTTACTGTTAAATCAACTAAAGAAACATTTGGAGTTGGTATTCTAATTGCTTGACCATTTAATTTACCTTTTAATTGAGGCATAACTTTAGAAATAGCCTTAGCTGCTCCTGTTGATGCTGGTATCAAGTTAGTAGCTCCAGCCCGTCCTTTTCTAGGATCTTTTTTATCTTTTGCATCTAAAATTGGTTGAGAAGAAGTGTATGAGTGAATAGTAGTCATAAGACCTTTCTCAATACCAAATGTATCATCAAGTACTTTAGCAACTGGAGCTAATCCATTTGTAGTACATGAAGCATTTGAAACTATTGCTTGACCAGCATAAGTTTCTTCATTAGCACCCATTACAAATGTAGGTGTGTCATCTTTTGCCGGTGCAGACATAACAACTTTTTTAACACCATTATCAATATAAACTTGTACTGATTCTTGTGTCAAAAATGCACCTGTACACTCTAAAACCACATCTACACCTAAAGAAGAAAAATCCAATTTAGCAGGGTCTCTTTCACTAAATAATTTTGCTTTATCATTACCTATAGTTACAAATCCATCCTTAACACTAATATCTTGTCTATTTCCATGTACAGTATCGTATCTAAGGTTATATTGAATCATATCTTCAGCACCACTTGCATTTACTGCAACTAACTCAACATCATCTCTATTGGCTACTATTTTAGCAACACATCTACCTATTCTACCTAATCCATTAATTGCAACTTTTACTGTCATACAAATCCTTTTGCTTTATTCAATTTATAATATTTTAGCGAAAAACTTATATAAAATTGTTCAAATAAACTTAATTGAATTTTTATACTTTTTTTAATAATCTTTAGATAAAATGACCGAAATTTTCAATATGAATATTGAATAAAATAAATTTTAATTTGAGGTTTTAAATGGCAATAATGATTCAGAAGAGAAATGGTAGACAAGAAATTTTAGATATAACAAAGATTCAAAAACATACTATTCTAGCTACTGAAAATTTGGCAGGAGTAAGTCAAAGTGAACTAGAAATAGATGCACAAATAAAATTTATTGACGGTATGAGCTCTAGTGATATTCAAGATGCATTAGTAAAAACAGCAGTAGAAAAGATAGATATAGATGTACCAAACTGGACTTTTGTAGCAGCAAGATTATTTCTATTTGAACTATATCATAAAGTAGGCAAAGCAACACATGGAATTAAAGGCAACGCATATTGTCATTTAGCTGACTATGTAAAATATGGACAAGATGCAGGAAGAATTATACCTGGTTTAGAAACAGGTTATGATTTAGATGATTTAAGTGATTATCTTGATCCTAAAAGAGATTATCTATTTAACTATTTAGGGATGAAAACACTTTATGATAGATATTTATTAAAAAACAATGATAAACAACCTATAGAATTACCACAGCAAATGTTTATGGGTATTGCAATGTTCCTTGCTCAAAATGAAGAAGATAAACAATCAAAAGCAAAAGAATTTTATGATGTAATTTCTAAATTTGAAGTTATGCTAGCTACTCCAACATTATCAAATGCAAGAACAAATAGACACCAACTTTCATCTTGTTATATCGGTTCAAGTCCAGATAATATTGAAGGTATTTTTGATGGATATAAAGAGATGGCTTTATTATCTAAATTTGGTGGAGGTATCGGTTGGGACTGGAACTCTATTCGTTCTTTAGGTGGAGTTATCGATGGTCACAAAAGTGCTGCTGGTGGTACTGTACCATTTTTAAAAATTACAAATGACATTGCACTTGCTGTTGACCAATTAGGGACAAGAAAAGGGGCAATTGCAGTTTACCTTGAGCCTTGGCATATGGATATAGAAGATTTCATTGATTTAAAAAAGAATAGTGGAGAAGAAAGACGAAGAGCACACGACTTATTCCCTTCATTATGGTTAAATGATCTCTTCATGGAAAGAATTTTAAGTGATTCTCACTGGACACTTTTTGATCCATATGAAGTTAAAGATTTAGCAGGATTAACTGGTGAAGACTTTAAAAAAAGATATGAAGAGTATGAAAAAGACACTTCAATAACAAAAGAACAAATGCAAGCGAAAAGCTTATGGAAAAAAATACTTACTTCCTATTTTGAATCTGGTTCTCCATTTTTATGTTTCAAGGATACTGCAAATAGAGCGAACCCAAATGATCACACTGGGTTTATTAGAAGTAGTAACTTATGTACAGAGATTTTTCAAAATACAAATCCAAACCACTATCTAATCAAGCTAGAACTTGATAATGGTGAAATTTTAACATATGAAGAAAATGAAGATGTTGTATTAGACTCAGGTATAGTTAAAAAAGCAAATAAAGTTACAGCACTTGATAGTGTAGGTGGTCAAAAAATCTTTATTGTTGAAAAAGAAAAAATTGATGGGGATACTGCAGTTTGTAATCTTGCATCTGTAAATTTAAGTAAAATCAATACAAAAGAAGATATTGAAAGAGTTATACCAACTGCAATTAGAATGTTAGATAATGTTATTGATTTAAACTTTTATCCATTAAGAAAAGTAAAAGCAACAAACTTAAAAACAAGAGCCATTGGACTAGGTGTAATGGGTGAATCACAAATGCTAGCTGAATCATCACTTGTTTGGGGAAGTAGTGAACATCTTAAAAAGATTGATAATATCATGGAAACAATCAGTTACAACGCAATTAATGCATCATCGAACTTAGCTATAGAAAAAGGAATTTATCCTACTTTTAAAGGTTCAAAATGGTCTAAGGGTATTATGCCAATGGATTCTGCACCAATTGCAGTTAATGCATTAGTTCAAAAAGACCTTTTTGATGATGGTTACGATTGGAATAAATTAAGAGAAAAAGTAAAAGCAAATGGTATGAGAAATGGTTACCTAATGGCAATAGCTCCTACAAGTTCTATCTCTATTTTAGTAGGAACAACTCAGGCAATTGAACCTGTATACAAAAGAAAATGGTTTGAAGAAAATTTATCTGGACAAATTCCAGTAGTAGTACCTAACTTGTCTCCAGATACATGGAACTATTATATACCTGCTTATGAAGTAGACCAATTAGATATTATAAGAGCGGCAGCTATTAGACAAAAATGGATTGACCAAGGGCAATCAACAAATATTTTTATGAGTTTAGATAAAGCAAGTGGAAAATACCTTCACCAAATCTATACACTAGCATGGCAGTTAGGATTAAAATCAACTTATTACCTAAGAAGTCAATCACCAGAAGCTGTATCTGACGTAGCAGATAGAAGTCAAGAATGTGTAGGTTGTCAATAATTCATAAATAAATACAATTGCCAATCTTAGAGATAGCTTGTTAATAAATATTATTAACTGCTATTCTCAAAAAATACACTCTTCAAAATTTCTAGTTTAAACTTATTTCCGATATAATCCATTCCTAAATTCACATATATTTTAGTAAAAAATTTGGAGTACTCTCATGGATAGAAAAACAATATACAATCCCGAATCAATAGAAGATTTAAACGAAAGAAGAACTTTTGGTGGAAATCCTGATGGTATGATAAACTTTACAAGATGTAAGTATCAGTGGGCTACAAATCTATGGGATACAATGGAAGGAAACACTTGGTTTCCTAAAGAAGTACAGATGACACAAGATGCAAAAGACTACAAATACTTAACTGCTCCAGAAAAAAGAATGTATGATTTAGTTTTATCACAGTTGATTTTTATGGATAGTTTACAAACAAATAACTTAATGGATAATATTAATCCGTACATCACTGCACCAGAAATTAATGCCATTCTTTCAAGACAATCATATGAAGAAGCAAACCATAGTAAATCATATGCTGTTATGGTTGAATCAATTTCTGATAATACTGATGAGATTTACGATATGTGGAAAACAGATGCAAAACTAAGAGAGAAAAATAATTTTATTGCTGGCTCATATAAAGAGCTTTCTGGTGAGATTACCGATCACAAAATTGTACTTGCAATGTTTGCAAACCAAATTTTAGAAGGGTTATATTTTTATGCTGGTTTTGCTGCAATGTATGCACTAGGAAAATCTGGTAAAATGCTAGGTTCATCACAAATGATAAAATTTATACAAAGGGATGAAGTAACACATCTTTTACTATTTCAAAATCTAATAAACTCTACAAAACAAGAACGTCCAGAGCTTTTTACTCCACAACTAGAACAAGAAGTACGTGAGATGTTTAGACAAGCGGTTGATTTAGAATCATCTTGGGGTGATTACATCACACAAGGTCAAATCTTAGGATTTACAAAAAATATTATTAGACAATATATTGAATATCTAGCAGATAGAAGATTAGAAGCTGTAGGTTATGCTCCTGAGTATAATGTAAAACACCCTATTCCATGGGTTGATGGATACTCATCATTTAATGATCAAAGAACAAATTTCTTTGAAGGAAATGTAGTAAACTATTCAAAAGGTTCGATTGACTTTGATGACTTTTAAAAAATCATAAAAAAAGATATAATGTCTTATAAATTTTATTTATAGGACTAAACTTGAATCTCATAACACTCCAACTCAAAACTTCAAAAAACTTCAATAAAAACTTATCAAAACTAATTAAAAATATAGAAAAAGCACCAATTGACTCTATTATTTTAGCACCAGAACTCTATTTAACTAGTTACTCATATGATAGACTTGAAGAAGCGTCTAATTTAACAAAAAAAGCAATTAATATTCTAAAATTTCTTTCACATAAAAAAATTTTAGCAATAACAATGACAACAAAAAAAGATGAAAAGTTTTATAATACACTGCATATCTTTTATAATGGTATGATTGTCCATACACAATCCAAAGCAAAACTTTTTGTTTTAGATGATGAAAGAAAATATTTTACAAAAGGTGATGAAAAAGATATCAAAATCATCACTTTAAATGGCATTAAAATTGCTTCTTTAATCTGCTTTGAATTAAGATTTATAGATTTAATTAAAAAGGTGCAAGGTGCTGATATCATATTAATTCCAGCAATGTGGGGAAAATTACGAAAAGACAATTTCAAAACACTCAGCAAAGCACTTGCAATTACGAATCAATGTTATGTTATGGCAAGTAATAGTGCTAATAGCAATATGGCAAAATCAAGTGCAATTATTTCACCCTTTGGACATGTTGAAAAAGATGACAAAAAAAATATGATTCAAGTAGAATATGATAAAAACGAAATAAAAAAAATGAGAAGATATTTAAATACTGGAATTAAATAGTTATTTTCTTTTTATCTCAAATTTTTGTGGTCTTATAGTAAAATCAGTTACCACTCCATCTATACTTAAAATATCAACTACAGCCTTTGCAATAGTCTCTGGTAGTAAAAAAGTTTCATCTTTAGTGGATGGTTCAAACTGTAGATTATCAAAAAAATTAGTTATTGTAAGATCTGGGTTTATTGTTGTTACTCCAACTCCACTTTTTCTTAGCTCTTCAAACAAACTAAGACTAAAATCCCTTAATCCACTTTTTGTAGCAGTGTAAAGTGCTGAAAATTTCGAATGCTTAGTCGCTTCTACAGATGAGATATTAATTATGTTACCTTGCGTTTTTTTTAAACTTCGCAACAAAAGATTAGATAGTATAATAGGTGCAGTTAAATTTATATCTATTAACTCTTTTATTTTTCCAATAGAAATTTCTTCATGCGGTTGAAATATACCAATCCCTGCACAGTTTACAAGTAAATCTATCTCTTTCTCTTTTAAAATAGATTTTATTTCTTTTTCAACTCCTATAATGTTTTCCAATCTACTATTCAACTTTATAATAGTATAGCCAGTACTTTTTAATTCATTACATATTGCTTTTCCTATTCCAGAACTATATCCAGTAACTATTGCATATTTCATTTATTTTTTAATCTCAAGTTATTTACTTTTCCCCAATAAGACATTTTCATCATATCTTCCATTTGGTTGTTAGAAGAATATTCGTATCCAAAAACATCTTTCCAAAGGCTATGCGCTTCCATACACATATAAAAGTATACTTTACCATGCCAAGAACTAAAACTATCATAACAGTGTTTAAACATCTCTTTTTTAGTCTCTAAACTATAAGATTGCTTTCCATTAATAGTTTCAAAAGGCATCTGAAGTATTTTAGTTTTCATCTCTCTATCTCTAAGTTGCTTAATAACTGGCTTAATAAATGTTAGAGTACCCATAGAGATTAAAACAACTTCATCTGTAGTAAAATCTCTTTGTAATCTATCATAAACCTCTTTATATTCATTAAGATAATTTTTATACTGTACAATAGGATGAAAATGAAACCCTACTAAAACACCCTTATTTGCTAATTTTCTTGCACTTGAAATTCTTTCATCTAATGAGGCTGTCAAATGTTCTTCATTATCTATAATAGTTTGCGTATTTAAACTCCATGTACAAATAATATTTTGAGGAACATCATTTTCTAAAAAATATTTAATATTATTTGATTTTGTTTTAAACTCTAAAATTACATTTTGATTTTTTCGTGCAAACTCAAATAAGGTATCTAAAATACCATCTCTATTTCCCCACATCAAACTATCACTACTTTGACCAGTACCAATATGATATGTTTCACTTGGATCTAAATTGAGATTAGCAATCTTTTCTTTAAAGTTTTTATCTATACCAACTTTATTTTGATTATAAAAACTCTGTATAGAACAATAACTACAATCAAAACCACAAGACTCAACAGCATCAAGAGTTAATAAGTTACAACAACGTGTCCCTTCACTAGCAACGGGACAAGCACCTAACCCTATTCCTTTTTTTTCTATTTGATTAAAAGTATACTTTCTAGTTTTGTACTTTACATCTTTAAAGTCTTGATAATCATTTAAAGTATTTTTTAAGTTTTTATGAATTGTTACAAAATATTCAAAAATTTTTTTACTTAATTGTTTTCCTTTGTATTTTTCGAAATATAAAGAAGGAATCTCCCTATTAACTGAATTATCATTCCACATTCTAAAGTCTTTATCAATATTCTTTAAAATATTAATTTGTGAAAATGTAAAATTATATTTTTCTATAATATCTAACAACCTAGATTACTCCAGCTCTAAAGAGATTGTAAAAATCTCTTCATCCATTCCATTTAACTTATTTTCTCGATTAATCATTGCAGCCCTAAAAGCGTGCAATACCATACTTGAATTAATTTTTTTAATTTTATCTACAGTAAGAAGATGACTCTCCATCAATTGCAAAGATTCTAATGCATTATCTAACGTATCACCTTTTACCATTTCTGTAAAAATTGATGCTGATAATGAACTATCTTGATTCGCTTTACAGCCATATGTTATATTTTCGAGAATGCTATTTTCATCTACTTTAATATAAACCATTAAAAATTCTGTAGTTTCATCATTTATACATTTTCCTATACCATTCGAGTCTTTCATCTCCCCATAGTTTTTAGGGTTTGACATATGAGCTAATATCTCAGCATTTATTTTATCATTAAGTTCAATTTTTTGTGTATTATTTTCCATAATTGAATTGTAACAAATTATCAATAAATTACTATCATAACTCTAAATGATAATTCAATTTTTTAAGTATAGATATAAAAATAGTAAACAAGAAGAAAAAGAAGTTGGATAAAAATAAGAATCAATAAAAAAAAGGCAAAAAAAAACACTTTAGAAGTTGGCGGCGACCTACGTTTCCACAAGGGGACCCTGCAGTATTA
>Ga0193961_1000027_pt1 | contig 60622 bp, 53 predicted proteins | sample FB_4_MG_FD_140371 | JGI IMG/M metagenome (GOLD analysis project Ga0193961, IMG submission 140371) | Microbial mat bacterial communities from the Broadkill River, Lewes, Delaware, United States - FB_4_MG | ecosystem: Environmental > Aquatic > Freshwater > River > Microbial mats | place: USA...
AAAAGGTAATTATAAAATATGAAATTTACAGATTTTAACTTAAAATCAGAGCTTAACAAAGCAATCGAAGCAGCAGGATTTGTTGAACCAAGTCCAGTACAAAGAGATTCTATCCCAATCGTTTTAGAAGGTAAAGATATTGTAGCACAAGCGCAAACAGGTACAGGTAAAACTGCAGCATTTGGTTTACCACTTTTAAATATGATGAAATGTGATGGTTCTGTTGAGATGGTTGTTGTTGTACCTACAAGAGAACTTGCAATGCAAGTAAGTGACGAACTATTCAAATTTGGAAAGTTTTTAAATATCAAAACTGCAACTGTTTATGGTGGAACTGCTTATGCTAGACAAATCAAACATGTTGAAAATGCTTCAATTATTGTAGCTACTCCAGGAAGATTTTTAGATCTTTTATCAAAAAAACAAATCTCTATTGATCCTAAATATGTTGTTTTAGATGAAGCTGATGAGATGATGGATATGGGATTTTTAGATGATATTAAAGAAATTTTTAATTATCTAAAAAACAGAGAACAAACTTTAATGTTCTCAGCAACTATGCCTATGCCAATTAAAAAACTTGCAGAAAGAGTTCTTAACGAACCTGCATTTGTAACAGTAACAAAACAAGAGATGACAAACGCAAAAATTGAACAATCTTTTTATGTTGTTGAAGAGTATGAAAGAGATGATGCTTTAATTAGACTTTTTGATTATAAAGATCCTTCTAAAGCGATTGTATTCTGTAAAATGAAAAGAGATGTTGATAGATTAGCGACATATCTCGTAGCTCAAGGTTATGCAGCTAAAGGTCTTCATGGAGATATGGAGCAAAGACAAAGAGAAGAAGTAATTAGAGCATTTAAATCTGATACTTTAGAAGTTTTAGTTGCTACAGATGTTGCAGCTCGTGGTCTTGATGTTAAAGGTGTTTCACACGTATTTAATTACCAACTTCCATTTGATTCTGAAAGTTATGTACATAGAATTGGTAGAACAGGTCGTGGAGGAATGGAAGGTAAAGCTGTTTCTATTGTTACACCTGCAGAATTTAGATCTTTACATAAAATTCAAAAAGATGTTGGTGCAAATATCGAAAGTAAACTTGTACCAAATAAAGATTCAGTAAAAGCTAAAGCAATTACAGGATTAAAAGAAAAAATTACATCTCAAGAGATTGATGAATCAGTTTATGATATCATCGAGCAATTAAAAGATGAATTAGATTTATCAAGTATTACTTATAAACTAGCAACTATTCTTTTAAATCAAACAAAAATTAAAGGAAAAGACAATATTGGTAAAACAAAAAAAGATATTGAATTTTTACTAAAAAGAGCTAAAGAAGGTGGAGGATCTAGAGGTGGCCGAGGTGGTCATGGTAGAAGCCGAAATAGATCTGGTGGAAATAGAGATAGAAACAGATCTGGTGGAAATGGTGACAGCAGAGGAAGATCTGGTGGAAGCAGAGATAGAAATAGATCTGGTGGAAATGGTGACAGCAGAGGAAGATCTGGTGGTGGAGATAGAGGTAGAAGATAGTCAATATGACTCTACAAAAAAAAGCAACCGTAGTATCAAGTAGCGTTGCTGCTTTTTTAACTCTTATTAAATTAGCAATCGGAATCATGAGTGGTTCCGTTGCTGTTTTAGCTTCGGCTATCGATTCTATTTTAGATATGTTCGTATCTTTATTCAACTATTTTGCAATATCAAACTCAGAAAAACCAGCAGACAAATATTTCAACTATGGTCGAGGGAAAATCGAAGCATTAGCCAGTGTTATTGAAGGTGTTATTATCACTATTTCAGGGCTTTTTTTACTCTATACTGCAATAACAAAATACTTTTCAAATGAAGTTTCTACTTATTTAGACGTCTCTCTTATTGTTATGATTATATCTTTGTTTATTACTATTGGACTTGTAGCATATTTAAATGCAGTTGCAAAAAAAACAAATAATATGGTTATTAAAGCTGATGCTTTACACTATAAAACGGATGTGTGGGTAAATGCTGCTGTATTAATATCATTAGTTGTAGTATATTTTACTGGATATGAAATTGTTGATATCATTATAGGTGCGGGTATATCTATTTTCATTATATACAGTGCCTATGAACTCATAGAAGATGGTATCTTAGTTTTATTAGATAGAGCATTACCCCAAGAGATGGCAAAAAATATAGAAAAAATATTTCAAGAAGATGGCAATATCAATGATTATCATGACTTAAAAACGAGAAACGTTGCTGATAAAAACTATGTAGATGTACATTTAGTTTTCGATTGTATTATTACATTAATGGCAGCACATAAAATATCAGATAGAATTGAAGACAAAATAAGAACACTTGATAAAGATAAAAACTGGATTATCAATATACATATGGATCCTTACGATGATTCAGAGATAAATAATCAAGAAAATTGTATAATCAAAACAAATATAAATATATAATAGAGGTATAAGACTTATGATTGAATGGATGCAAAGACACAAAAAATGGCTGATAGTTACGATATGGATAAGTACAATAGCTTTTGTGGGAGCTGGTTTTGTAGGCTGGGGAAGTTATGACTATGGAAAATCAAATAGTACAGTGGCTATGGTTGGAGAGAAAGAAGTTCCTTTAAAAGACTTGCAAAATGAGTATAGTAATCTTTATTCGCAGTATCAGCAAATGCTTGGTAACCAATTTAATAAAGAATTAGCAGAACAATTTAAACTTGAAGATGCTGCATTACAAAGAGTTACTCAAAAATATCTTATTTTAAATTATGCAGATGAATTAGGTTTATTAGCAACAGACAAAGAAGTTGCACAAGAACTTGTTAAAATCAATTCTTTTTTTAAAGATGGAAAATTTGACAAAACTACATATTTAAATGTTTTAAAACAAAATAGAAGAACAGCAACTGAATTTGAAGCGCAACTAAAACAAGATATATTGGTAAATAAAGTTCAAAGTTTATTTCAAACATCTTTAAAAGAAAACGAACTTCAAAATATCAGTAACTTAATATTTAGTGAAGATGAAGTAAGTCTAAAAATCATCAATGACAAAAATATCAAAATCAAATATCAAAAAGATGATTTAACAAAGTATTGGTCTACAAATAAAGAAAATTATAAATCACAAAGCGGATTTAAAATTTCTTATACAAAAATAGACAATATTAAAGACAAAACTAAAAAAGAGATGAGAAAAGTTGCACTTAAAAAATACCTTTCATTAAAAAAAGGAAAAGAAACTTTTGCTGATTCAAAAACACTTTTTACATCTACAACATTTTTAAATGCTGAACACTTAAAGAAAGTGACAACTAGTAAAATAGGTACTGTTTTAAAACCAATATATAAAGATAATAACTACTACGTAATAAAACTAGATAAAAAAATATCACCAGAAGTATTAGCATATAAAGAAGTTAAAAAGCAAGTTAAAGCTGACTTTGATAGAACTAAAAAATCTGAACTTTTAAACCAAAAAGCGGATAAGATTGTAAATAATTTCTCAGGAAAAAATATTGGTTATATCAGTAGATCAAATATCCCTGAAATTAAAGGTTTAAATGATGCAGAAAAAGATGAGTTTATAAAACATCTATTTTCAGCTACTAAAACTATAAATAAAATAAATTTAGGTTCTAAAGTAGTTATCTACAAAATAACTAATAGTAAACTTGCTACTTATGATAAAACAAAAGATCAAACAGTTTCTCAAACAATAGGAAACTTAAAAGCAAGCTCTATATCAGCATCGTTATTAGCTAAATTGGCTACAAAATATGAGATTAAGTCTTTTATGGGAAATAATTAGTTTTGAACAATTCAATTTTAGCTATAGATATTGGCACAACAAATATTATTGCTATAGTTGCATCAAATGACTTTAGTAATAAAATAAATATTTTAGGTGTAGGTCAAAGTAAGAGCGAAGGTGTACAAAAAGGAAATATCTCAGATATTAACCTTGCTGGAAACTCTATAAATGAAGCTGTTTCAACTGCTATGAATAGTTCTGGTGCTCTACTAGATAAAGCTGTTGTTTCTTTATCTGGTGCAAATACTAAAACTTTACGTGGTAGTGGAGTTGTAAATATCCCAAGTGGACAAATAACACAAAATGATATTAAACAAGTTTTGAAAATGGCTTTATACAATGCTCAAATCATCGCTGATTATGAAGTTATTCATGTGTTGCCAATTTTCTTTAGAGTAGATGATGGTGCAACTATTTCAAATCCTTTAAATATGAATGGATCAAGAATAGAAGTATCTGTAAATATTATTACTGCTAAAAAGACATCTCTTATTAATGTACGAAATGCTTTAAAACAGGCAAATCTAGAAGTTGATAAATTTGTATTATCAGGATATGCAAATGCAATTGCTACATTGGAAGATGACCAAAAAAAGTTAGGTAGTGCTGTGATTAATCTTGGAGGAACAACAACTCAATTAGTTGTTCAAAAAGGCTCTACAATTCTTTACAATGATTTTTTACCTATAGGTAGTGAACATATTACAAATGATATATCTGTAACTTTTCATACCCCTTATAGTGCTGCAAATATGATAAAGAAACAATATGCTACACTTTTACCTTCAAGAGACATTGATAGTGATAATGAATTAAACATCAAAAAAGTAAAACTTCCTACTTTAGGAAATGAATCAGAATCAAAAGAGATATCTTTAGATCAAATTCAACCAATTTTACATGCAAGAATTGAAGAAACACTTTGTATCATACATGATAAGCTTATAGAAAGTGCTGCTATTGAAAGTATAGATGGAGGCATTGTTCTAACTGGTGGAATGACATATATTCCAGGGATTAAAGAACTTGCTTCAAAGATATTTAATAACATCCCTGTAAAAATTGCAAATCCAAGAAATATTCAAAACGGATATATTAATTTTAATACACCTTCTATGTCAACAATTGTTGGTCTTTTATTATACGAATTAGATAGTGAAAATAATTTTGAGCTAGATAGTAATAGTGAATTAAGAAAAGACAATTCAACACAAATACAATACCAACAAATACCACAACAACCAATACAACATAATCAAATGCCACAATCATCACTCAATGATATTCAAGAGATTAAAAGTTCAAAAAAACCAGAAAAGAAAACTACTGGTATTAGTGGTATTTTAGATAAATTATCAAGGTGGCTATAATGGATAGTAATCTATTTGATCATAATCATATAACAGTACAAAAACCTTCAAAAACATTATCACAAAATGCAGCAAAAATAGCTGTTATTGGTGTTGGTGGTGGTGGTTGTAATATGATAAATCACATGATTAGTGAAGGAACTCACAAAATTGATTTAATTGTTGCAAACACAGATTTACAAGTTTTAAATCTTTCAAAAGCACCAAAAAAAATACAACTAGGTATTGAATTAACTCGTGGTTTAGGTGCAGGAATGCGTCCTGATATCGGTAGAGATTCTGCACTAGAAAATTATCAAGAGATTAAAGATTCACTTGATGATTCAGATATTGTATTTATTGCTGCTGGATTAGGTGGTGGAACAGGAACTGGTGCTGCTGCTATTATTGCTAAAGCGGCCAAAGAAGTTGGTGCTTTAACTGTTGCTGTTGTTACAAAACCATTTAAATGGGAAGGTAAAAAAAGAACAGGTCTTGCAAATCTAGGTCTTGAAGAGATTAAAAAAGTGAGTGATTCTATTATTATTATTCCAAATGATAGACTACGTCATATTGTTGAAGAAAATATAGGGATGAAAGATGCCTTTAAAGTTGTAGATGATGTTTTATACCAAGCAGTTAATGGTATGAGTGAAGTTATTTTAAAACCAGGTAGCGATGATATCAATGTCGATTTTGCCGATGTAAAAACAATCATGCAACACAAAGGTATTGCACTAATGGGTATTGGAAAAGCAAAAGGTGATGATGCTGCAAATACTGCACTAGAATTGGCTATTAAATCACCTCTATTAGACGAGATATCACTAAGTAATGCAAAAGGTATAATGATACACTGGACAGTGAATCCAGATGTTTCTATGTTTGCTATAGGTGATGTTATGGAAAATATTCATGATACACTAATAGGAAATCCTGAAATTATTTTTGGTACTACAACTGATGAAAACTTAGCTATTGATGAGATTAAGATAACTATTGTTGCAACAGGTTTTGATACACCTGAAGAGATAATAGATGAACAAGAATTAAAAAATGCAAAAGCAAGTAATCATCTTAACATGAGACCAAGTGATAAAGAAGATCACTATGACACTCCTCCATTGATGAGAGGATATTCTATACGATTTAGTTTTTAATATTTATTAAAAACTAAATCCTTACTCAAAAACAACTATATCAAACTGACTTTTTTTCACTACTAATGCTTTACTATTTACCGAATTTTCTTCTGATTTTTTTTCATAATCATTGATAATAGAATTTAAGTCTTTAATTTTTTTTTGTAGTTTTAAAATCATATTCACACCAGCTAAATTTACACCATCTATTCGAGTAAAAACTAAAATACTTTTAATAGTGTCGATATTTTCTTGTGAATATTGTCTTATTTTTCCTGAAGTACGACTAGGAAGAACTAAACCTTCCCTTTCATACTGTCGTAAAGTTTGAGGATGAATATCTAAAATAGATGCAACTTCACTTATTTGATAAACTGGCTCGTGATATGATTTATCTAAAGACATGCTAGAGTTCAGATGGAAGTTTTGATTCTAACATCTCCACAAAATCTTCATCTAAATCATCAATTTTAGGTAATACTATATTAGCTTTTAAATACAGTGTTCCTTTTTGTTTTGTTTTTCTATTTAAAGCACCAAGCTCTTTTACTCTAAATTTTTGATTTTGTTTTGTATTTTGAGGTACTTTTAAAGTGATATCTTTTGTAAGAGTAGTAATAGTCACCTTACCACCAAATAAAGCAGTTTTTAAAGGGACATCAAATGATTTAACGAGATCATCATCTTCTCTTTCATACTCATCACTATAAGCAACATTTAAAGTGATGATTAAATCACCTCTTGGAAAACCTTGTGCTTGTTTTCCTTTATTTTTAGCTCTGATTTTTTGACCATCTTTAATCCCTTCTGGAATTTTTATATCAAATGATTCTCCATTTATAGATACGTTTTTAATTCCACCCAAAATTGATGTGTTGAAATCTATAGTTAAATTAGCACTTACATCTAAGTCCGGTTGTCCAAAACCACTATGACCTCCAAAACCTCCGCCAAAACCACCTTGACCACCAAAGCCACCTTGACCACCAAAGCCACCACCTTGTTGACCAAACATTTGTCTTAAGATATCATTTATGTCTGCACCAGACCCCTGCCCTTGGGCAAAGTCGTGGAAATTTTGACCACCAAACATATCATCACCATGCATATCATACTGCGATTTTTTTTGCTCATCACCTAGTACCTCATATGCAGCATTAATCTCTTTAAATTTTTCTTCTGCTTTTGGGTCTTTATTCATGTCAGGATGGTATTTTTTTGCTAGTGTTCTGTAAGCTTTTTTAATTTCTGATGCGGATGCATTTTCACTTACATTTAATGTTTCGTATAAACTTTTTGCCATATTATTGTGTATCCTAGTTTTATAATTTTCTTATATTTTAAGTAGGATTATAGCAAAAAGTTGAGTGTGAGTCAATCAAGGTTAAATTATTTGTAGATAAGAGTAAAACCTCTGTCAAACTTATCGTAGTCTTTATAAAACTCTAATTTTTTGTAAGTGTTTATGTTTTCATTTACATATAGAGTAAGTGGATTTTTTTGATCATATCCCATTTCACATAAAAGGTATTTTATATCCCTTTGATTTGTTTGAACAATTATATCTTTTAAAAGCTCATCACCAATATTTCCACCAAATAAAGCATTTGATGGTTCATGTTTTACATTTGATGGGAGTTTATAATCATCTGCTATATATGGTGGATTTGAGATAACCATATCAAAATCTATTTCAGGAACATTTGTAAAAAGGTCACTTTTAATAAATGTGATTTTATCTTCAACACCATGTTTAACAGCATTTGATTTTGCTAACTCTAAAGCTTTGTCATTTATATCTACAGCTATGATTTCTATATCTTTGATTAAAATAGCTAACATCACTGATACAATACCACTACCCACACCAATTTCTAGCACTTTTGATTTTGAAATCTTTTTTAAAATAGTTTCTGCATTTTCAACCAAAATTTCTGTTTCTGGACGAGGGATAAGAACACCATCTCTTACATTAAATACTTCACCATAAAAGCTAGCCCTTGAAGTAATATACTCCATAGGATAGTTAGTTGCTCTTTTTTTGACTAACTTTTCTAGTTCTTTTTCACAAGTACACTCTTTATCATAGTTTAAATGTAACCATATTGTGTTTTGTTGTACTAGGTGAAGAATAAGTATCTCCACCTCTTTTTGAGGAATATGTGTTACCTCTTTTAAGTATCTTGAATACTCTTTTATTATTTGTTTATATGTTTTCAATATTTCCCTTCTAGCAACGTCTCTACAACTAGCCTTTTATTAACTGTATTTTTGTATCTTCTATTTTTATTTTTATATCATTTGTCATCACTGTATTTTCTAAGTTTCCATTAAAAATCATCACAGCATCAAATACTTTATCATTTAACATATCTTTAAAAATATACCCTTTTTGAATCATAGCTTCCATCATATTTACAGATAAGATAAAACCTTTTGCTTCGATACCAAATTCTATTTTAATATTATTTAAATCATTTGTAATGATATTTTCATCTTCGTTTTCTTCAGTGATAATTGTATCCAATGATGGCTCTTCCGTAACCTCTACTTCAGTTTCTTCTATCTCAAATGATTCAACTTCTTCACATTCTTCAACTTTAGAAATGTCGCTTTCAACTTCTAAGATGTCACTTTCAATTTCAAAACTCTCTTCTTCAGCATCGTTAGATTCAATAGTTTCATCTTCGATAGAAATTTCTTCTAAAGATATATCTTCTTCATTTAAAATATTATCATCTTCACTTTCAAGATTTTCTTCTTCTATTGATGTTGTTATTTCTGTTTCTTCTTCAGTATCACTTTCAATATCAAGCTCAGATAAGTCAAAATCTATATTCTCTTCTTCAGCTAACTCGATTTCTGTTTCTTTAATAACTTCTTCATTTTCTTCTAAAGCAGATACATCTTCTAAGATACTTTCTTCTAAAACCTCTTCATCAATCATTTGATCTAACTCAGTAGATTCGAGTTCACTCTCTATATCATCAATATTCAGGTTATCTAAAATTTCATTTTCGTTCATAGTATTTTCCTTATATAGTTTTATTAAATATTATATACTATTGTTTTATAAAACTATATAATTAGATTACTAATTTTCTTTAAATTCTTCTCTTGCACAACTTTCTTCATCAACCTGAGATATACCTGCACCTGTATATCCAAGCTCTTTTAATCTTTCAACTAAAGGTGGATGAGAATAATGAAAAAAGATATATAAAGGATGAGATAAAGGAAATGATTTATTTTCATTTGCAAGTTTTAAAAGCGCATTTACTAAATCTTCTTTACTCGATAAATCACTTCCAAATTCATCTGCTGCATATTCATTATGTCTACTCATAGCACTAATTATAGGCATAAGAAAAAATGATAAAATAGGAGAAAACATCATAAAAATAAGAATAACTGCATATGGTTCATTACTTAGATTTAATTGTAAAAAGAACTCTTCAGGTATATTTCCAAAAATAGCAAAAAATGCAAACATTACAAGTCCCATGATTCCGATATTTTTTAAGATATCACCATTTTTAAAGTGCCCTAATTCATGTCCTAAAACTGCTAAAAGTTCATCATGTGATAATTTTTCAACTAAAGTATCAAATAAAACAACTCTTTTTGTACTACCTAAACCACCAAAATATGCATTTAATCTATTATCTCTTTTACTTGCATCTACACTAAATACACCTGAACTTTTAAAACCAACCTCTTCTAAAAGTTTATTGATCTTTTTTGCCAATACTTCATCTTTTAATGGACTAAATTTATCATACATTTTATCTCTAATCAAAGGATATAAAGCATTAATCAAAATAATTACAGCAAAAATAAAAATAAAACCATATATCCACCATGATGGAAATGTTTCTATAATCCAAGTAAGTCCAGCAATAACTGCCGAACCAAAAACTAAAAATAAAATACCACTTTTAATAGTATCTTTGATAAATAATGAGGCAGTCATATTTGAAAATTCATATTTTTTATCAAGTTTAAAAGTTTTGTATAAATCAAAAGGTAAACCAAAAAACCAATTAATTATAATAAAAGCATCTATAAAAACAACCGCTTTTTGCCATCCAAATAAAGTATTAGTAGCATTATCCAATGCAACTAATCCAAAACTTATCCAAGCAAAAAATAATATAAATTCGTAAAATATATTTACTAAAGAAAGTTTTTGAGACTCAACTCCATAATCACCAGCAACTTTAAATTTTGATGGTGTTAAGATTACAGCACTTTGTAATCTTGCTTTTTTCACATAATCTATTTGCATAAATACAGTATATACATTGATTAAAAAATATATACAATACCCTAAAATTGCAATTTCTAACATTTAATTTCCTCTTAATCATCATAAATCAATAATAATGTAATTTTTCGTATTATATAATAAGATTCAACATATGTATATAAAACTATTTAAGAATTTTCAAACTACATTTATATTAAAAGAAATTTGTTATAAGATTTATAGGTTAACTGATTTTATCTTTCATACTATCTCTAATCGCCAAAAACTCATCTATATTATTAAAGAATATATCTATTAAAATAGGATCAAAATGTTTTCCTCTTTCTTTCTTAAACATTTGAAATATTTTTTCATCATCCCAAGCTTTTTTATAAACACGTTCGCTACCAAGAGCATCAAAAACATCTGCCAAAGCTGTAATTCTTCCATATATATGAATATCATCACCCTTTAATCCACGAGGATAACCACTACCATCATATTTTTCTTGATGCTCGTGTGCAACAATTGCTGCGGCTTTTAAAATTATTTTATTTGAATTTTTCAGCATATCATAACCTAATTGTGCATGAGTCTTCATGATTTCAAACTCTTCAACAGTTAATTTTCCTGGCTTATTTAAAATATAATCAGGTATAGCAACTTTCCCGATATCGTGCATAGGGCTAGCTTGCTTTAAAATTTCTGCCTCTTTTTCTTCAATACCATAGTACAATGCCAATAATTTTGAATACTCAGCAACTCTTTTAACATGCAAACCTGTTTCTTTACTTCTTGCTTCTGCAATTGCTCCCATTTGAAAAACAACCTCTTTTTGAGTATCCAAAATTTCAATATTTAATTGTTCAATCTCTTCTTTAGCAATAATTACCATTTTTTCATGTGTGATATTTTGTGAGATTGCTGTATAGCATAAAAAATTTTCTTCTAAATCATACTCAGGAGTGATAATAGTATATAACCAATATTCATCCCCATTTTTATTTTTATCTTTTATTTCACCTTTCCATATTTTCCCTGATTTAATAGTTTTCCATAAATCTTTATACAAAATTTTCTTTGTATCTGAATGTTTTATTAAATTATGACTTTTATTTATCAATTCATTTTTTGTGTATCCTGATATTTTTTGAAATGCTTCACTCACATAAATTATTTTACCATCCTCATCTGTTTTTGATGCTATTACATTAGAATCAAAAGAATCAAGTAAGCTATTTAATTCAAAAGTTTTTTTCATTACCATATTATTCAATTTTCTATTCCATATAATAATGGATATCGTAATTACTAAAATCACGCCTATGATTTGCAAAAACAGTGTATAATCAAAGTCATTTTGTATTCTAACTTTAATCCATTTGTTTTTTATCTCTTCATGTGTAGATTCTTCTATATTTGTAATCACTTTATCTATTATAGATACTAAAGGATAATACTCTTTCTTTATTAAAAAAGTATGATAAATTCTATTTTCTGTTTTACCAATAATTCTAAGATTTGGGTAGTTATTCTTAATATTATAAATAGATACAGCAAAGTGTCCTATAAAAGCATATGCTTTATCTGATGAAACTAAAGAGAGTGCTTCATCTACAGTTTTAGTTTCAAGTATTTTTATTTTGGGATAATTTTTTTTAATATAATCATACGAAGAATATCCTCGAGGAATAGCAAAAGTTTTTCCATTTAGAGCTTCTAAATTATTATCAATAAAAATTGAATCATTTTTTGCAACAATAGTAAATGGAAAATCAGCATAACTATTTGATGCTATGCCAAGTTTATGATACATAATATTTTCATTTAAACTTGTGATGGGAAGAAACGAAACTTCTTTATTTTTAAATTTTAACACCATCTCTTCATTTGATTTGGAAGATATAAACTTAAATTTTATTCCCGTTTTTTCTTCAATTATCTGTATATAATCATTAATAAATCCAGTGTACTTTTGATTGCCCGTAATCGAAATGGGTGATTGTGACTTTTGTGTAAAATTTATAACATGATGTTTATTAATAAATTCTAACTCGTCATTCGAAAATTTTAAATTATTATTCTTCTTTAGCCACCTTGAAATAATTTGATTTTTTCTTTGTTCACTAATAGAATCTAATGATTTTGTTAATATTGAATTTAATAATTTGTCATCAGCTTTAGAAAACATATACAAAGGTTTTGGTTTAATTGTATTTTGTAAAATAGGTTTAATACTTGTTATTAAAGCCTTATTTAAATGAGTTTCCATAATTAAATCTTGTTCGATAGTGGCATCTACTTCTTTATTTAATAGTTTAAAAATCACATCATTAATAGTTTCAGCTTCAACAAGTTTTACAGAAGGCAAAAGTTCTTTTATTAAAGGGATTCTTGCATCACCTTTTAAAATAGATAAACGTTTATTTTGAAGATCCTGAAATGATTTAATTGGACTATCATTTCTTACATAAATCGTTGCAGTAATATTAAAATAACTATTTGTAAATAAGCCAAATTTTTTACGTTCTTCATTTTTTAATGCCAAAGGAACAAGGTCTATCTCTTTTGCTTTTAGCTTATTTAAAATATTATTCCAGCTACCTTTTACAACTACAAAATCTAAACCTGAAAATTGTCTAATTTCATCTAAATAATCACGGACTAAACCACCTACTGTATTATCATCATTTACATAATAAAGTGGTGCCCAATTCCCTATTCCAATTTTCACCTTTTTTACACTATGAATATAATCAAGCTCATCTTCTGTAAAAATTGTATTTTTTTTCAAGTTTGAAAAATATCTTGAATCAGGATCTAAAATCCATTTTTTTTCTAAAGAAACCAACTCCTGATGAGTTATTTTATCTACACCACTTTTTACAATTTCTGATAGTTTTGGATTACCTTTTGCAATTGCAACGTTAAACCAATTGTAAAGTTCAAAATTAGGCAAGGTAGATATTTTAGTAAAATTTGAATATTTGATAAAATTAAACCAAACCATCAATGAATCACCAACAAATGCATTCGTCGGATTGTTTATAACATCCTCAATCAAGCTTTTAAAATCATCAAATCTTTTAAGTTTTATATGAGAATAATTGGCGGTTAAATATTGATCATAATAACAGTCTTTAATAACACTAATTGATTTTAATTCATTTATATTTGTTACTTTTGATTTTCCCAGGTCGTTAATAAAGATTTGACCTTTTGTATTATAGATATGTCCTAAATATTCAACATATTTTTCTCTACCTTTAGAATTAAACATTCCAGAATGAATATCTATTTTTTTCTTTTTGATATTTAATAAAGACTCAGACCATGTTGAAGCAACAAACTCAATCTCTATATGAGATTTATCTGACCACAGTTTCCAATAGTCTACAAAAATTCCAGCTGGTTTTCCTGACTCATCTATGTAGGAATAAGGCACCATATCATTTATAATACCTATTTTTAAAGCTTTTTGACTTGATAATAATGATGTTGTTAAAAGTAAATAAACAACTATAATTTTTATAATATTATTCATACACTATATCCTTTATATATTGTATGCCATATTATCTTAAAAGACAAACAAATTAGTGGCTCTGTAAAAGAATTTTATCAGGTGTAACTAAATAATCATATCCATTATAAATTGTATATGATCCATATAAAATTACTGAGATTGCAGCTAATTTCATCATAATATTTCTTATACCAGATTGTTTAAATAAACCCACAAAAAAACCAAGTGAAAATAGTGCAGGAACCGTACTTATACCAAAAATGGCCATAACTATAGCGCCAGATAAAGGATCTGCTGTACTAGCAGCTGTAATAGCAAAAAAGTATACAAAACCACAAGGCAAAAGACCATTTAACATTCCAAGTAAAAAGAAGCTTGTAAATGTTTGACTACTTATTAAAGCTCTGAAATTTTTTTGGTACCATGTTGATTTAGAAAAAGAGTGCTCTATCATTGCTAGAAATTTCACCTTTCCTAAAAGAGATAATCCAGTAAGTAACATTGCAAATCCAGCAATTAGCCATAACATACCATTAGCAGTATTAGAAAATGTCGCAACACTTCCTAAATAACCGAAAATAGCACCAAGTATAGAATAAGTTAAAATTCTTCCTAAAGAATATAAAAGATGAGAAAGTGATTGTTGAGTTTTACTCCATCCTTGTTGTACTTTTGTACTTGAATAAGCAATGACTATACCACCGCACATCCCTACACAATGTCCAAAAGAACCTAAAAAAGCAATTGTTGCAATAGAGATAAAATCAATAGCTTCCATTATTTATATTCCTTTAGTATGTAAAATTTTTATTTGCAAGGTTTTCTATGAAAACTGTTGCATAAGAACTTTTTGGAAGTGTAAACTCCAATACCATACTTTTTGTTTCTTGATTATATTTATTTTTTATATCCAAAGGTTTTATCCAAGCATCTCTTCTATATCCTTTTTCTTGGATAAATATATCATCAAATTTTTCTTCTATTTTTCTTGATTCATTTTTGGCTCGTAATATATCACATCCGGGAAGAAGACCTGTAACAACTGTTCTATCATTTAATTTAAAAACATCACCTTCTAATGATATAAGTTTTTTACTATTTTCATCTTTTGATAACTCGATTCTATTTGCTAACCAAGCATTAAAAAAATAACTTTGATAAGCTAATTTCATAAACTTTTCTAGTTTTTTATCTTTAAGAACCTCTTCACCTTCAGATATTCTTTTTGATTTTTCAAAATTTGATTCTTTTCCAAAACGTTGGTATCCAAAATAGTTAGGTAAGCCATGTTTTTGTATTTGCGATAACGTTTGATATATTTGAGGTAATATCTCTGAAGCAACATCTCTTAACGTAATTTTAAATCGGTTTCCAGTCAGGTCTCCAATTTTAAGTTTTTTATCATGTTTAAATGTACCTATAACTTTGATATTTTTACTATTTAAAAGTTTATAGTCTTTACTTCGATTTACTGGAATACTTATATACTGAGTAGTTGTAGCGTTTTTATCTTTTAATCCAGCATAGCCAATAAGATGTTCTTCGATACCTAAAACATCAGAAATTATAGATAATAATTCCCATGTAGAAGTAGACTGTTTTTTGATTTTTAATATTAAAAAATTTCCTTTACCTTTAAACTCTTTATCCATAATCTCATCAACGATAAAATCATCTTTTGTTTGTTTAAATGTAAAATTCAGTGGTTCGTGTGTTTGTAAAAATATTCTTTGTGTTTGCATAAACGAAGTATACAGTTAAATTGCTTTAACTGTATATAGAGGTAAAAGTTATATTATTTTGTAGGGATAGGATAGTTTTCTACAACAAAATCTATATCTTTATCCCCTCTTCCACTAAGATTGATTAAGATTGATTTATCTGGATTCTCTTTAGCATATTTCATAGCAAATGCAACAGCATGAGCTGATTCTAAAGCAGGGATAATTCCTTCATGCTGAGAAAGTTTATAAAAAGCATCAATAGCTTCTTCATCATTACAGTGTCCAACTTTTGTTCTTCCTATACTGCTTAAATATGCATGTTCTGGTCCAATAGATGGATAATCAATCCCACTAGCTATTGAGTGAACAGGAGCTGGTTCACCATTTTCATCAGTTAACATGATAGAATTAAAACCGTGCATAACACCCTCTTTTCCATATGTTAAAGATGCACTATGATCTCCTATTTCAGCACTTTTTCCCATAGGTTCTACCCCATACAAATCAACTGCATCATCAAAAAATCCACTAAAAATACCCATAGCATTAGATCCACCACCTACACATGCAGCAACTACATCAGGTAAATTTCCAGTCATCTCATGAAACTGTTCTTTTGCTTCAATACCAACAATTGATTGAAAATCTCTTACCATCATAGGAAATGGATGGGGACCCACAACTGAACCAATAGCAAACATCTGAGTATCTGTATCTTTTATGTACGCTTCAAAAGCACTATCAACTGCTTCTTTTAATGTTTTTAGTCCATGAGTAGCAGGAACTACTTTAGCTCCAAGTATTTGCATACGCACTACATTTGGGTACTCTTTTTTAATATCAACTTCACCCATATGTATCTCACACTCTAAACCAAAATATGCAGCAGCAGTTGCAAGTGCCACACCATGTTGTCCAGCACCAGTTTCAGCAATAAGTTTTTTCTTACCTAAATATTTAGCCAGTAACCCTTCTGCCATACAATGATTGAGTTTATGAGCACCAGTATGGTTTAAATCTTCTCTTTTTAAATAAATTTGTCCACCACAACAATAATCACTTAAATTTTTAGCATGATACACTGGAGTTGGTCTTCCTTGGTAGTGTTTTCGTATATCTCTTAGTTCTTTAATATAATGATGAGATTTTGACAACTTCATATAAGCATCTTTAATCTCTTTAAATGGTTTTTCTAACTCAGGGGGTATAAATGCCCCTCCAAATTTCCCAAAATATCCATTTTCATCAGGCATTGTATCTAAGTATGGTCTTTTATTCATCGTGTGAATTCCTTAATAATAAATCAAAAATTTTTATTGTGTATTGTATCAAAAATATATTTATGTGTTCTTTTGAGTATTAAATCTGTTCTGGTTTTCCTAAATGAAATCCTTGCGAATAATCAACACCCATAGTTTTAACTATTTCTAATACTTCCTCTTTATACACAAACTCTGCTATTGTTTCTATATTTAAACGTTGCGCAAAATCAACAATAAGTTCAGTAACAACTTTAGCATTTTTGTCATGATCAATATTTTTGATAATTGATCCATCAATTTTAATAAAATCAACATTAAGTCTCATCAAATAATCAAAATTAGAGTATCCTGTACCAAAGTCATCAATGGCAAACGTACAGCCCAAAAATTTCATATTCTCTATAAAATTACTTACCTCTTCAAAGTTTTCAATTCCTTCATCTTCTACTATTTCAATCACCATTCGGTGTCCTAAACCATCATATTTGTTAATTTGACTTATTAAAAAGTCAACAATTTCTTGATTTAATATATCTTCAAGCGTAAAGTTAATAGAAAAATGTTCATCTTTATCTTTAAAATACTCTATTGCTTTTGTGATTACTATTTTTGTTAAAGATGGATACAACCTAGATCTTTTTGCTGTATTTAAAAACTGAGCAGGTGAAATAACAGAACCATCAGTATCAATCATCCTAATTAAACACTCAAATTTTTGTATATTTTGTGTCTTATTACAAACAATTGGCTGGGCAAAAACAACTATTCTATCGTCATTTATTGCTTGTTTTATTTTGTTTGTCCATTTTATGTTATTAACTAACTGATCTTTTATATCTAAATTATCATCAAAAAATATCAGCTCTACATCACTTAGTTTTGCATGGTTTATTGCCATTTCTGCGTTGATAAAATAGTTTTTCTGCATAGAAGCACCGCAGACAGCCCTAACTGTAAAACAATTTCCTTCTATTTCAAAATTAAATGTTTTTATCATCTCTAAAGTTGATAAAATAAGTTTTTTAAACTCTTCTTTTTCTATATTTTCATTTACTAACATTGCAAACTCATCGCCTGGTAATTTATACAAAGTCACTTCATTACCTGAAAGATGTTTTGATAAAATAGTAGATAGTTCTACTAAAAGTCTATCTCCCGTATCAAAACCATAGTATTCGTTTATCTCTTTAAATTTTTCTATATTAATAATAGCCAATTTTAAATTGGTATCTTCTATTAAATCTTCCATAAGTTTTTGTCTGTTTGGAAGTTGTGTCATGTGATCTGTTGTTTGAAATTTAATTTTTTTCTCTTGCAATATTAAATCTGTTACATCATGGCGAATTGCCATAAATTCTTTTATTTCACCCCTATAATCTAAAATAGGAACAATAATCGATTTTACATAATATGTTTTATTTGTTTTTGATCGATTCTTAATTACACCTTTCCAAACTTTTTTATCTAATATAGTTCTCCAAAGATTTTCAAAAAGTGTATTAGGATTTTGAGGATGTCTCACAATATTATGAGAACCTCCGAGAACTTCTTCTCTAGAGTAACCAGAGATTCTGCAAAATTCATCATTTACATAGGTTATAATTCCATCTTTATTTGTTTTTGTTACAATAGCACTTTCATCAACTGCCCTTTTATACTCATTCAATAAAGCTAAATTGATTAATATCTCTTTATCTTTTTTACTAATATCCTCTTCGAGTTTATCTCTTTGAAGTTTTTGAGAGGTTATATCAGTGATAAAACCTTCAATATTTAAAGTATTACCCTCTTTGTCACAAATTGCAAGACCTTGTTCCCATACCCATTTTTCAATACCTTCTTTAGTTGTAATTCGGTATTCATAACTAAATGGTTTTAATTCATTAATTGCTTTTGTAACTTCACTATATGTGCGATCCACATCATCTTTATGTATCAAAGAAGCATATGTAACAACTTTGTTATCTAGCAAATCTTCCATTTTATAACCTGTAAGATTTTTACAACCATTACTAATAAACTCCATAGTCCAATCACAGTCATATTTACATCTGTAAAGCATCCCTGGTAGCTTGTTTAATAATACTTCAATTTCATCATTTTGTAACTTTTTTTTCATACTTTAAACCTAATTAAATTATTTATTAAAATTATTATATCATAAAAGGGTAAGAAATAGTAATTTAATTAAAAATAATTATTATTTCATAAGTCTTAGAATTTCATAAGTTTTACTCACATCATAAGTAGCACTATGATAAGCACTAGGATCAAAGTCTATACCATAATGAATCTCACAAAATAAAAATTCTGTGACTTTTTATGTGACATTCTTTTGTTATAATTTTAATTATAGAAACTGTGAAAAATAAACTATTATATTACACAAATAGGATTAACTTCTGATATTACATTTATTAATAATTATAATAATTAATTTCAGATACAATAACAATAAAATTAGAGTAAAGGTAAGGTAACTATGAACTTTTCACAGAGTAGAATAAAACACTTGATAATACATGAAATAGGAAATAAAATAAGAGATGAAAAACTTTTTTTATCTTCTAAAATACAAAGAATAGAAGAAAACTTTGAAAATGTATTATTAAACTATTTTTTAAAATCATTTATTACAAATGAAGAGATGCATAATTTTTATCATAACTCAAATTTAGACTTAAATGAAATATACTCATACTCTAAAACAAACTTTGAGGAAAAGAATGAATTGTCATTTATAGAAAATTCACAAAATATTGCTAAACATTTATATGAATTTACATTGCATCCTAAAATTATAAGAGGTGAACTTATTATTGTAGAAATTGAAGATGTCATATATGATGATAAATCAATCAATTTGCTAGGAATATTTAAATCTGAAAATAAAGATTCTTTTTTAAAGGTTATTAGAGATAGTGATAATATTAAATTACAAGATGATAAAGGTATAAACATATCCAAAATTGAAAAAGGGTGTTTAATTTTAAATCATGCTCAAGAAGATGGGTTTGGAGTATTGAATATAGATAACAATAACCAATCTACAGAATATTGGACAAATAAATTTTTGAATATAAGACCAGTGAAAAATTCAAGCCATAAAACAAAAGAGATAATAAAAATCTGTAAAGTATTTTCAGATGAAATTTTATCTTCAAAATATGACAATGAAGTTGAATTTTCTTTTAATAATGATTACATTAATTATTTTGAAGATAATGACACTTATGATGCGGATAGTTTTGCTAGCACAATATTTAAAGATGATCAAATTAAAAACGAGTTTTTTACTTTTCATGAATCAAATAAAGAAAGTTTTGATATTGACTTAAAAGATTCATTTGAAGTTTCACATACTGACGTAAAAAAAGAAAAAAAGAAAATAAAAAATATAATTAAGTTAGATACAAATTTAGAATTAAAAGTATTATTAAACAAAGATGATGGAACTAAAAATATTGAAAAAGGTTTTGACGACGAGAAAGGAATGTCTTATTATAAGATATATTTTAATGAGGAAATAAAGTAGGAATACACATGACAAAAAGAAGTGGTGGAGAAGATAAAAAAAATAGTGGAGAATTAGGTGAAACTTATGTTTCAGATTTTTTAAATAAAATTGGTTGGAAATCCCATTTATCAGGATTTTCTATTGATTGTAAAAATGAAGAAAAACACAATAAATCAATAACTAAAGGTACTCATGGTGTTGATAAATTTTTTGCTGATGAATCATATTTAGATAGTGGAAGATTAATTCACTCTGTCATTTCTTCAAAACATGAAACAAATGTTTATAAACCTAGCAATTTTAAAAATTTCTTTGTTGATTTATCTGATACTGTAGAATGTTACGAAGGATCTGTAGATTATGAAAAAAATCGAGAAGGATATCAAACTTATAAACCAGATCAAGTTATTGGTATATTATTTTGGATAAGTACTGGAAGTGACAGAAACTATTCTCTAATATCACAATTAAATTACAGATTACCTTCTACGCTAAATTATGATAGAATCCAAATTATGGATAATAATAGGATGGAATTTATTATAAAAAGTATTGATACTGTAGATAAAAAATTCCCTAAATACACTAGAGAATTTTACTATATTGATACTCCAAATAATATCTCTAAAGATAGAATATATTCAGGGAAAAGACTACCTATAGAAATGCTAAACAGTGATGTAATAATTTTTAAAGTTCAGAAAGACAAAGAAATTATTTTAGTTTTAATAACAAAAGACGAATTTCATCCAGATGAATTTAAAAGACTTTTATCATTAGCTCATTTTACTTCTAATAATTTAACAAATAATGTTGTACTTCTTTTTCCATCGTTTGAACATGAAGTGCACAATAATATTATTGAAGTTAATCGTATCAAAAATCTATTTAATGATAAAGACTTTATTGAAACAACAAGTGTGCAGGGTTATGATATTGGATTTAAAGATGTATTAAAAAAAATAGACATAACAGATGAAGTATCAACAGAAGTAATAATTGAACCAAAAAAAGATAATGGTAAAATTTTACCATATGGAGAATACTTAAGAAGTTTTATAAATAATTCGTCTATAACAGATACTGAGTTGAATACTTTTTTAAAAAGAAAAGGTATATATTATTGTAATCCTACAAAAGAAAATATGATTCCTTTAATATCATCACTAGTTATCTCCCCAAAAGAATTTGATATTTTACAAGACCATCATCAACTAAAAGAAAATACAGATAAATATCGTTCATCAAGATTAGATACTGTATCACAAATTAAAGGTAAAGACTTAGAAAATGTTTTAAAATCTATAGATTTAAATAAAGTTGCAAAAAGTGATTTCTCAATGTATCAGTTTACTAATCCACTAGTAAATTTTAAATTAGACGATGCAAATAAGCAATTAGTATTTGAATACGAAATAGAAAGTTATTATAGAAATAGAACTTGGGATGAACAGATTAGCAATTTTAAGGGTAAAGTAGCTTTTGATTATAGTAAAAATTCTTTAGAAATAATTTCTAATAATATTTACACATCGAAAGAAACATATGAAATTAATAGACAAATAATTAATTTTGCAAAAAAAGAATTAAAGAAAGCTAATTTAATTAAAAATACAACTGAAAAACGAATAATGATGAATAATCTTTCTAATAGTCAAATATTAAAATTTTTACTGTCATTTACTAGTAATGATTTATTTACACAGATTGAATTTAGTAATATTATAAGTATAGATATGGAACTATCCGAGGAAATACCAGAGGAGAGTGATATAAAATGGATGGAAAATCATGTCAAAAAACTAAAACTCGATGGTGCAAAAATTGAAGAGTTAGCAATAATTAACGAAAATGAAAATCATGAATATTTAAAATGTTGGGGAATAACGGTAGAATATGAAGTTAATAACTTTAAAGCACAAGGTAGTGTTATAGTAAAACTAGAATTTAGTAAAATAAAAAATAATAATGAATTTATGGTTTTAATTGACAAGTGTAAATTAAAAAATAAGAAATTTTCAGAAAGAGTACTTAGAACAATAGTTCAAAAAGAACTAGATTCTATAAAACATGATAAATATAAGGAAATAAAAAAAGACAAATAATGTATCATAAATAGTTAAATTCTAGGATTAATTAGAACAAATAATATAATGAGACAAGAACTATCTTCTATAAAAGAAGATAGTTCTTTACAAATTCATCTTTCTTAATACCTCAAATGTTTTACTCACATCATAAGTAGCACTATGATAAGCACTAGGATCAAAATCTATCCCATAATGAACGCATGTTTCATCAAGTTTTGGATTTTTTATACGTCCATTCTTATTTAATGCTTTTACAATTTGTTTGTTTTCTTTCATCGTACAAAAATGATTTTTAAAACTTACTAATCTATCTATATGACGAAGCTCAAAACTTATATTATGAGCTACTAAAGTTTCTGTACCTTCACAAAATTTTACAAAATCCTCATCTTCTTGAAAATAAGAGGAATACTTAACATCAGTCTTATTTCTATGCTCTAGGATTAATTCAGGAGATAGTTTATGTACTTCGTATGAAAATCGGTTTACTGGATGTCTAGAAAGATAGTACCTATGAAATTTATCTTTTACTATATATTCACCATCTATTAGCTCAACTCTTACAGCTGCAGCTTCTATTACATCATACTGATTTGAACTGTTTGTTTCAAAATCTAGTATTATCATATCAATCATCTATTTTACTCCACTTTTTTTTGCCATCATTGGTTTTTCTTTTAACAATGCAGAGAGTTTTAACTGTTGTGATTTATTTATCACTTCACTTTTGAGTAACTCCCCTAAAATAGCCCCAGCTGTTCTTTCTAGTTTTGAAGCTATTTGATTTAAAGGTATATCTTTATTGAACATACTTTTTGCTTTGATTTTATCTTCAAGACTCCACTTAAGACCAGTGTTTTTTGCTTTTCCGTCTTCTTGATTTCGTTGTTGTCGTAACATCTGTTTATCTTCAACTTGCATTTTTGATACTTTTGCTTTTTTACCTGACTTGATATTTTCAAGATCTTCTTTAGCTTCTTTGATACGACCATTTACAAGTTTTTCAATATTTTTTGCCATAAGATAATGAAAGTTTTCACTATCTTTTACTACAACTTTTTTTGCTCTTGTTATTGCTACATAAAAAAGATTAAACTCATCTATTATTTCTTGGTTTGGTAGATGATTTTGTTCCTCATTAAACATTTTTAAATCATCACAACCAAAATCCACAATCAAATCTGCAAAATCAGTAAAATCATCAGCGATAGTTACCCTATCCCACTCTAAACCTTTTGCCGTATGTGCGGTAGTTAAAAAAAGTATTTCGTGTTTTCGTTGTTCAAAACCATTTGATGTTCTATTTTTCCAAGCTGTATAAAACTTATCTGATATATCTTTAAATTCAAAAATTTTTTCTTTATATTCTTTTGCCATTTTAAGTGCAGATTTCAGTTCATAATCATCTACTTCATTTGCATAGTCAAGTATCTCATCTTCATTTACAAAATCTTTTAAAAATCGATTTCTTTTTACTTCTGTTTTTTGATGTGTTAAAATATAATGTACTTCAATAGTTAGATTAAAAATTTCATTTGGGTCACGTACTGTTACAAATGGTTTTCTATTTTGTATACGTTCTGAAATGATAGAGATAAGTTGTGCATTTGTTCGTGAAATATATCCATTTGATTCACAGATATCATCTTTTTTTTCTTTTAGTGTATCTATAGAAACTGATTCATTTTTGAAGTTTTTAAGTAAAATATTTGCATAGCTAGCAATCGATGCATTAAACCGAAAACTACAAGAAAGATAGAGTTTTTTATCTGATTTTATTTTATTGAGTGCATTTTTACTTCCACGAAATGAATATATCTGTTGATGTTCATCTCCCACATAAATTTTCACTTTTGAACTCAATGACTCAAAAATACCCAGTGTTACTTCATTTGTATCTTGTGCTTCATCAAGCATAATAATATCGTAATTAAATTGTTGTATTTGCCCAGTAGAGATAAGTAAATAATAGTATTTTAAATAAAATGCATGTGTAGGTTTCATCTTCGAAATTAACATCTTATCGAACATATTTTTAGCAGTTTTGTGCTCTATATCTTTTGGTTCTATTTCACTTAGTGTAGAGTTGCAGAAATTTTCAAATATTTTTAATGCACCTACTGCTTGATTGTAAGTTATTTCAAACTCTTTTGAGATATCTATAGCTCTATAATTGGTGATTTTGCTTAAATCTATAGTAGTATTTTTTTTGATTGCACCATAAGCTAAACCATGCGTTGTTTTAACAAAAGTATTGTTTGGGAAAATAGAGCTTGCTTCATTTTTGATAGCACTATTAAAAGCTAAATACAATATCTTTTTTTCACTATATTTTTGTGCTATAAGTTTTAATGTAGTAGTTTTTCCTGTTCCTGCAAAAGCATTTATTTTTATGCTTTTATATTTTTGAACAGACTCTAATATTTCTGTTTGTTGTTTTGTTAAATTCATAACGTATTTTAGCCAAGTTTTTTAAGATAATGTAAAAAGATGACAATTTGTCATTTATTTTTTTAAAAATTAGTTCTAGTTAAGGTATTGTAATGTTTTTTTCTTCTAAATATTTTATTACACCTTTATGTTGAGGAGCAGTAAGTCCTTCGAATAAAGATTTTTTAGTTAAATTTTTATAAACCTTATTAGATTTTTTAAACTCTTCAAAATTTTCCATAATTATTTTTACAAAGTTATATACTAATTCATCACTTACTTTTGAACTCGATATAATTATAGATGTAGAAGCAATAGTTTCTATTGATTTATCTATCCCATCATATAAATTTGCATGAATAAATGACTTGGTAAAATAAGTTCTTTTTTTTAGTAAATTATCAACCTTTTTTCCTTTGATTGGGATGATTGATATATCTGATGATTTAATCGCGTCAATTATATTTTGTGTAGGGTGTCCAACCATAAAAAAATAACCATCTATTATATCATCCTTTAAAGCATCAACAGTATCCATAGCATCTAAAGAGCTTGCTTGTGCTAAATCTGTTTTTTTAATTTTATACTCTTTTAAAATCTCCAAAGTAGTAAGTTCACTACCTGACTTTAAACTTCCTATATTTATTTTTTTACCTTTGATATCTTCTACTTTATTTATGTTTGATTTCTTTTTTACTATAAAAGCAAAAAGTTCTGGATAGATAGCAATAACAGAACGAAGTTCATCACTATTTGTATTTTTAAAATCTTTTGTTTTATGTAATGCATGATAAATTGTATCTGATTGAGAGATGGCAAAATTGAATTTTTGGTTTAATACTGCTTTGATATTATATATTGCTCCATTTGTTGACTCTATAGAACATCGTATATTTTTTTGTTTTTGATTGATAAATTTACACATTGATAAACCTACTGGGTAATACGTACCATTTTCTTCACCTGTCCCTAAAGTGATAAAATCACTTGAAAACAAAGATGTAGTGCTTAAGATAAGAAGTATTTTTGTTATAGATTTATGCATATTTAAATTTCTTTTATTCTTTTATATATTATATACAAACTTACTAAATAAAAAGGACGTATCCTTTTTATTTATTGAAGTCCAGCATCTCGCTCTTTTGCTTTTTGAAAAAAGTAGATTGCTGCAAATAGAGTTAATCCTATCAAATACGAAATATAATGATGAGATAATCCCATATAATCTTGCATAATTTTTGGCAAGAACATAAATGGCATGATAGATAAGAAATAAAATCTTTCTAACACATTTGTTTTTACAATAAAGTAACCTTGTGTAAAACAAGCAAATGCAAGCATACCAATAAACGCTGTTGTAAATATGATCAAAATTTCTACAGGATTTGTTATCCAAATCCATCCTTTAGGATCTGCTGGATTTAAAGCATCCACTCCAGAAATCAATAATAACTCTGGATTGAAAAAGAACATAAACGGTAAAATAGCTGTTCTTATATCATATTTAAATCCTTGAATACCTGTTTTAATTGGATCAGCTTTAGCTATACCAGCAGCTGCATAAGCAGCAAGCCCAACAGGTGGGGTATCATCAGCTAAAATACCAAAGTAGAATACAAAAAGATGCGCTGCTATTGCAGGAATCAAGTATCCATTATCTTGTGCAAGTATTAAAATAACTGGTGCAGTTAATGACGCCATTACAATATAGTTTGCAGTTGTAGGTAAACCCATTCCTAATACTAATGAAACCACAGCTGCTAATATTAAGATAAGATAAATATTTCCACCTGATAATGTCTCAATAACTTCTACTAACACTTGTCCAAAACCAGTTAATGTAATAGTACCAACAACAATACCAGCAATAGCAGTTGCGATTGCAATAGGTACCATATTTTTAGCACCACTAATCATACCAGCTAAAATATCAACAAATCCACTTAACCAAATCTCTTTAGTAATTTTCTCTTTTGCCAAAAATGCTCTAAAAGGATGTTGAACAACCATAAGCATCATAAGTAACATTATTGCATTAAAAGCAGCACTTGCAGCACTTTCTCTTAAAACCATCAGTGTATACATCAAAAAGAATATTGGCACTAAATAATGTATACCAGTGATAAAAGTTTGCCACTTAGGTGGTAAATCCTCTTTATTCATACCTTTTAAACCAAGTTTTAAAGCTTCTAAATGAACAATATAAAATAATGCAAAATAAGAAACAAAAGCAGGTATAAAAGCTGCAACAATAACATCGGTATATGCCATACCTAAAAACTCTGCAATAATAAAAGCAGCGGCACCCATAACTGGTGGCATAAGCTGTCCATTTGTTGAAGAAGCAACTTCAACTGCTCCAGCTTGTTCTGGCCTGAATCCTGCTTTTTTCATCAATGGAATTGTAAATGTTCCAGTAGTAACTGTATTTGCTATAGATGAACCAGAGATAATACCAGTAAATCCAGAAGCAACAACAGAAGCTTTAGCGGGTCCCCCTCTATGTCTACCAAGCATTGCAAAAGCTAAATCAATAAAATATTTTCCAGCTCCAGCTTTGTCTAATAATGAACCAAAAAGTACGAATAAAAATACAAATCCTGCAGATACGCCAAGTGGCACACCAAAAATACCTTCAGTAGTTAAATACATATGTCCTGCTAGTTTATTTAAACTAGCTCCCTTATGTATAATAAGATCCGGCATATAAGGACCTAGCATAGCGTAAGCTATAAATATAATTGCAATAACACTTAATGCAAAACCAAGTACACGACGACCTGCTTCTAGTAATATTACAATTGCAAATAAAGCAACAAAAATATCTGTTGCTGTGTAATCTCCTGGTCGTAAAGATAATTCTTCATAAAAAAATGCAATGTATCCAGCTGAAACAACACCTAAAGTAGCGAATGTGTATCCGAACCATCTAATCTTTTTTAAAAAGTAACTTGTTTTAAACATTGGATAAATTAAAAATGCTAATAATATACCAAATGATAAATGTATCGATCGTGTAATTGTTGAGTTGATTGGTTCAACTACAATATAAAGTTGAAATAGTGACCAAGCAAGTGCTATAACAGATATTAACCAAAATTCGTAGTGTTCGCTTCCAAACACTCTTTGACCTTCCAGCTCATTTACTATAGCTTCACTCTCATGAGCTTGTTCTTCCTCTAGTTCACTAAGTTTATGAGGTTTTTCTTCATAAAGTGACATATGAAATCCTTTCTAGTTTTGTAGTTTACATATATCATCTAAATAAATTTAAATGATATATGCAAAATATATTTTCAAGAGAGTTCTCCCTTGAAAATAAAATTTTTAGATTATAATAATCCAGCTTCTTTAAAATATTTTTTTGCACCATCATGTAATGGAGCAGATAAACCATCTAATAATGATTCTTTTGTAATATTATTATATGCAGGATGTAGTTTTTTGAACGAATCAAAGTTTTCTAAAATTGCTTTTACAACAGTATAAACAGCTTTATCACTAACATCTGTACTTGTAACTAAAACAGCTTTTACACCAAATGTATTTACATTTGTATCTACACCTTTGTATAAACCTTTAACAATTTGAGCTTTAGCAAAGTATGGGTATTGTGCGATTAAACTATCAACAGCTTTTCCTTCTAAAGGTACAATTCTTGTATCAACAGAGTTAGTTGCATCTTTAATGTTTGCATTTGGGTGACCAATCATATAAAAATAACCATCGATTTTGTTATCTCTTAATGCATCTGGCATCTCAGCAGCTTTTAGTGCACCTGCAAATTTTAAGTCCGATTTTTGAATGTTGTTTGCTGCAAAAAGTGTCATTGCAGTTGCTTCATTACCACTTCCTGGGTTTCCTAGATTGATTCTTTTGTTTTTAACATCCATAATAGAGTTAATATTTGCATCTTTTCTAGTAACAAGTGCTAATAATTCTGGATAAATAGCAAGTACAGATTTTAACTTAGGTACTTTTTTACCTTCAAATTTACCAGTTCCTTGAGCTGCTTGATATACTGTATCACTTTGTGCAATACCGAAATCCAACTCACCATTTTTAATAGTGTTGATGTTATATACTGAACCACCTGTTGACTCAACAGAACATCTGATTTTTGTAACTTTTTTCATTTTGTTTACTTGTCTACAAATTGCTCCACCTGTTGGATAATACGTACCCGTAACCCCACCTGTACCAATTGTAATAAACTCTGCACCAAATACTGGAATAGATAACATACCTACTAATGTAGCTGTAACAATCTTTTTCATCTTTTTCTCCTTAGTTTAATTTTATTAAACCTAATGATAATATAGAAAAATGACCTAATCATGAACTTTTAGACAAAAAAGTTCATAATTAAGTCATAGATAAATGTTATAAATTGTATTATAAAGAAAAGGATTTTAGTGAAACTTATTATTACTGTACTATTTATTTTTTGTTTTAATACTCAGCTATTATCAAATAGTACTCAAAAAAATGTACTTATATTAAATTCATACCATAAAGGTTTTGAGTTTAGTGATACGATTATTAAAAATATTGAAGAGTTATTTTATAGTAACCAAAACATAAACTTAAGTGTATTGTATATGAATTCAAAACATATATACACAAGAGAATATAGAAAAAAACTTCACGACTTATACTCACTACAACTTAAAAATAAAACATATGATTTAATTATTCCTATAGATAGATTTGCGTATAAATTTGTGGTAAAGAACTATAAAAACCTTTTTACTAAAGAACAAATACTTTTTATAGGTATAGAACAGTATTCTAAAGAGTTGGCAAAAGTTTATAAACTAAAAAAGAAAATCAATGGTATTATTCAAAAACTTGCTATTGAAGACAATATCTCTATTATTAAAAAACTTATGCCAAATTTAAAAAAACTTTATATACTCAATGATAGAAGTCCAAATGCAAATGATACGAGTGTTTTTATCATCAATGCTATTCAAAAGATAAAAAAAGATGTTCAAGTAGAATACCTAAGAGACTACACCCTTCAGGAGTTACAAGAGTATTTTAAAGATTTTAAAAAAGATGAAGCTATTTTATTTGTACGTTTTTCGATTGATATTAATGGTGAATATTACAAAACCAATGAAGTAGCATCTGCTATTAACACCTTTAATCTTCCTGTTTTTGCTACGGATTCATTATTTTTAGGAAAAGGAATAGTAGGAGGTAAACTTGTATCAACAGATCAGTTAGGAACATTGACAGGTAAGTTTGCATTAAATTTATTAAATGAAAAAATACAAACACCTTCTATTCAAACAAACAATTCATACAAACATGTTTTTGACCAAGAGCAACTTACTAGATTTAATTTAGTTATCCCTAGAATTTTGAAAAATTTTGATTTTATTAATACACCAATTAGTTTTTTTGACCAGCACAGAACATTTATCAATAATGTATTTTTAGCAACCCCTTTGATGCTTATTGTTATTTTTGGGCTTGCAGAATCTTTATACGCAAAACAAAGAGCTACAAGAAAACTCAAACAAAGACTTGATTTTGATTATGCTCTTTTAAATGCAATTGATTCTCCTATTTTTTGGCAAGATAAAAATGGAAAAATATTAGATATGAACAAAAAATTTTGTCAACTAGTAGATATGAAATATGATGAACTCATAGGGATCAACTTAACATATCTACAATATAAATCTGTAAAAATAGATAAAATCACCACATTTCTAGAAGAAAACAAAACAGATACAGTAAACTTCACACTCAAAGATAAAAAAGGGAAGAAAAAAATATACTACATAAAACAAACCTCTTTTAAATCAAAACACAGTGAAAATGGTATCGTAACAATTTTTACAGAAATCACAAAAGAAAAAAACATCGAACAAGAGAGAGAAAAAGAGATACAGTATCTTATACAACAATCAAAGATGGCTGAAATTGGTGATATTTTTTCATCAATAGCACACCAATGGAAATCACCACTAGTATCCATAACATCTCTTGCACAAGATATGTTTTATTCACAAGACACTTCAGGAAAAGAGGAAGATAGTTATCATATTCAAAATATCATGCTCCAAGCAAACTACATGGCAGATACAATCAATGACTTTCAAGATTTTATCATACCCTCTAAAGAAAAAACCGTTTTTAATGTACATAATACTATAAAAAATATGCTAAATATAGTACAACATAATATGAAATATAACTATATCAATATAAGTATTATTGAAGATGAAAACATCAATTTAAATATATATGGATATGAAAATGAGTTTATGCAAGCAGTGTTAAATATTTTAAACAATGCAAAAGATGCTCTACTTTCAAATAGTGAAAAAAATAGAAATCTACTCATAAATTTAAAAAATAAATACAACGTTTTAGTACTAGATATTATTGATAATGGTTCAGGTATAAAAAATAAAAATAAAAAGAAAATTTTTCAGCAATATTTCTCTACAAAAGAAACAGGTCACGGAATCGGTTTATATATGACAAAATTAATCATACAAGAGAAATTACATGGTAAAATATACTATAAAAAAGCGATCAAAGGTTCGCATTTTAGAATCTTGCTAAAACTACATGAAAAGGAGAAAACCCTATGAAAATTTTGCTACTAGAAGATGACAAAACATTATCAGGAGTGATAAAAAAAGGACTTGAAAAAGAGCACTATACAGTTGATTGTTTCAACGATGGAGAGGTTGCGTTAGATTCAATTTCAAATGGATATAGTTGTTTTATCTTAGATATCAATGTCCCATCTCTCGATGGTATCTCTGTTTTAAAAAACATACGTGATTATTTAGGAAGAGATGTTCCTATTATTATAGTAAGTTCAAATCATGAACTTGAAAAAATAAAATCTTCTTATGAAAAAGGGTGTAATGATTATATCAAAAAACCTTTTTTTATCTATGAGCTAGTACAAAAAGTAAAAAACTTATGTACTATAGAATACAACTTTATAGAATTTAGCCAAGAGTGCAAATACAATTTTATAGAACACACACTTTACGTAAATAATGAAAAAATAATTTTAGCAAGAAAAGAGATACTATTTTTAGAACTCTTTATTAGTAATCTTAACCGAATCGTTTCCTATCATGAGATAGAAACTTACGTATGGGAAGGTGACTCAACAAATATAGATAATATTAGAGCACTCATCAAAAGAATCAGAAAAAAACTTCCTAGTGAAAGTATTCAAATCGTTACAGGATATGGGTATACATTAAATAAAGAGTGTAAATATTCTTAAATTTTTTAAAAAAATTGATACATATCAATTTTTTTTCTCACTTGTTTTATTATAATCTTCTATTAATTTTAAGGATATACAAATGACAATAAACCAATTTATGACAGCAGACCACAGAGACTGTGATGAAAAATTCGCACAATTAGAAAATATAGTAGACCAAGCAAACTTCGATGGTGCAAAAGCTATGTTTGAAGATTTTCATACACATATGTTAAAACACTTTGATATGGAAGAGCAAGTGATGTTTCCTAGATATGAAAACTGTGAAGGTGGTCACTGTAATCCTACTCCAGTTATGTTAATGGAACATAACCAAATGAGAAATATTTTTGGTGAAATGAAAGCTGCAATTGATGCAAACGACAAAGAAAGATTTTTAGGTCAGAGTGAAGCACTACTATTTACAATGCAACAGCACAATATGAAAGAGGAACAAATGATGTATAACCTTGCAGATCAGTCATTAAATTCTGAAGAGATCATAGAAGCGATGAAAGCACTATAATTAGAGTGTTAGAAGAAATAGTCTTAGACACACGAGAGTTAGAGGCACCAGAGCCTATGACTGTCGTGTTAAACAACCTTTCAAAACTCAACGAAAACACCTCTCTTAAAATGATACATCGAATCGAACCCCAAATGCTATTTGTACACCTCGACAGAAATAATATAAACTACAAAGTTAACTTTAAAGATGATGATGTGATGATTTATATTTGGGACAACACTTTTAAAAATCAAGATAAATTCAAGGATATCTAATATGTTCGTAGGACTCAGCCTAGACCAAGCACCTCCATATAAAGCACCTATAAAATTCTTTTTAGTAGCACCTATCTTTGCTATCCTTGCAGGAATATTTACACTTTTTTCATCAAATTTTCAGATACATAATCCAAACATCATAGCAACAATACATTTAGTTACTATTGGGTTTATTATTATGACTATTTTAGGGGCATTACAACAAATGCTTCCCGTAATCGCTGGTGCTATTATCCCAAATGCAAAAAGAGTATCAAATATCACTTATGGTCTGATGACCTTGGGGCTTGTAGCTTTTACTGTAGGTTTTTTACTCTATGAAAAACTGTATTTTTTCCTTGCAGCTTTGATGCTACTTTCTGGACTATTATATTTTACTACTATTGCTCTGATACAGCTTTTTAAAGTACCAAATAAATCATACATAGTAAAAGGTATCATCATATCTTTACTCTTTTTTGTACTTGCATTTTTAGTGGGTATTCATCTACTCATAGCAAACGCTACTTCAAATATAAGCGCGATGCATTATGATTTTGCCCTACTTCACTACAATTACATCTTTTTTGGATTTTTATATATTTTAATTGTATCTATTACTATTCAAGTTGTTCCTATGTTTTGGGTAGCAAGTGCCTATAAAAAACAAGAGCAAGCTCTACTTATACTTTTAACAACAACTCTTTTAGTTTTTTATCCTATAAACTTATTTATGGAACTTGGTCTAGATATCGTATATAAAATACTTTTAACACTGAGTATATTGTATTTTGTTTATCTCACTATTCAAAAACTGCAAAATAGAAAAAGAAAACTCAAAGATATCACTGTATATTTTTACATCACTTCGATGGTGTTTTTAGCACTTGGTTCTGCTTATTGGGTAGCTATGAGTTTTTTTACTTTACCTACAAATCTTTTAGCAATACTTTTAGGACTAGGATTCGTAGTGTCACTTATGAACGGTATGATGTATAAAATAGTACCATTTTTAACATGGTTTCACCTAAATGCAAAAGGGTTATTTGATATACCAAGTATGAGAGAGATGATACCACAAAAAAATATGCAAACACAGTTTTATATCCACTTATCATCTATGGTGTGTTTGATAATAGGTTTTGCTTTTAGTATCACTATCATCATAAAACTAGCAGCTGTTTTATTTATAGTATCAAATACATTATCATTTATAAATATTTATAAAGCAGTGCAGATATATCTGAAGAATGAAAAAAGAGAACCTGCATATTAAGGTTAATAAATAGGTTTATCTTTTCTTGATACGATTAGTTTGTTAATCGCATCAAAATATGATGTGATTAGCACATTAATCCTATCAAAGAAAATATCTATTAATAAAACACTAGAAATGTCCTTTTCCGACTCATATACCTATTATAAAAGGTATATATAAACCATACCTAAAAGTATAAATTTACTTTGAAAAATATGCTATTGAGTTTTAATAAATCCTGTATTGAAGGGATTATACCTCCGTAATTAAATATTTTTTAAAATGTAATATTAATATCTATTATTTAGAATAAAAGCTATATAATGCGTTTTAATAAATAGTTATACTAAAAAAGGAAGAATATGGAACTCAAAAATTTTATTAAAGAAGCTTTAAAAGATATTATACATGGAGTACAAGAAGCACAGAATGAAATAAAAGATGGTGAAATAGTACCATCAATTAATGAAGAGACATTTACTAATGTTAGTACAGGTTTTACTAGCTATCAAACAATAGATTTTGAAGTTTCAGTTAATACAATAGAAAAAGAAGGAACGGAAGCTAAATTAAATGTTGTTGCAGCAGTAATTGGTGGACATGTAAAAGGAGATAGTACAAATACATCAGGACATGTTGCTAAACTTGGATTTAAAGTACCGATTAGATTTTCGAAAAATAAAGCATAACAAATCGGAGGAGAGAAACGAGGCTATACAGCGAAAATCACGAGCTTTTAAGTATCGTATAAAGAAACTTTAAAGCCGAACAATTAAGTATGAAATAACGCATCTTTTCTCACCTTAGACATTAATCAAAAAGACTCAAACTAAATTCACGTAACTTTTGATATAATTTAATAAATTAAAATAAAGGTTTTATCATGCAGACATTAACAGTAGATATACAAGATAATTTTGTCGAAGATTTTTTAAGTATGATGGAACAATATAAAGATAAGATTCAAGTAAAAAAAGATCAAAATATAGAACAAGATCCATACTTTTATGAAAGACAAAAAGAGTTACACCAAATCAAAAATGATATTGATAAGGGTAACATACAAATGGTATCTCATGATACAGTTTGGGGAAATATAAAAAATCATATAAAAACTATTGAAACAAAATAATGACAATTATTTATAATCCTATATTTGAAGAAGAAATGATTCAAATTATTAATTATATTGCACTTGATAAACCTAATGCTAGTATAAAATTTGCTTTAGAACTAGAAGAATTAATATTGAATATTCCAAACTTTCCCTTTAAATATAAATCATCATTTTATTTCCAAGATAAAAATATTAGAGATATGACATATAAAGGTTATACGATAATATATCAAGTAAGTTTAGATAAAAATACTATAGAAATACTAAAAATCTTTAACAAAAACAAACCAGCATAATTTTTTAAACCAAATCCCCCTATATTGACACATATCAATAAAATCATCGCAACATTACATTATAATTCTTTCATATAAAATAATACAAGGAATTATAATGAGTAACTTACCAGCAAATGCAGAACAAATCGAAATAGAAGGTGCAACAGTACCATTTTTTAAGTATGAAGATAATGGTGTGTCTTTTTTACAATTTGATAGTAGTATGTGTGGACATCCTGAACCTATGATTAATGCGATGATGGGATTACAGTCTATTAAAGGTGGTGAAAAACTAGTTATGATAAACAGTAAAGCACCTATGGGACTTTTTCCTAAAATTGAAGATGAATTTACTTTTGAATTAGATGAATTAGAAAATGGAAACGCACAAGTGATTTTTACTAAACGTACAGAAGGTGAAGCAAAAACTGATTTTACAAATACTGGATGTGGTGGATCAGGCTGCTAAAAAATGGCTGTTTCACAAGACTTTGCACCACCATTTAAACTTATAGCACCCTATTTTATTATAGGTGTTTGTAGTTTTGTATTCTCAGCATTACTATTATTTGGTTTTGATGTAGAGTCTTGGAGTAGTATGGATCATACTACTTTATCCTGGGTTCATATCTTTTTACTTGGATTTGTGATGATGGTGATATTTGGAGCGATGGCACAGCTTGTACCAGTAGTTTTGGAAGTGGGACATTTTGCAGTAGAACTCTACTACATCATCTATCCTCTTCTATTTATAGGAACAGTGTTTATGGGATATGGTTTTTTAACCTCCCCTGCTCTTTTACCTTATGGTGGTATCATCGTACTTATAGCTTTACTGATATTTGTTTTAGAAACATTTTTGACAATAAATAAGGTCAAAAAACTCAACCTTGTAATGGTGAGTGTTGTTTTAGCAAATAGTTTTTTATTTTTAGGACTTATATTTGGTATCTTGATGGCACTGGGATATGCAGGGACTATAGATATAGATGTATTGGCTCTATTAAAAGCGCATGTATATTTAGTTTTAGCTGGATATGTGGGTATCACTATCATGGGAATGAGTCTAGTACTTTTGCCTATGTTTTGGTTATCGCATAGTTTTTCTTGGAAACCTGTGACATATGCACTTTATATGATAAGTTTTGGGGTGATATCTGTGATGTTATCATCGATATTTGATAGTATCATTTTAGAGTATAGTGGATATACATTAACTCTATTAGCTTTATGTTTATACTTTTACCAAGTGTATATCATCTATAAAACAAGAGTAAGAATGGATAAAGATATCTATCTAAAATCTTTGATTTTTTCATATACTAGTTTATTTATAACTATCATTATGGGAATCATATATATTTTTGTACCAAGTCAGAGTTTACTTTTGACTATAGGATGGATGGCATTTTTAGGATATATCACATTTATCATAAATGGGCATTTATATAAAATTGTACCTTTTTTAGTATGGTATCAAAAATTTTCACCATTAATAGGGAAACAAAAAGTACCTATGCTAGCAGACATGGTTCCTGTACTTAGTAGTAAGTTTCAGTTTGTCTTTAGCGCTATGGGAGTTATCATAGGTGCTATTGGGATATTGTTCGCTTCAAATGAGATATTTAAAGCGGGAGTTAGTTTTTTATTTGTAGGTTCTATTTTTATGTTAAAAGACCTACTTTTTATGATTAATTTTAAATAATCAATAATATAGCGGTATTCTGTATTCAGTTTTATTAAAGATTAACAAAGAGATTACGCGCGATTACAAGAGTTATAGCTTTTCATTAAGGCACATAGTATTTCAATAACAAATAAAAATTTATTAGTTAGTAAAGCTATCTCCTTTAATCTTAAATAAAAATGAAAACTAGAATATATAAATAAAAACTAGAAAAATTAAAAGGAAAAAACATGGTAACAAAAGAAGAGATTTTTAAAGCAGTTTCAACAGTAAACGATCCAGAAGTAGGATTTAACCTTGTAGAAATGGGACTTATATATGATGCAATGTGTGATGAAAATTACAATGCAAAAGTAATCATGACACTATCTACAAAAGCTTGCCCACTTCACCAGATGATTGTACAGTGGGTGGAAGAAGCCGTATTAAGAGAGTGTGAACAGGTTCAAAATATAGAAGTAGAAGTAGTATGGGAACCAGCATGGAATATCACTATGGCTACAGATGAAGTAAAACAAAAACTAAGCGGTAACTAATTTGAATAAAATATACGGTACTTTGATATTTTTCTTTTATTTCATAAAGTATCCTATTGTTATCTATTTACCAATAAGTTATATGTATTTAGATTTAGCAAATAATAATATCATGAATATACTAGCTTTTATATCTAGTCTACTCATCATAAAAGACTGGTTTTTCCCTTTGGAAAAACCTACAAATTGTACAGGAGCAAAATAACATGAACTATCCAGATTTTTTTAATACAATCGAAACGATAAAACTACAAGACCCACTTTCAAACTTACTAGGTACATTTGAAAATGGAATGATTGAATTTACATATTTAGATGTAGTTAAAAACGCAGGTCACAGTTGTCCTACAGTAGCAGGTGCGTATTTGTTAGCTTTAGAGGGTATAAAAGCTTTATATGAAAACGACACACCAATTAGAGGTGAAATTTTTGTATCTTTTCAAGAGGACTCAAGTGAGGGTGTCGCTGGAGTGATAGCGAATGTATTGAGTCATATCACTGGGGCTACAGAGTCTTTAGGATTTAAAGGTCTAAATGGAAACTTTATACGACATGATCTTATGCAGTTTAATGCTGAAATATCTTCAAGCATAAAACTCCAAAGACTTGATACTGGTAAAACAGTAGAGCTAGTTTACAATCCATCAAGCATAGCACAAAATCCACAAGTAGGAACTTTGATGCAAAAAATCATGCAAAATATTGCAACTCCAGAAGAGAAAAAACTCTTTGGTACTTACTGGCAAGAAAGAGTTGAAAATATATTTAAAAATATACCACAAATTATCAAAGTAGTTTAAAATGACAAACGAAAAATTTATAAGCGAAGTGGAAACATTAAAAAAGTTTTTTACTGTTTACTGTAAAGATAAACATACACATCAACACAACTTTATAAAAAGTATTGACTATAAAAATCAAAACTATCAAGTAGAGTTAGATCTTTGCGATGAGTGTAGTGAACTTATAAATTATTCGGTTGAGAGACTTCAGGGCTGTCCACATGAGATAAAACCTCGATGTAGAAAATGCCCAAATCCTTGCTATGAAAAAACTCAATGGAAAAGACTCGCTAGACTTATGAAATATAGTGGTATTCAGCTAGGTATTTTAAAAATAAAAAGATTTTTTAGACTTTAAACTATTTCATATATATTTCGTACTAAAATAATCAATGAATAAAAAAGAACTATTTACGATTATATACACTATCACGATACTTTTATCAGTGATGTATGCAACACAACCTCTACAACCATTACTAGCACAAGAATTTAAGATTACCATTATAGAAGCATCTTCATTTACAGCAGTTATCATGCTGTTTTTAGCAATCGCTCCTATTTTTTATGGCTATGTTCTAGAAAAAACCAATGCAAAAAAAGTTATCATTATAGCTTCTATTTTGCTCTTTATCACAAACGTACTTTTAAGTTTTTCAGATACTTATGAGATGTTTTTATTTATCCGAACTATAGAAGCTATAATTATCCCTGCTATTTTAACTGCTTGCATGAGTCTATTGGCATCAGATACACAAAATACTAAACTAAATATGTCTATATATGTAGCTTCTACGGTATTTGGTGGACTTGTGGGTCGTATAATGTCTGGATATATCGCTACTGAGTTTGGATGGAGAGTTGTGTTTTTATCTTTGAGTTTTGCGCTTTTAATCGGACTATATCTTATGAAAAATATCACACATGACGCAGAGTCAAAAACTACAAAAGTAAAAATAAATGACATTACCCAAATACTCAAAGATAAAAGATTTTTTCTCATTTATCTTATGATGTTTTGTGTATTTTTTGTTTTTGCAGGACTTTTAAATATCTTACCATTTAAAGTAAAAGAGATCATGCCTGATGTGAGTGAAACACAAATAGGTTTTTTATACTTGGGTTATGGAATGGGGATCATTGTTTCGCTTTATATTCATAGAATAGTAAATATATTTAAAAAAGAGTTGCGTGCTATTTTGTTTGGAATTGTGATATTTTCACTATCTACTATTATGTTTCTTTTTACGCATCCAATTTTTATGTTTAGTATGGTGTTTTTATTTTGTGTAGGAATGTTTATCATTCATACTTTAGCTACAAGGATAGCGAACTCACTAAAAGCTTCTCAAAAAGCTTTGACTTCGGGGATGTACTTGGCTTTTTATTATATAGGTGGAACTTTGGGGTCTATTATTCCCCCATACATATATTTACACTATGGATGGGAAAAAACAATATGGCTATTTTTTATTATTTTATCTCTTATTTTTGCAATGGTTTATAAAAACATGAAAATATTTAAAGACTTCACATAATAAAATCTATTGACCCTTTTTAAGACCTTCAGCATGTGATTTTGAGTGTCCTTGGTCGTTTAAAGATAATGTTTTTCTATCATCAGATATTTTAAAAGCTCCTCCAAAACCTAAAACAAAATTTCCTTCACTAGGAGTAAGTTTATAAAATTGTGAGTCTTTCATCATAGAAAAAAAGGATACTTTATCTGCAAATCTTTCTTTGAAAAGATTGTGTATTTTTTCTTCTCTCGCGTCATTTTCTGCAAATGCTTCTGCCTTTGCTTTAAAATACATTCTTCTTCTAGCATAGATATGATTTGTAACACTTTCATCTTCTAAAAACATAATATGTGCTTTTCCTGTAGCATTTATATTGTGTGAGTGTTTTACTGCTGTACTTATAAAAACATAAAAGTTCCCCTCTTCGTCTTCTACATATGGAGAGTATGAAACAAATGGTTCAGCATCTTTATCTACTGTTGAGAGTAATACTGATTGTATATTTTGTAAAAAAGGAACCATCTCATTTTGAGCATCTTCTATTGTGATTCTTGACATTATTAAGCCTTATAATTTTTATATTAGCTTACCTATTAAAACTTAATTCAAAGCCTCACAATTTATTATTTTTATTTCATTAAGTTTGTCAAATAATTATTTACTTAAGTGATTTCAATTCTTCATATATAGTTTTAATTCGTCTATCATCTTTATTTATAATTTCTAATCTATTTAAAACTTCCATGAAATATTTTCTTGCCATCGGTATATTATTGAGTTTTTTATATACAAAGCCTAAATTAAATTCAACGGAATTAATTCTATGATTATCATTCTTTTTTCTTGCTAACTTCAAACTCTTAGTAAAAGAAGATAATGATTCTTCTACTTTATTATCTTTTAGTAATATTTCACCATACAATTCATCTAAGTAAGAAGTATTTTCTTTGTAATAAACACTTTCTTTAGGAATTTTCTGAAAATAGTAATAAGCATTATCTATTTCACCTAAGTCCTTATACACATCAGAATATCGAGAGCTAATATCACTTATATCATCAGATACATACTTAAAAGCTTTATCTAAACAATCTAAAGCAGTTTTAAAATCATATTTATAACTATAAATTTGGCTCTTGTATTTATAATTAAAATAAATTTCCTTTTGCTTATTTAAATCTTTAGATAGATGAAGAGATTCATTTATATAACGTAATGCATTTTCTGTATCATTTTGAGAATAGCGTACAAAAGCTATATATTGTGATATTCTTAATAATTCATCTTTTATATTATTTTTTTCAAAATATTTGTAACAAAATTTACAGTAAATTAAAGATTTGTAGTAATCATTTAAACCATAATAAATGTATGCAAGTTTTGAATACATAATATTTAACATAAAAATATTCTTATCACTCTTATAAAATTCTATACATTTATTTAAATACTTTATAGCATTTATAAAATCATTTTTATTCATACACTCTACTGCTTTTTCCTGATTTAATTCATTTAAGATAGAACTATCATTTAATTTAGTAGCAAGTTCAAATGTTTTATCAAAATACTCTTTTGCTTTTTTCTCTAAACCTTTTTTGTTATAAAAAGTAATAAAATACTCTAATGATACAAGTTTAAAATTGTCATCATTTGTTTTTTCGGATAATAAATACAATTCATTTATAAATTTTTCAGCTTTTTCAATATCACTTAACTCAAAATACAATACTATTAGTAATTTAAGTGTACTTTTTAAATTAACTAAATTTTTAGTTTTAAAATAGTTGTCTTTACATTCTAAAAGATACTTATTTGCAATATCAAATTTAGATATTCTTATATAATGATTACATAATTGAAATTTAGCAGAAATTATCGATTCTTTATTTTTTAATTTTTTACTTAAAACTAAAACCTCATTAAAACATTTTAACGCTAAAGTATTTTCACCATAAGTGTCATACAGTAACGCAATATTAAACAAATACTTTGCTTTTACTCTTTTACTTATATTCTTTTTTTTACTATTGTATTCTTTTAATAATTTATCTAAATCTTCTCTATCAACACTTTCTACAATATCAACCTTATAAGTAGTAAAATTATAATTTAATGTAGAGATTGTGTATAAATCAATTGCATTTTTGAGTATATAGTCATAGTGAATATTATTTACAAATATGATAACTTGAAGGTCATAGTCAGAGATAAAGTCTCGATAAAAGAGTAAATTTTTTATAAACTCGACATCTTGTTTTTCATAAAGATTTATGTATAAAAATTTATCTTTTTGATTTGTTTCTAATATATCTTGAAATATATTATCTGATGTTGGATGAAATAATGTTATCTCTGAAAAGTTCTGTCTAAAATATATATCAAACTCAGAACTTAAATCTTGAGTATCAATACCGATTATTGAGAAAAAAGAAGTATCAACTGATAACTCTATTGCAGATTTAAGTTGATCTAATTGTAAAAACTCTTCTGGTATTAATAAATCTTGAATCATATTTATTCGTCTAAAATAATAGGATTTAAATCAAACCAAATCTCACCATTATAATATGCAAATATCAAAGACTCACTTGTAGCTATTTTTAATTTTTTCATAGAATCTTCATCAAAATTTTTTGGATTTTTGTGTTCTTTTATATATTCCAAAAATTCTTTTATTTCTATAGAAGCAGATGAATAATCTCTTTTTATATCAAGTATTGCATTTTCTACTTCTAAAGTACTTATTGATTCACTTTTATTTCTATGTGCTTTTAAAGCAGACTCTTTTACTATTTTGATAAGTTGACGAAGATTTCCACCACTTTTTTTAGCAATTAATTGTTTTGCATCTTCATCTACTAAATTTTTGTCATCAAGCCTAGCAGTTATAATCTCAGTTAGTTTCTCAATATTTTTATCTATAAAAACACCATCTTTTGATTTCAATTTAAAACTAATCTCTTTAGCATCATATCCAGCAAAAGTACTACTTCTTTTTAAATGTATAGGCATAGTAATAATTTTTGAACATTCTATTTGTAATATTGTATTTATTTCATCTGAAAAAATATGATCTGAATCTTTTATCTTTTCAATATCATCGATAATTAAAAGTAATCTTTTTTCTTCTTTTAAAATATCTCTTTTATATTTTCGAATAATTTTATTTATTTTTTCAATAAAATCTTTTTTCTTTAGTTTTACAAGTTCTCGAATTACTTGTTTATTTTGATTATCAGTTTTAAAAGTATCTTTAAAGTCTAGCCCAATATTAAGAAAGCCAAGATTTATTTTAAATCCTGAAAGTATTTTACCCTCTTCAGTAGTATTATTTGTTAATGTTTTTTCTTGTATTTCTTCAAGTTCTTGAAGTTTTTTCTTCCTCATATCTTCTAATATAGATAAAAACTCTTTTTTTAAGTCTTCATGTTTTTCTATTATAATAAAAGCAATCATAAGTAATACATCTGCAACATCTATATTTTTTTTATCAAAAATATCTCTTGCATTTAAAACTTTAATATCATAGTAATTATTCAATTCTGGATAATTTGTTGAGAACAGTTGTAATGCACTACTTTTACCATTTCCACTTTGTCCTGCTACAAATATAGTTTCTTCTGAATCCGAAAGTTCTAATCTATCACTTAAATCATCTGTAAATTCTTTATATACAGGAATATAATAATCTTCAGTTTCTTGCATTAAATATTTTTGAGGGTTAAAAGTATTGTATATTTCTTTGATTGTAGATGCTTTTTTCACGAGATGACCTTCTTGTAATTTATACTACATTTTATCTTTTATATACTGTTTATTGAATTAACTACGATTTTTGCTCACAATTTATTATTTTTATTTCATTAAGTTTGTCAAATAATGAAAGAGTATAACTCTCAACATCACTAGCAACCTCTCTCAGCTCTATATTTGTGGCTCTTTGTGCATTTTTATCAACATATTTTTGTACACTTTGATGGACGTTTGTATGTATAGTTTTTAACTCATCCCACGCTTTATCTTTAGTAAATACTAAATTATTTCTTTCACATTCTGTAATCCAAAGCCCCATTTCACAAGTGCCATCTTTTTTAACACTCCATTGTTCATATGAACCAACTTTTTCATAATTATCTGTTTTAAAATTGATATGGTTATTTTTAAGTTCTGCTGTTTTATACACTAAATCAATATCACATACCTGTTTTCTAAACACATCCTTAAATTTTGCCTTTGAAGAAGCATTTATCAGTTCTTGTGAGAGTTTTGAGATAGAAGAGGATAACCCTGAAATATACTGTGCATTTTGTGCATTTATTTGTGTATTTTCATCTAAATTGCTTATGGCATTATTTATTTGTTCGATACTTTGTTGTTGCTCTAAACTCGCACGTGATACATCATCTATAATAGTTATAGTATTTGATACATGACTATTAAGATTTTCATATCCTTTACTCATATCGTTGGCTATTTGTTTTCCTTTTTGTGTTGTTTTTGTTGCTTTTTGTACAAGTGATTTTATCTCTTGTGCTGCTTCTTTAGAGCGTGAGGCTAGATTTCTTACCTCTTGTGCAACTACTGCAAAACCTTTTCCAGCTTCTCCTGCTGTTGCTGCTTCTACTGCTGCATTTAGACTTAAAATATTTGTTTGGAATGATATTCTATCGATTATAGAAGTAGCTTCATTTATTGCACTTACTTGGGTATTTATCTCATCCATAGACTCAGCTGTTTTATTTGAAAGAACTTTTCCCTCATTTGCTGAGATAGACAACTCTTTTGCATATGATGACATCGTTGTTACATTATTTGTATTGTTTTGAATATTTTGAGTTATCTCTTCTAGTGATGCAGCTGTTTCTTCTAAAGATGTAGCTTGTGAATTTGAAGCATTTGATAGCTCAATAGAACTTTTACTTAAGGTACTTGTATCTTCATTTAACTTATCTCCAGTATTTAATATTACTGCTAAAAATTCTGATACATTATTTCCTATAAGTTTTGTACTTGCTACTAATGTACCAAAGTCACCGTATAGTCCTGTTTCACTTTTTTTAGGCACTGTATATTCAAAATTGTATCGTCCATATGCTTCTAGTGCTTTATTTAATATATCAAATTTATGTTTTGTTTCATCTAACATTTTATTTACGTTTATGATTAGATCTTTTACATCTGGAGAAACATTGTTATGGTGTGGTATCTTATAACCATAAAAACCATTTGCTACTTTTTGTAAAACATCATTAGCTTCTTCGAGTACCTCTTTATTATGATTTAAAAGTTTTACACTTTTTACGATATTTTCATTTATCTCATTAGCAATCTCATGAAATTCATCTCTAGTATTAATAATAAGTTCATCTGCATCATTTGATTTGTAATTAATCACATCAAAAAAACTTCGCAAACCATGCTTAATCACTTTTATATTTTTCACTATCTCTTTTGAAATCATTAAAGCTACAATAAATTCAATAACAACAATAATACAAGCGATGGTAAAAATAATATAAAATAGATTTTCACTTTTTGTTTCTACTTCTGTATGAATAACTTGATTTAAATCTATTAATAATTTTGATGTTTTTTGAAAGTCAAGATTTAGACGTTTTTGTAGTATATCTATCTCTTTTTGATCTTCTACAACTAAAGTTAACATCTTTTTATAGGCAATAAGCGATTCATTAATCTTCTTTTGCATAGGTTTATTTGTAGTAAAATTTTCAGACCCTCTAACTGATCTTCTCATTTTAAAATGAACTCGACCAAATTTTTTCAAATCTATTTTTTTTGTTAACAAAAAGTTTTTTTCATACAATTCTAAAGTCATCATATACTGTAAAAGTTTATAATCATATACTTTGGTAAAAATCGCATTTATCTCTTTTTTTGCTGTTAGCATTTTAGAAAGATTTTTTGTAATATCCTCTTGTTTATCTAAAACAATTTGATAAGATTTATTAGATTTGATAAGTTGAGAGTCAAATTTTTTCAGTATTGATAAATTGAGACTTACCTCATCAGTTGATGTATGCAAATCTTCATATTTTTGATGAGTGATATTATACTGTTTTGTAAATCTGTCACCTACTGCTTTTTCTTTTGAGATATGATTTAGATCTGATATAGTTATTCTTAGGTCTGTAAGATTATCTAAAACATGTAAATATTTTTTTTGTGTTGAAGAGTAGTATGTCATCAAAACCAATAAAATAACAAATCCTGTAATAGTAAGAAATGAAATTATATTTAATTTTGATTTTACTGTATTGAAGTAATTTAACAAGAGAAACCCTTTTAATAATTTTATTTAATTATAAATAATAAGAGTTACTGTTTGATTACACGAAAAAATAATTTTTTTAAATGACTATTTTATCTACCTTTTTAGTATAAAATAAACACAATATTCCAAGAGTAACAATCAGCGCAGTTACATACAATGTCATATCATAATTTCCATAGATACCAATAAATTCTATACTATACAATGGAGCTAATACTTGCCCTACTCCATAAAATGTTGTAAATGCACCCATCAAAATCACTGGATTTTTTGCTGATATTTGACCGCCTAGATTCATAAATAAAGCTACCAATGCTATAAATGTACTCCCATATAAAGCACCACTTAATAAGTTAAGATAGATATTTGTTGACACAGTTGGTATCAATATCCCAATAACTTGTAAAAACATAGCCAAAATGATAATATTTACACTTCCATGTTTATGCGCTAACCTCATCCAAATAATAGAAGATGGGATTCCTGCTAGACCTACTATTAACCAAGCCAATCCACCATATCCTTCTAACCCCTCCAATGAATTGATAATATCAGGTAAAAAGGTACCTTGTACTACAAAACCTACCCCTTCCGTAAAATATGCACAGATAAGAAGAATCACATATGGACTAAAAAGATCACTAGAGATTTTATGTGTAGAGGCATTTTTCTTTATCTCTTTTTCAAAAGACAAGATATATACTACATACAAAGATGATATTATCGCGTATAGAGACAATACCATCCAAACATCACTCCAACTATATGTTTGTAGTACATACTGGCTTATTAATTCACATAATACTATGGCTGTTCCTATACCTGTAAAATGTATCCCCATAGCTTTTGTTTTATTTTCGTAGTTTATTTTTAACATCACTATAGATCCACCAATAATAAGCACCATAGCACTTCCAAAACCTGCCATGATACGAGAGATAAACCATAAGATTTCGTTTGTTGTTATTGCCATTATAAGAGTAGTAACGATAGATAGAACTATACCTATACGAAAATATTTTACTTTTTTATTGATATCTTTTAAAAACATAGTAAAAATTGCACCACTTAGATAACCTGCAAAATTTACCGATGCATATAATCCTGCATTTGTAAGAGTAAGAAAATCATCAAGCATAGAAGGAAGAAGTGAAGTAAAAGCAAATCTTGCTACTCCTACTCCTATTGTTATAGATAATATACCAGCTAGTAGTATATTGAAGTTTTTGTTTTTATCTAGTATGTTTATTTTCATATAATTATTTTAACAATATACTTTTAACTGGGTAATATTTATCTATAAATTCTTGAACTAACATTTTATTTGTTGGCGTTAAACCAAAGTTTTCTAATACATACTCTAATATTAGCTTTCCTATAGTTTCTCTTAGAATTTCCTGAGATTTTTCAACAAGGTTTTGTCTGGATATATTAGATTGTAATATTTCATTTTTAATATTAATTTGAAAAGACTTAAATTCTATTATATCAAGTAACATCATATAATTATTACTATGATTCTCCAACTTTATACCATTATGATATAAGCCATTTTGGAAAAATTCATTTCTACTTGAATGCAATTGATAGTTTTTAATTGGTAATAAATTATTATTTTTGTCAAATATAAAATTAAAATTCTCTACTAAAAATACTGTAATGTAATAATCTTTGAGAATTTCTATATCAGATTTTAAGTCTTCTTCCATTATAAGAAGAGGTACATTGTCATGGGAATCCAAATCAAAATTAAATGTATATAATTGATTATCATTAACGGGTATATAATATTCTTTGGAAATAAAAATATTTACATATTCATACTTGCTTAAGTCTTTTACAGAACTAAAATCAAAGTCATATTTCATGGTTTGTTTTATTTTTATTGATTCTTCTTTATTTAATAAAGGTATTCTAAAATAATTTATTCCTGACCATGAATTATAAATAGTTGAAAGTTCTAACTCTTCTAAACAATTTATTTGAATAAATGCTTTTCCATCAAAAAAGTATGACTTCCTAGCTCCCTTTATATGTTCTTGTATTTTATTTTTACTCTTTTTTTTATTGATAGAAATATATCCTTCAACACCTTCTAATTTTTCAGATAATTCAATTTTATATTCTGGTTCTATTTCTGACATTTTATTTTGAACATTATCATTATCTATATTTATGGTAAAATATTTTATTAAAATATTATTTTGTAAAAACTCTTTTATTTGAGATTCCAAGTCTTTATATCCTGTAAATGCATTTTTAAAACTTTCAAGATTTAATATTATCTTAGTCCCAGACTCCCACTTATTTTCTTCGACATCATTAAAAGAAATATACTCACTATTTTGTTCAATATCTATCTTATACTTTTTACTTTCTCCATAGTATTTAGTGATAACTTTTACTTCAGGTGAAAGCATAAAACAAGACAAAAAACCTATCCCAAAATTTCCTATAGGACTATACTCATGTTTATAGTCTAAAAAGTCTTTTGATTTGTAGTATGATTTTCCTACATTTAAAAAGTAGTTTTTGATGATGTGTTCATTCATCCCCATACCATTATCTTCTATCGTTACTTCATTATTTTCTTCATCTATATTTATATCTATAGTTGGTTCATATTTATTATTTGGATTTTCATTATCTAATTTTTCTTTTTTTACCATACAAGCATCTATAGAGTTTTGGATAAGTTCACGAAGTCCCATATCTTTACTACCATATATAGATTCACCCATAAGAAGATTTGTCACTGCATGATAATCCATATTTAGTTTTAGGTCTGGTATCGTATAACCTTTTGACTCTATACTATTTTTTACTTGCGTGTTTAATTCTAAATGATATTTTTCTTTCATATCAGATGTTTCAGTAACTGCTAGTTTTAGTTCATTTTCTATCCACTTTATATATTCTAATAGTTTTCTATGTATTTTAATATCAGAACAACTACCCTCTAATCGTATCTCTTTTAGTTTATTTTTTTTGAATATTTTTTTAGTATTGTCTATAGTAAAGTTTTTATGCCATTCACTATCACTATATTCACTTAAGTTAATAGCATTGTATAGCTCTAGTGGTGTTCTAGTACTATCTATATCCAATATATCTGCAACTCTTAAAAGTAAGGCTACAAATCTAGCGTTATATTCATAGTCACCTTTTGTACGGTGATCTTTTATATTTTGTAAATAACTTTTATCTTGAGTATGAGCCTCACATATTTTCCCTAAATCTTCTGTAAAATATATATTTGTACTAGGAATTTTAAAAGACTCTTTATATGTAGTATTGATTAATTTATTTGCAATTTTTCCATGTGATATTCTAATAGTTTCTTGTATAGCTAAAGCTTCATCATCATTAGTATTTTTTACTATACTTTGAAAGTCCTTTCCATATAGATATTTTGAATCATTTGATTTTATCTTTTCTATCTCTTTATCATCAAGTGCCATACCTATATCATGATATACGGCACTATATATCATAAGAGCTAGTTCTAGTTCATTAAACTCTTCGATTTTATCTTTTATAAGTTCATACATAGTATTGATTATATTTATACTATGTGTTATGTCATGATTTGTATAGTTTGGAAAGTTTATAGTTGTTTTTTTATTTATAAGTTCTACTATATTATTTGTATTTTCTAATACTTTTGAAGCAAAAGTCTCATTTAGTTCGTTCAATCTTTTATATAACTGTGTACCTTTTACTTCATCCAATTTTGCCAACTATTTTATTTTTAAGTAAATATTACCTAAAACTCTCTAACTTAGAAATAAATAATAGGTTTTATCTTATGTATATCTCTTTTCTATTTTCTTAGCAACTAGTAACAGTGCAACACCTACTACTACTATAAATGCTGTTAGATACATAGTCGTATCATAGTTGCCGAACATATCTATTAGTTTTACACTGTATAGAGGAGCTACTACTTGTCCTAGTCCATATAGGGCTGTAAATGCGCCCATAAGTACTACTGGGTTCTTTTTTGATATCTGACCACCTAAGTTCATGAAAAGTGCCACTAGTCCTACAAACGTTCCACCATATAATGCACCTGCTAAAAGATTTAAATATATGTTTATTGAAAATGCTGGAATAAGTATGGCTATAACTTGTACAAGCATAGCAACCATAATAATATTTATACTACCATGTGTATGTGCTAACCTCATCCAGATAATACAAGACGGTATTCCTGCTAGTCCTACTATTAACCATCCTAAACTTCCATATCCATCTAAACCTTCAAGTGAGTTAATGATATCGGGTAAAAATGTACCTTGTACTACGAACCCTACCCCTTCAGTAAAATAGGCTAAAATTATTAGTATCACATATGGTGTAAATATAGAGAATTCCATTTTGTGTGCTGGTGCTGTTTTTTTCACCTCATGGTCAAACGATAAAATGCGTGTCACATACAAAGATGCTATAACTGCATAGATAACTAATGCTTTCCATCCATCTACCCAAGTACCCGTCAATAGTGAATATTGACTTATCACTTCACATATAACTATTCCTATACCTATACCACTAAAATGTATCCCCATAGCTTTAGTTTTGTTTTCATAAGTAATCTTTTCCATCACTATAGCACCACCAATAACAAGCACTAGTCCACTACCAAATCCAGCAATAATACGAGAGACAAACCATATAGTTTCATCTGTAGTAGTTGCTAAGACTATAGTAGTAAGCACAGAGATAATGATACCTAGTCTAAAATAGTGTACTTTTTTGTTTATATCTTTTATAAACATAGTAAATATCGCACCACTTAAATATCCTGCAAAATTAATTGATGCTAACCATCCAGCATGTGTAAGGGTTAAAAAATCATCTAGCATAGTAGGAAGTAGTGAAGTAAATGCAAATCGTGCAACTCCTAGTCCTATAGTAATAGATAAGATACCTGCCAAGAGTATATTAAAGTTTTTATTTCTATCAAGTATATTTATATTCATCTTTGTCTCTTTTATTATTGTGTTTGTGTTAAAGTGCTTGTTTCCATAGTATAGTCACGCTCTACTTTTGCGATTCTTATTCTATAGTCTTTAAAGATACTTTCTCTTCCTTTTGATTGTGCATTCATATGGTCAATGTTTGCTTTCCATTTGATAATCGCTTTTTCATTTTCCCAAAAAGATAAAGATAATAACTTACCCTCATTTACTAAAGATGTAAATCGTTCTATAGATATAAAACCATCCATAGTAACTAATTGTTCTTTTAGTTTGGCTGCTATTGCTAAATATTCATTTTGTTTATTTTCATTTATTTCTACTTCAAATATTACTGCATACATTGTACTTCCTTATGTTAATTTAGGTATTATATTACAAATAACAATATAATGTCAAATAATGTATAATCATAAAGAACATTAAGGAAAGTAATATGGATTCTAATTTATTGAAAGTTTTTGTTGCAGTTGCCAATAATAAAAGCATATCTTTAGGGGCAAAAGAGCTAGAGTTTACACAATCAAATGTAACATTACGTATAAAACAACTCGAAAAAACTGTAGGGTATAGTCTGTTTCATCGTATCCCTAAAGGGGTTAAACTTACCCATGAAGGTGAAAAACTCTATCCTTATGCTATAGATATAGTAAAAAAAATAGAAGATGCTGTTTTACACATGAGTAATATGAATCATCAAGAGATACTCAATGTCGGGTCAACACAATCAAATGCAGCAGTAAGACTCTTACCTTTTATAACAACAATAAACAATCAATTTAAAGATATACGAGTAAATTTAAGTATCAATACCACCCCAAATGTATTAGAAGATTTATTGCAGTATAAAACAGATATCGCTTTTATCAGTGGAGACCCTAGACATAAAAATGTGGAAGTACTTAAAAGTTATAAAGAAAATATGTATATAGTAGAACCTAAAATAAAAAAAGCCCCCAATGTTGTGCTTGCATATAGAGTATGTTGTGCTTATTTTACTTTTCACGCTAGCTATTTAAAAGAACAAAATAACAATGACTTTAAAGTAACAGTTTTGGAAAATTATGAAGTGATTTTAGGTTGTGTAAAAGAGGGTATGGGCGTCTCATTTTTACCAGAGAGTATTATCAAAAAATATAACTACCAAGATGATTTAAAACTCACAAAGATAGAGTGTGATTTATATACTCATCTTATATGTAGAAGTGACCATAAACCACTTATATCAGAATATTTACAAAGTATAAAAATTTAGTGTTTTATAATAAAATATAGCTAGAATACGCCATGAAAATATCCAACAAATTAAAATTTAACAAAATATATTTACTATTAACACTCTGTGTCCTTTTTTGGTCTGGTAATTTTATAGTAGGAAGGTATATTAATACTACTATCGATCCAGTGCAACTGGCTTTTTTTAGATGGATAAGTGTTGCTTTTTTACTTATACCTTTTCTTATAAAAGATTTTAAAAACATACTAAGTGTATTTAGACAAAACTTTCTTATATTGAATATTTTAGCTATTTTATCAGTTACTGGATATAACACCCTCCTTTATCATGGACTACAAACAACACAAGCCACAAATGGACTTTTAATCAACTCTATTGTTCCTGTAGAGATACTTTTACTTTCTTTTTTTATCTTAAAAATAAAAATCGTTTTCAAACAATTTTTAGGGATACTTTTATCATTATGTGGTGTGGTATTTTTAGTAGTGAAAGGAGATATTTCACTACTTAAAACATTGGAGTTTAATATAGGCGACTTATGGATACTATCAGCTGGTTTTGTATGGGCACTTTATTCTGTGCTTATCAAGTTTAAACCTCAGGGGTTAAGTATATTGAGCTTTTTATCTCTTCTTACGTATGTAGGATTATTTTGGTTATATTTAGTATATATTAGTTGTGGATATAGTATTACAAATGATATAACTCTTATGCAAGATAATTATCTCGTCATTATATACATATCTGTTTTTACATCTATTTTATCTTATATTTTTTGGAATTTAGGTGTTGAAAAAATAGGTGCAAATCAAACTGGTCAGTTTACACACCTCATGCCATTATTTGGTTCTATTTTAGCATATCTATTTTTAGGTGAGGTTTTACATTTGTATCATCTAGTTGGTGCTGTTATTATTATGATAGGTATCTATCTTAGTTTATTTAATCAAGGAAAGTAAAAGTATTAATTACATCTACTTTATATTTGGACCGATAAATGTGACACCTACAAAGCGTCCATCTTCAAAGTTACTTGAATCACTAGAAATCTTTGATACTCCATGAACCTTAGATGAGGGAAATGCTATAAAAAGATTATCTTCGTAATCAATTTTTTTTATTATATTTTTATCTTCCATATTATCATAAAATAGCAAATCCCCACCATCAAAAGACTTAGGCTTTACATGGAAATAATACAATATTGTTATTTCTAAACCATTTCCATAATCATCACTATGGGGATCACCATAATGACCATCTAATCCATGTATAAAATTAAACCTTATCTTTAAGATATCAAAAGGTTCTACCTCTAAAACTGAAAAAATATCTGGCATTATTGCTAAAATAGATTTTGATAAAACATCACAAGCACTATTTAAATCTTTAAACTGCATTTGTGTAAACATATCTTTTAAAAATAGATGCTTAGTAAGAACTTCTTTTCCACATGAAAAAAATTCATTTTTATTTTCAAGTAAAGAGTTAAATATATCATCCCTTTGTTCTTTTTTTAAAAAATCAGGTACTTTAATTATTGAAAAAGATTCATCATTCGATTCAACTAAAGTTATAATAGAGTGTTCCATATGTGTAGTTGTAGTATTCATGATATCACCTCATATCAGCAGGCACTGGATACTCAGGGTGTTCAACCGGAAATATAGCATAATTTGAGGGTATGGGTGCTTCCCACTTTGAGACTATATTTCTAATCTCATCTTCATCACTTCCCAAATCAGATGGATAATCATCCTTCCATTCTTTTGGCCAATCTTGTGGATCTGCTCTTCTTAATACGAGTCCCATAAATCTTTTTTTAAGTTCTGCCCACTCTTTTGATTGGGCATTATCTTCTAAAATCCCTTCATAAGGTCTTATTTCCACATAAATTGTTCTTCTAACTCCTTGGGTTCTTTTGGGCTTAGATCCATGTAAAATCATTATATCTTGGATATTTATATCCCCTGCCATAGCTGGAAACTCTATAGATTTTGGAATATCCCAACCATGTTTAGATGATAAAACTTGAATATCTTGTTGTTCATGTTGTGTATTTGGAACATAACTTAAACAACCATCATCTTCTAAAGAATCATCTAAAAAAATTCCAATATTTAAATATGGATAGACTCTAGTATTTTGCATCTCCTGATGCCATAAAACAACTGGATGAGGATGTTGATGTTTGTATAAAATATCCATTTGAATAGGGACAGCACCCCTACCACATATATCTCTAAATATAGCCATCATAGGGGGACTTGATAATAGATCAAGTGTGGTATCTATATCTCTAGCATATATCTCATTATATCTTGTAAGTCTGTCTCCCACAGGATCATTTACTACACATGAACCATAAACCATATCACCTTGTTTATGTTTTGTCATAATATCATTTTCAAATCTTGTTGCCATATCTTGCAGTCTTTTTAAAAGCTCTGGAGAAAGAGCATTTTTTATCCCTGTAAAACCTCTAGTAAAATACTCATTTTGTTGCTCTTGCTCTATTGTAAATATTGGCATTTTTTCTCCTATATTAATAAATTTTTATATAATTGTGAGACATATGGAACAAACATATGTGGGCAAACTTATTCGAATTCTCGAAATTATAATATAATTAATTCTAACAGATTAAAATCTCTACTGTACCGCAGATTTCAAAATTTTATAAAAAAAGAAAAAACCTAGTAAAAACTACACAAAAAATCTATAATATATGTATCAAATAAAAACTAATTAATGCAGTTTCACTAGTAGACTTTAAATTAATATTATGAAACAGTGATATACGTTATCTCACTACTAGCCCCTAGTCTCATAGGTGGACCCCAAAAACCTGTTCCTTTATTTACATATATTTGAGTTTTTTTATTATGAGCATAAAGTCCTGCAAGATATGGTTGTACCATTTTTACTAAAATTCTAAAAGGATACAATTGTCCTCCATGAGTATGACCACTTAATACTAACGCAATATTTTCTTGTACCTCTTCTATAAACTTCGGTTGATGAGCTAATAATATAGTAGGAGAATTATCATCTTTATTCTCCAATGCAAACTCTAAATCTGGTTTATGATGATTCATTCTATATCCTACATAATCATATACTCCAGCTAAATTAAAACCTTTTCCTTTCTCTCCTATATAAACATTTTCATTTTCTAATGTTTTTATACCCATAGAATTTACTGTTTCTATAATATCATCAATGCCATGCAAATACTCATGATTTCCAACAATAAAATATATACCATATTTACTTCTTAGATTTTTTAGTTCAGCTAAAGCTGGTTTTGCATACTCTAAAGCTATATCTACTAAGTCCCCTGTAATAACTACAATGTCAGGATTTAAAACATTTACTCTTTTTACGATATCTCGTATAAACTTTTGATCTATAAGTCCACCTATATGGACATCACTTAACTGTACTATAGAATAGTCTTGTTTTAAATTATTGATTTTTACATCAACCTTCTCTAGTTCTATAAACTTTGCTTCATACATCGCTCGTCCACTTATCCCTAGTGCCACAGCAACAGAAGCATAATCTAAACCTTTTTTAAAAAACTCTCTTCTTTTATTCGACATTGGCGATTTAGTGATAACGGTATGAGAGATATCATAAATTACTGCTGTACTAAAAATAAGAAATACTATCCCCATAGGCAAAGATAAAAGTAAAAATAACCAATTAGAGATATCAGGATTATATCGTGCATACATATAGCCTATTACACCAATATAATTTATTAATAAAAATAGTTTAATATACATCTTAAATTTTTTGTTTATATGCAATTTATTAATAAACCTTTTTACTATATATAAATTTAATAATGCAAATACTGTTAAAAAGATTGCAATAAATATTGAAAGTTTCACTGAATAATATCCTTAGTGTTAAATTAAAATATATTATATTCAATTACAATGAGTTTATTTATTAAAAACATCGACTAATGCATATATGTTACAATTATAGTCATTTACTCTAGATATACTCAACTGATTTACTTGATTATGTTACTTTTTTACCACATATCTAAAATCAATTTTACATCTATTACACTCAAAGTAGAATTTTAGTTATAATTATTAATAATATAACTGTTACAAAAATTTGTCATTTTTAATTACATATATTATAAATTTTGGTTATGATATGTTTATTAAAAATTATTAATTTAAATTATAAAATAAAAGGGGAAAAAATGAAGAAAATAGCTTTAGCTTTAGTATGTTTATACGGTATTAGTTTTGCCAGTAATTATGATCCAGTAAAAGGTCAAATGTTATCATTATCATGTGCTTCATGTCATGGTACAAATGGTATATCAAGTGGAATCATGCCCACTATTGCAGGTATGGGTAAAACAACTATGCAAAGAACATTGATGGATTACAAGTATGGAAGAAAAACAGGAACAATGATGCAAAAGCACGTTAAAGGTTTTTCAGATGACGAATTAGAACAAGTTTCATATTACTTTTCTAAAGTTGAGAGATAGAGGATATAATTATGATGAATAGAAGAAATTTTAATAAATTAGTAGTAAGTTCTTTTGCCCTTTCAATGGCAGCATGTAGTAGTCTTACAAGTGTAGGTTCACTACCTCAAAAGAAAAAAAGAGTTGTTGTTGTTGGTGGTGGTTTTGGTGGTGCTACTGCTGCTAAATATTTAAAAAAGTTTAGTCCTGATACTGAAGTTATTTTAATAGAACAAAACACAGAGTACTATACTTGCCCATTTGGAAATACAGTAATTGCAGGTATAAATGATATTGATTATATTAAACATGATTACAAAACTTTAGAATCTAAATATAAAGTACAAGTTATCCATGCAAAAGTTAAAAAAGTTGATGGTGCATCAAATAGTGTTATTTTAGAAAATGGCGATGTTATTCCTTACCATAGAGCTATTGTATCTCCTGGTATTGACTTCAAATATGAAAAAGGTTATGTAGAAGGTTCAGAACAGTACTCTCCTCATGCATATAAAGCAGGAGCACAAACTTCACTGTTAAGAAAACAACTTGAAGAGATGAAAGATGGTGGAACATATGTTATGGTAGCTCCAGAAAATCCTTTTAGATGTCCTCCTGGACCATATGAAAGAATTTCACTTGTTGCACACTATTTAAAAAACAACAAACCAAAATCTAAAATCATTATTTTAGATCAAAAGAAAAAATTCTCTAAACAAGGATTATTTCAAGAAGGTTGGGAAGAATTATATGCAGATATGATTGACTGGAGAAGTGTTGAGTTTGGTGGTAAAGTAGAAAAAGTCGACCCTAAAAAAAGAATCCTTACAACAGATGAAGGAGATGTTCATGCAGATGTACTTAACTACATCCCAAGACAAAAAGCTGGTAAATTAGCATTTGATTCTGGATTAACAAAAGGTGACTGGTGTCCTGTAAATACAAAAACATTTGAATCAAGAATTGTTAAAAATGTACATGTTATTGGAGATGCTTCTATTGCTACAAAGATGCCAAAATCTGGTTTCTCTGCAAACTCACAGGCAAAAGTTGCGGCATTACAAATCTCAAGATTATTAAAGAAAATGCCAGTAATTAACCCTCCTAAGTTAGCTAACACTTGTTATAGTTTACTTTCACCATCTTATGGTATTTCTGTTGCTGCTGTTTATGAAGCACATGAAGATAAAATCAAAAAAGTCAAAGGTGCTGGAGGACTTAGTCCAATGGGTGCAGATGAAGGTTTCAGAATGCAAGAAGCTGAGTATGCTGTTGGTTGGTATAAAAACCAAATGGCTGATATATTTAAATAGAAACATAAAAACAATCAATTATAAAATAAAGATACTTTTCAAGTATCTTTATTTTCTCTCATATAATACAAACTCCCTATTCTAAAAAATACTCTAATTCTTACAAACCTTTAAATATTTAAATAAAACTCATTTCAAATGATTAATTGGATAAAATATAAATAAAAATAAATGGATTAAACAATGATTGAACAAAACACTCTTTACCTTTTTATAGTTGCAAATATATTATTAGCACTGAGTCCAGGACCTGACAATATTTATGTACTTACACAAGGTATCACAAGAGGTAAAAAAGCTGCTTTTATTACTACTTTAGGTTTTGCCAGTGGAGTTATAGTACATACAAGCGCAGCAGCATTCGGTATAACAGTTATATTTCAAACATCCCAATTAGCTTTTGATATAGTAAAATATCTAGGTGCTTTATATCTTATATATTTAGCATATCAAGCTTTTAAACATAGAAATGAACCTTTAGATTTATCTGGTTCTATAAATAAAAGTGAATTAAAAAAACTTTATTTTAAAGCTTTTATTATGAATATCTTAAATCCCAAAGTAGCTATATTTTTCTTAGCATTTTTGCCTCAATTTATAAATCCTGCTCAAGGAAGTATCCCTATTCAGATGATAACTTTAGGTGTAATTTTTATGATTATAACTATTATAGTTTTTGGAATGATTGGATATATGGGAAATATATTAAGTAAAAAACTTCGAGAAAATAAAAGAATTGTTACCTATATGAATACGATGACATCTTTTGTACTTTTATCTTTGGGGCTAAAACTAGCATTTACACAAAGATAAAGATAGTCTATTTAGATTATCTAAATAGATTGTTTTTGAGTACAATAATGTAAAGCAACACCTTCACGTAAACCATCATCAAATACAATTGAAGACTCTTTTTTAAGTGTTTTAAAAAAAAGCTTATATATATTCATACCCGTGTTGATAAAACTTTCTCTTCCTGTTCCTACCTTTTTAATTAACTCCTCTTTAGAGATAGTTTGTAACGTATTTTGAATAGTAGAAACATCTGTAACTGTTAATGTTGTACCATTTACAATATGCTTATCATAATCCACATTATCCAATCCATGTTTTAACGCAGCAATAATAGTAGGTGTTCCAGCTGTACTAATAAAAATAGATTTTGATATATCATATTGACTACTATCTATAAAATCTGAAATTTCTTCTTCAAATATTTTTAAATCTTTTTCTTGATTTAAAGACTGACTTAAAGTAACTATCCCAAAAGAAAAGCTTTTGATATGACTTTTTCCATTTTGATAAATAATTAGTTCCGTTGAACCACCACCTATATCTATAAGAACAAAATCATTATCATCCAATTTTTCTCTTTGTAAAGCATTTTGAATAGATAATAAAGAGAGTTTTCCTTCAGTTTTTCCATCAATAATTTTAAAATCTATTCCTGTTTGTGATTTAATCTCCGATAATATATCTTTTGAATTATTTGCGATTCTTAGTGCTTGTGTAGTTACGGCTACAGCTTCCTCTGGGTTATAATCTACTACATCTATACTTTGATTAATAGCATTTATAATTCGTAATAATGCTTCATTTGAAATATTTCCAGTTTTTGAAAGCCCATCCGCAGTACCAACTGTTATATCAAATTCTGCTAATGATTTTTTTAACTTACAATCAAATTTTAAAACTCTAAATGAATTAGATCCTAAATCTATACTTGTCACAATATTTGGCATATATTACCCTATAATTAATTTTTGTAATTATATTACTAAATATTAATAGAGAGATAAAATCAGTACCCAAATAAAAAGAATAATAAATAAGCTGTTAAATAATAAAGAAATAGTAAAATAAAATAGTAAACAAGAAGAAAAAGAAGTTGGATAAAAATAAGAATCAATAAAAAAAAGGCAAAAAAAAACACTTTAGAAGTTGGCGGCGACCTACGTTTCCACAAGGGGACCCTGCAG